>Ga0131853_10004962_pt1 | contig 23951 bp, 10 predicted proteins | sample TergutLab28metaG_FD_92764 | JGI IMG/M metagenome (GOLD analysis project Ga0131853, IMG submission 92764) | Labiotermes labralis P1 segment gut microbial communities from Petit-Saut dam, French Guiana - Lab288 P1 (version 2) (version 2) | ecosystem: Host-associated > Arthropoda: Insects >...
ATGATGATGATGATGATGATGATGAATAATTCTATAAATAACTTAACCTTTTTGTAAGTGGTAAATAGTTACAAATGCAGTGACAATTTTGTGAAAGCAGAAATAACAATGTGGTATGCTTAATACAAGATTACATTAGGTACGGGGTAGTAGTATCCAGTACACAACACTGGCAATGTACGTACCAACGTAAAACTGAGAGACTTTTGCTAAACGTTTTTGTCGAGGCAAAGGAATAAGTATTACATATTTTGAGTGTGGGTTTGTAGCCTTAGTTATCCAGCATACAAAGCATATTCATCACATTGTCATCGTTGCCTGCCCATCTCTACAGTATTTTTCCACATTATCTCATAAACAGCACAATTTTCGGAAAAAAAAATATTGAACTTAAAATGTGTGTCGTGATTTCTCTACAGCTTTTGTCTGAAACATTTTTCATTCTAAGAAGAACTGAGCGAGATATATTCGAAAATGTGTATTGGTCTTTATTTAGGGTAAGTTTTCGCCCTTTTTATAGGCCACGCAGGCCTTTTGGGTGAGTCGAGGTATAGCTCTACTCTATCTAGGACCTCGTAACTCTAGATGGGGGTCGGGGGGATCAGCTCCACGCCCCGGCCACCTCTACCCCCGGTAAAGACCCGGTACCCATTGTACAGGAGGCTGGGTTGGCCGCAGGGCCGGTCTGGACGTGCGGAAAATCTCTTCCCACCGGGATTCGATCCCGGTCCGTCCAGCCTGTAGTTAGTCGCTATACCAACTAGGCTACCCGACACTTTGGTCTTTATTTAAAGTGCCCGTTGTGCTTGTCATATTTTAACGAAACTTGCATTTTCTCGATAGATTTTGGAAAAGTACTCAGGTGCCAAGTTTCATGAAAATACGTCCATTGGGAGCCGAGCTGTTACATGCGGACGGGCGGACGGATGGACAGACAGACGAGACGAAGTTAATAGTCGTTTTTTTCGCAGTTTGGCGAACGCGCCTGAAAGTGCCTTGCAACCGCTGGGAATAGAACCACGACTGCTGTCTTGTAATAGTGAACCAGTAAATGTATGGCGTATTTTGTAGCCTTGTGTTGTGATTATGGGGAATGGCTACTGACGATAATACACAATGTGTGGATACGTGCCTGTCGTTGTAACTGTTGAAGGAATTTGACATTCATAGGACCGTGTATCGTAATATACAGAGGGCGCCAAAAAAACGTATAACGTTTAAGAAGGGAAACTGTATTAAAATTGTAATACTCAATTCATACCGATGACTGTCCTGCCTGTCGCATGGCGACGCCAGCATTCATTTGATTAACGCCATCTTTTGAGCGAACTTCTACTTCGAAAAGTAATACATAGATAACATCTCTTAAAATGTGTATACATTTTTTGGAACCCACTGTATTCTTATAATAAAACCGATGAGATGCATTAATTTCTAAAATTTATTTTTGGAATGGAACTGTACGTGTTTCGGACAGTTTCTCTGTCCATCTTCAGGAATCTAGCACTGTAATCAAAGCAAAACCTGTATGACATATACCTCTTGCTGTGTATACAGTGCTAGACTCCTGATGATGGACAGATAAACTGTCCGAAACATGTAGAATTCTATTCGAAAAATAAATTTGATAAATTAGTGCATCTCGTTGGTTTTATTACAAGAATGTTGAAGGAATGTTGAAGGCTGTAGGTATTTAAATTTGGAAACATGCACCCCCGCGAAATGATGGGAGTAGAATATGCTGGTACCTCTTTCCTTATCTTCCTCTCTTCTCATTAGTCCTTTTTTCACTTCTAACTTCTCCCCTTAGTTGTGTTACTAATCTCTAATCCTGGAGTGCATTGAAGGTTCTGCACAATTCTGCAGTCACGCGAAGTTTTCTCGTTTCTAATCAGACCTGATGTGAACTCTGCCTGAGTGCTGTTGCTATTGTAAGCCGCTCATGTTCTTTCGTTAACACGGCGACCTTAACGATCATCGCATGTCTGAACATGGAGGGGCACTCCATGTCTTCCCACAGAACGAGAGCCTGGCTGCATCTTTCTAGGGGTCCCTGTTCTTCTGTACTGCGTGCAGGCTTCCTACTTGACTGCATTTTCCTGGAAGCCCTCGCATGCTGTTGTCACATCCATTTTTAACAAACCAGCTGAATGCAGTTTACTGTTTTAACGCTGGTGATACATTGCATCTTCGTTTACCCGTTAAAGTGGACAAAAGTAAATACTAGAATATATAATAGACCCACAGTCTTCTAGAACGTAGCAGTGCGGTTTGGTAGTTGATTAGGAACGTTCGGAAGAACCTGCTATCATGGAGAATGGTTTTTCCGAAACGGTTTGGTGCTTATCTGCGAAACTACACGACGTCACGTTGTATGCCATCGTAACCTTGATTTCCACCACTGTGAGAACATAACATCTCAACGCTTAGTTTCTTCTCCACGTCTCTTCCTTTCTGCTTTGTGTCTTAGTGCACTGACTGTATACATAAATCTGATGTAAAGCCGGCATTTTTACAGCCAGAGTGTCACTGACTGTTTTCGTTGTAGTTCTGTTACTTTAGAGATTCACCGGATCGAAAAGGTTCCGCATTACAGGTGCAGAACTTGGTGCAGTGAATGTGTTGTGGCATGTACTAAATTTTCGTACCGCGAGGTCTTTGCTTATAACTTGTTAGGAGCTTTGGCAAAGTAGCGAAGGACGTCTGTTGGCTTGATCATGCCTGTCTGTCCGTCTGGAACTGTTCGGCTCCCACTAAAGGTATTTGCGTTAAATTTTAAATCGAGTTTTTTTCTCTCGCTCTAAAATCTGTTGGTAGAATTCAAATGTAGTTAAAACCAGATAAAAATAACAGGCGTTTTACATGAAAACCTGCGTACTTGTACGTCCATGATTACTTCGTTGCAAGAGTTAACATTGTTACCGTCGTTGGTTTATGATAACGATACTAATCGATAATAATCTCTGGTTATCGATAGCAATTCGCACTAATCTGCCTTATTCCTTTAAGCGATATGCGTGGTGCACAGTTGTGGAAGATAAAATATGCAATCTTAAACTTTCGACGCCTAATGTCAACTATAGTGGTCGTACCGCACCGCTAACCTCTAAAGTTGCATTTTATATATTTATTCAACAAATATAGGTACTGAATATTTTAAACATTGGTATATACTCTCCGTTTTTTTTCTCTTCAAAATGCAGTTTGTTTCATTAACATATTTGGTTCCTGTATTATTCACCTTTTATACACAGGGTGTGCTAAAATTTAAAAAAAAAAGTAATTCCGGCGCCAAAAGGTTAATATTTAATATTTTTTTATTGTGTGTCGTGATTTGAGATTTAATATGCGTATAGACTGTGTGCGCCGGGTAGCTCAGTCGGTTTAGCGACTGACTACGGGCTTGACGGTCCGGGATAGAATCCTGGTGGGGACGAGATTTTCCGCCCGTCCATACCGGCCCTGGGGTCCACCCAGCCTCCTGTAAAATGGATACCGGATCATTCCCGGGGTTAAAGTGCGGCCGGGGCGTGCTGCTGACCACTCAACCCCCCTCTAGTGCCGCGGTCATGGAAGAGTAGAGCTATACGTCTACCCACCCTCTGGGCCACACCGGGCCTGTAACGGGATCACTTTACCTTTATGTGTATAGACTGTGAATATAACCATAAATTTTATTTTTATGTCGGTAATTACGTAGAATTTCGGCAAATAAATGTAACAACAGACGGCGTTAATGTTAGTAGCGTTCTGTAACATATGCACAGTTCTGAAGAATAGAAAAAAACTATGTGCACGGTGCATTGAATGGTATGACCATCTAGGTCAGTGTTTCTGAACCGCCGGTCCGCGGCCCGGTACCGGGCCCTGGCATCAATTATACCGGGCCGCGATAGGTTCTCCTGGAATTTGTCATTTTAGTTTTCTAAGCAATTTTCATAAATTAATGTTTTATAGTGGAAATAATCTGAGGAGAAAAATATTCTTGAATGTGTCGAAAAACTCAGACCCAGATGTTGGCCTGAGGAAACTACAATATGCTACAAGATTTCATTAGTCCATTGACAGATAACTAATTTAAATGTAATTTTATATTTGTCAGCATGTACTAATACTCTTTATAATTATGCCATAATTAATTATTAATACTTATGTTAGTTTAACATATGAACTTAAAAAATGGAAAGGTATTTACGAGTAAATTTATTGGGACCGGGCCCCCGTCTTATGAAATAGAATTTACCGGTCCGCGGTATCACAAAGGTTGAGAAACACTGATCTAGACGAGCCTAGGATGCGAAGATCCGAATGCGCCTCACTGGTACACTCACATTTCCTGTCGTGTTTGGAGTTGAATTCGAGCTTCGTGTAAGGTAGCTGTTATAACTTTCCGGTACAAATCATGGAAATAGCGCCAGACAGCTTGTAGGAAACGACGGGCAGAAAATGTGGTGATAAACGGTATAGAGGACCAGTGGAAGAAAAGCAGGTAAAATGTGACGAAAATAGTCTGTGGAAGGAAGGAATGGGAAGAGGAAAGTTGAACAGAAAGGGTACTTGGAATCTGACGGGGAGGTGGAGAAAATAAAGGGAAGGAACAAGACGGAGATTTTGGTAGGTAGAAGAAGAAGGAAAAGAAGAATACGAGGGGAAATAGAAGTGCGAAGAGACATAAAAGAGGTTGATATTGCCTACTCTGCAGTAGCCACATTGAAGCATATGCCAGGTTTTCGTCTCGCATGTAAAACAAATGTGAACGATTTCCGAAGTTGGGTTTCAGCTGATCCATAGACTTTGGTTTTTTGCATTTCCGTAGCGTCAGTATGGCTTTATCTTGTAACTTTTCCCACAGTTCTTATTAGATTTTTAAAAATACTCGTCCATAACTCGAAATGCTCCCACAATCGCAGCAGTGTTGCCATTGGATGGTTTACAAACAAAAGAAAGCAAGTAATTTATGGCGGCTCACGACGGCGACGTCTGCCGCTCCACCAAGCGCGTGACAGCAGGGGTTACCAAAGTGTTTCAGATGCGAATCGTTGTTGTCCGACACATCGCCCTCGGCAGTCACTGTGTGGCTCTCCGCAAAACTACTGGGAGTGCATGTGCGTGTATTCAGCCCACTGAGTGACTGTCACTCTTGTCTTCCTGATTGACTGTGTTCTCGTGAGCTGTTCAGTTTGAAAAAGATTCGTCGGTTAAACCAAGAAACCTGAAAGAAATTCAAGGTATACACGCTGTGAAAGTGTGAATAATAGTGGATACTCCACTATTATTCTTTGTGTACAATATCAGAGCATGACTAAATGCTCCAGTTTATCACGCTTATTTCGTACAATGCGCGTAAAGAGAACATTTAACTGGGAGGATATATTTGTAAGCATGCTTAAGTCTCCGAACTCTTCAGGCTGTTTTCATTGAATAGGCACTGGGCTCTTTCACCCTCAGAAAGTACTGGGCAAATTTAATTTTGGCTTATGTAAATGCTCTGTAACCCTTTGAGAGTTTTTGTTTTTGTTTGAATTACGATTGGATTTTCAAGGAACTTTCTACTCCGTGGAGGTAGTTAAGAGTGGATATGGGCGAGAGAATGGAGCATTAAAACAAGTTAGGAATAGTAAGTATGACGTAATATTGTGACGCTTTCCTGAACGATTGTTGCCCTGGAAACGGAACAGTCGTTTCGCTTGGGAATGTTGAGCTACACAATAGTTTGTACTGCTGTCGGCAATGTGTAAGCACTTAGGTCTTCGCGTATCGCGCCGGACTGCCTGTTTATTTTGTCCAGTTTAAAAAGAAAAAGTTAGGGTATTCGGAAGAGATTTTCATAAATGTCTCCAATCAGATTTCACGAAAATCCTTCCGGTGACAGCCGGACATACGGACAGATTTGTTGAAGCTGAAAGGCAATATTTGCGGCTATGCGAACGCGCTTAGAAAATGTAAAGTTTCTGTGCTGAATTCAGCAACTGTAAATTAATACATAGAACAGAGAATATATAGCCGAATTCACCTTTGATTTCATCACTAGGTGGAGGTTAGTGGTCCGTTTCTCGCGCCAGCAGTTCTAGTTCTGGCGAAAGAGTGCGCTGTTTCCATTAGCTAGGAGTTCGAATGAGCCCGCGAGGCCGTCTGGATTATATGGAGAGGAGATAAATCTCCGCCAATTCCGGAAATCAAATGCCGGTTTATCGGTCGTCCTATCCCTAGTATGTTCGTTATACCGGTTGATTTGTGGCGTCGAAACATGCACGTTTGAAAAATTCTCAACTTTAGACTCTACATTTCTTTTGTTTTGCGTAGGCCTGTTTTCTACAGACTGTGGTATTTAAGCCATTGAAGATCGATTTTAATGTAAATTAGTTGGGAAATGCAGTTCGTACTTCACAGAGAACATAATCTGTTGCCACTGTAAAGTTCAATCTGTTAATGTGTTTAAAGAATTAATAGATGTTTATAGACAGACATACGAATCACAACAAGAGCAAGCAGTGTACGTATAACGTAACAATGAGGCGCGTTCGTGCACCCATTGTTGCATTGGACGAGCAATAAGTATTACATGTTTTGGGTGTGTGTTTTTAGCCTCAGTTATCCAGCATGCAAAGCGCATGTGCCATATTGTCATCTGTGGCCTTTCGGGCTCAATGGGATTTTTCCACATTATCCCAAAAAACGACACGATTTTCGGAAAAGAAACTTATTGAACAAAAAATGTCTGTTTTGATTATCTCTGCATCTTTTATCTGAAACATTTCTCATTCTAAGATGAACTGAGCGAGATGTGATCGAAAATCCATATTGGTCTACATTTAAAGTGTCCGCTATTCTTGTCAGAGTTTAATGAATTTTGACTTATCTCGACAGATTTTGGAAAAGTACTTAAATATCAAATTTCATGAAAATCCGTTCAGTGGGAGCCGAGTTGTTCCATGCAGACGGACGGACAGACAGACAGATAGATACGAAGAAGCTAATAGTCGATTTTCGCAATTTTGCGAACGCGCCTAGAAACACGCTGTTTGGGCAGAGTGCAGAATTTATTAATGTTACAGATTGTGATGCGTATAGTTACCACTGCGATTTAAACAGTGTATTTCAGAAAACGTGCTACATGTTAATTCCTGGAATTTTTCCTTTTGCAGGTTGTAGTTTTCACACCCTTGATCTAGGATACGTCGGCTTCCCTGTCTGTTTGTCTGCCTGTCTGTCTGTCCTTCCATTTGCTGGAATATGACACACCTGGTGGTTCTTAATTTTAAGTGGCAAGTCTTGTCTTCCTGGCATTGGTTACGCAAATCGAATATGGCAATAAGAGTGAGAGAGAGTTAAAGAGAGAGAGGGAGATAGAGGGAGAAGAGTAACTTTTTTGAGTAGATAGATATGGAAGAACAGGTGACGAGGAGATCACGTCAGCACTTACACTACGGAATTTTCCTGAAAACCGTTTCTTGGCATTGGATTCAGGCAGCGTGTTCCCAGTCATAAAATCAGGATATCATGTTCCGTGATATCATGTTCCGTGATCCGTGCTCCAATACATTCCCGTCCCACATATAACTTTTACTTACATGTTGTCTTTGAAATACGCAGGTGACACAAAAGAGACTATTTAATAGTAACACTCAAGTGTAAGAATTAAAATTACAAGCTGGTTTCAAGAAATGGTTGACGCCATGCAGTTCGAAACAATTTATCTTGATATGTCCACTGTCAGAGCTTATGCCAGCGAACTTGGTGATGCCAGGTGCGTGTTAGACGGATGGCTGATAGCTTCTCAACGAATTTTATCTACGGAAACTGGGTGCATTGCCATGTTCACAAGAGGGCGTCGCTGGACCTATTCTAAGCCAGTTTAGTTTTCGTGCCAGACAGTGTGCCCAACTGTGACATTTTGTAACATGCTATTTATGGTGCTCGGTTGTTAGCCCCATGTCATACCCAAACTTAAAGAACACAGTTGTCCAGTATTGCTGATTCACTCCAGTCCCAACGGTCAGTCAGTACATGAAGGCCATCTCCTTCGTGAAGAAGAGGTTTTTCAAGGGAGCAGGAAACACACTAGGTGCATGATGTCAGGCTTCCACCGCCATGTAAATGAGATCTGCGCTCTTATTTGGATTTTATGTAGGGTAGAATGGTGGTTTCGTACCGACGTTTCGTGGTAACCTCTCGGCCCCATCTTCAAGGGTCAAACAGTTGTAACCGAACAATTTGTATGTATTTGTTTCTTAGGTTTGCTGGCGTCAGTTAAGGACGGTTAATAGCCGTACGTTTTGGATTTAATATGTCAACGTATATTCAGAACCGTTGGCTATAGGTAGGAGGGGTGTACGGGAGAAAGATTTAAACGGCGAAACGGTTGGGAGCTGATAACGGACGCTAGCACGAGTGTGGTGTAAGTGGGAGTATAGAGAAGTGACTGTGTCAGGGTTCGTAGAAATGATCTAGTTGTTTTACTGGATGTAGTACGTCATTATTTTGTATCAAGAATAAAATGAATAAATAAAACACAAGTGAAAAAGAAAATCACTAAAACTGTATGTGATTCGGTGAACCACACCCATCTCCCGGTAAGAGGTTCTCCTACCAGACTGAGCACGTCGGGACAACAAAGTTACAAAGGTTGATCGTGTAGGCTGTCATGTTGGACACGTTTAAGTTACGTGTGAGCTGCCGCCATTTGTAAAATATACGAATCATTACGTAGCAGAAATTGTATTTCCCTAATCTCTACAGTTTTCGTATTGTTGCTGTGGGCTGTACGGTCCGTGTGGCAGAGTATAATACATACTGGGGTGCAGTGTTTTGTATGGGGGTCTGTCGCCTGTAGATGTCCAGCAATAGACACTTTTATCTACAAAAAAATAGAGGCTTATCTTACGAGAAGGATGTGAGTAGCGGAGCATTATTCAAAGTCGCAAAGAATGAAGTTGTAAGAAATAGTACTGCCGATTGAGGTGTGCTCTTTGCTGCTTCGTTTCTAGTCCGTAGTGCTTACCATTAAAATTTACTTTCTGGAAGATATGAGATACCTTTCTCCCCTCCTCCCTCCACCGCCCCCCCCCGTCAAGAATTTATTACAGTGATTACAGTTCTGCCACTTCTTTGCGTCTTGTTTACGTGAAACTTATTGTACTTACCTTCAGTGTGCATAGAACCTAAACCAAAGTTATAAAATTAATATAAATCGGCTTTTAAGTTCTTAACATCTTTGACATTGCAAGGCCAAGTAAATCCCCGTGATACAAAGTACCTAGTGTTTTATACTCTGAGTTAACCAGTACGAAACTTGGAATTAAGTTTTCTTTTGACTTCCATTCGTGTTTTCTTGGGCATGCGGGTCTTAGATCTTGATATATATGTTTTACCCTCGGTTTAGGATACTTATTAGGGATCCACTTCTCACTACGCCCGTCGTAACTAAGTCCCTATTTGTTTTCACTTGCTGTAGAAACTCGGAAGTCTTGGAATTGAATTAGAAGTTTTGTATTCTGTAATGAATGGAAGGTGATGTGAGGGGCTTGTAGGAACGTCCACCTCAGCGCAAAGCTGAAGACATTTTACAAATGGAAGAGTTCAAAAGTAACTGGAATTCGGAAAGGATTGTATACTTATAATGTCAGATGTTGAGTCCCGCACCGTATTTTAAGGTCTCTGGAAACATGTTCATTACAAATATGTGGCCGCATGTGTTGAATTTATTAAAAACACCGCCTGTAGGAATTTGTACCTTGATAATACATAGTACACCTGCTCCAATTAGGGTTGTAACAATTTTCCAAAAATACGGCAGCCACCTCAAATTCTAGGCGCCAGGTGGGTGACATGCAACAAATTCCATACTGAGGGCCCATAAATTCTAGGCGCCTGCAAACACAATTTAGTCTCCCGAGCGACCTGGCTGTCGGGGAAAAAGCACCCTTGTTTTCAGTAATGCAGTTTCCAAACTCTTTGTTGTAAATTATGAAATGTGAATTGCAGCACTGCAACAGGGTCAGATGGTTCATTCTGCATTTTGTGGACTTTCATCTCAGAATACGGACTAATAATGTGTCGAAGTGAATGTGTGGAGCTTAACCTCGGCGCTTATGTCTCCATGGTGTGGTGCTTCATTAAACACAAAGGCATTGCCTTTAGCCTTCCACCTTTACCTTCCGAGCGATATTGCTTGGAACGGTGCTGAAACGCGTAGACGCCGCGGGTGGTCATTGATTGTTGCATGCAGAATTATTGTCTGACGTATCCTTGCTGTACTGGGAAACAGCTGTTAAGGGGCGTGAAGCAATAAACCCTTCGACTGTGCCTGTGTCTCGCTCAAACAGATTTCACACCAACTCACAAAATTGCCTCCAAGGTCTGTGGCAGTTTTGGATATGAGATCTTATTATCCGTACATCGCAGTCAGTAAATTTACTGCCTGCCTAATTGCTGTCTTCTGGAATGTGACATCGTGATTATAAATGGCTTCAAAGCGTCCTAGTATTCCATATCGATGTATTTAACCAGTCCAAGTCAATCCGTGGCTCGCGGACAGCGAGAGGCCCGCGACACAGTTTTATGTTACCGTGGACAAATACGAAATGAGAAAACGTCTTTAACCCTTTCCCTAGCGAAGCCGAGGTAGACCTCCAAAGCATTTTCAACCGCTTCGTAGAAATCTATGAAAGACAGATGAAAATATGGACGTAATTATACGTATTTTCGGGGCACAAGGTGGCGCAGTTGCTTGAGGTCGCGGGCTCGAGTCGTGATGGTGTCATTGGAATTTTTAATTGAATTAATCCTTCCGGCCGCACTACGGCCCTGGGGTCGACTCAGCCTCCGACATACATAAAGGTAAAGCAGTCCCGTTACAGACCTGGAGTGGCCCAGAAGGTTGCAGGAAGTTTAGGTTCCCAGATTACATGACAGCGGCACAGGGTGGTGGTAAGGTTGTCAGCCTTACGTACCGGCCGCCTTTAACCGCAGGAAATGCTCCTGGTAGTCATTTCTGTTAGAGGCTGAGTCGACCCCAGGGCCGTAGTGCGATCGGAAGGATTTTGTGTCAATGAAAAATTCCAATGACACCAGCTGGGATCGAATCAGCGACCTTGCGATTTGTAGCACAGCACCTTAACCACTGTGCTACCGCGGTCAACAGAAGTGAGTACCAGGAATAATTCTTGGGGGGGTGGGGGTTAAGGCGGCCGTTGCGTTGGTTTCAAAACACCAATTTATGTGCCGATTGTCCGAGTTACTGCCGTGACCCTAGGCCATGGGCTGGACAATTCGGGGTTCGGTTCTTCTCGGGTACAGATATTTCCTCTTTAGGGCGCGCAGACATGCTGTGGGCCCCACCCATCCCTACACAATAGGTACCAGGGGTTTTCTACCGAGGCACAAGGGGTCGGAGCTGACCATTCACCTCCACCTAATCTCGAAGCGAAGATGAGGGGAAGCCATACGTTTGCTGTCCGAATGGGCGGGAAGACGAGGTGTAAGACGTAAGCAGATACAGGATGACCTTGCGGTAACGAGAAGATACTGTAAACCAGATTTTCTCAAACTGGGTTCCGCAAAGAGGTGTCAGAGTTTCCGAGAGGCGAAAATGCGTATTGGCGAAAGAGTTTTGTTGGCGATCCTAAATTTGTATGTGTGAATGGAAGTTCGTGTGGCGACATTTGATATTAATCATCCCGTCACTCATAGCACGCATCCAATCAATCGCTGCTTCATTCCAGTAGCTTTCTGATTCTGCAGTCCAGTTAGTCAGCACAACTCGCCATAGACAGTCGATGTTTCAGGCGAAACGATCATGTTATCGCTCAGTTTGAGATCAGCCGTTGACATTTTACATGTAAAACGTACAGCAGTCACTGTACAGCCCTGGGCAGGCCCTGAGGATTCTAAAAGGCTGAGGTCCCCCATATTTCAAGACATGTCAGCACATGAAGGTGGTAGGGTTGTCAGCCTTACGCACCAGCCGCCTTTACCTCCGCCTCCCCCAGGAAATATTCCTGGTATTCATTTCTGTTTGAGGCTGAGTCCACTCCAGGGCCATAGTGCGGCCGGAAGGATTATGTCAATGAGAAATTCCAGTGCCACGATATTTTACATGTAGTATACACAAAACATAAACGGATGCTGGTATTTAATTTTATATTTGACTTCCTGCGACATATATGGTTTAATCAGTAAATTTTTTGGCATCATTAGGGTTCCGTGCGCTAAAGCAGATTGAGAAGTGTGGCTGTGAACTGATAGAGGAAACACTAAATCGGGCTGTCTGGAGAACACGCTTCGGAAGTGGCTTTGTACCTGGCGTAAGACTACGTGATGGTGATGATGCCTTCCTGGCCCGTGCTAGGAATGCTTTTACTTTAGTCCCTGCCGTGGGGACCCCCCTCCCCCAAATATCACAATAAGCGGCTGTTACACCTGTGCGTTCTTGGCTATTTTAGCCTCTACACCTACTGGGCCTTTTTAGTTAACATATTCTTCTCTGAAAGAGAACTGCGCTTTTCTTTTGTTATTTTGCACCGAATCTTGACAGTTTCTTACCGACGTTTCGGGGCAACCTATCGGTCCAATCTCCAAGGGTCAAGGTTTTACCCTTGAAGATGGGACCTGTAGGTTGTCCCAAAACGTGTGTGAGCAATTATCCACAACTCGTCGCGTAGAAGCCCGTAGGAGCGCAGCAGTTCCCAGCTACTTCGCCTCGCAAGCTTCAAGTCACGTGTATTAGGGCATCTGGCCTATTGCACTTCAAGAGTCCTTCAGAGGGTGTGAATTCAGGCAGGGATGGGTAACCGAACAATTGGAGTTTGATTTTATGTTCATACCGTGCATTTTGATGAATTAATATTATTACACCATCAGATGAACATTTAATTGGTATAAAATTACAATAATATAAACGGCCAATTAGATTCAACAATAACAGATTTTATTGATAGTTACAACCAGCTCAACATGTTTCGGGCGATAATTTCGCCCATCCTCGGGAGCACTAGCCTGTGTTTACAGCTTGTGGTACAATGCACCAGCGCAAGGTGTCACCAGCAGGCAGTATCGCCGATGTAAACACAGTCTAGTGCAATTGAGGATGGGAGAAATTATCGCCCGAAACATGTTGAGCTGATTGTAATTCTCAATAAAATTTGTTATTGTTGCATCTAGTTAGCTGTTTATCTTATTGTATCAGTGATGCACGGTCACACAAACATAAAAAAAGTATAAAATTATATTATAATTGCTCCAACATGTTTCGGTGCGCTCGCACCATCTTCAGGGAGCTTATAGGTTGTGGTAGCTAAATTTACAAATTGTTATTTATTATTATAATTGTATAATATATATTATAATTATCATTATAATTTATAACTTTAGCTAACACAATCTATAAGCTCCCTGAAGATGGTGCGAGCGCACCGAAACATGTTGGAGCAATTATAATATAATTTTATACTTACTAAATGTACATTTTTTGCTGTAATAGTAAATATTAATTGGAGTTTGATTCTCGGCAGGGTATAGGTTTTCACCACCGCATGCACACAAATTCTGGTGTTCTCCCACCCTCGTATCTAATAAGTGCAGGTGGTTTTCTTTTCCAGGGGTAAAATTATGGGGGCTTGAAGCTGGCCATTTATATTCATCGGATAATGACGTTGAAACAGGAGCGAGTTTTACCTCCTCCATTCCGCGTTACGTTTACGCGACATGGTGGCCACGCCACGAAAGAATCACCATCTTGGATCATTTTGCTGCTACTGCACCTCAAGCGAGGACCAAGCGTTTTGGAAAATGTATTTCTTGTCATAGCAAAAACTTTTTGGCGAGGATCTTTGTTATGGGCAGTGCCGAGACTTCGAGGGGACTTTGGCTGGGGTGGCAGTGGGCTGACGGAACCATCGGTCTTGGTGTTCAGTGTAAAAATGTGATATAGCCCAGATGGCTGTCTAAAGGTAAGCCGCTTTTTCAGGTCTCTTGCTTCGTATTTGATAGGTTCTGGTTTCATTTCTCAACGCTAACGCCAGCTCTTTTCATTCTTACGAGTTTTGAGGTTATCGCAGCGGTGTTTATATACATTCGTTATTATTATCGTTAACTGCAATTGAGTTTCTACTCGGTGGCAGTAGTCCTTACACTAGTTTTCTGTGACAATATGCCGGGCCTATTGTTAATCAGTTACCGAGTCTCAAGTTTCTTAAATTATACCGTATTTACAATTTTTTCGTACCTAACAGAGAACACATGGATTGTCCGTAGAGATATCAACTAATTAATGTTTTTAGGGAAATTGCTGTGTATTTGAAGAGTTGTACGAACCATTTTAAGTGGGTACCGTTTTCTGACATAACGCAGAGATTCTTAATGTTAAAGCGGGCGGTACTTAAAGTTACCGTTGTACTTCACGTGGTTAGGTTTTTGTGCCAAGTGTATGAGTGCTATGAAGTTAGTCCATATGAACGTAATAGCCCATTAATTACCTCAGCGTTTGATTGATGATTTCTTGATTTACGTGACGACACTTTATAATCTCCACGGCTTATACGGCTTCGAATAAAATTGTGGTTGTGGAAGTATTTGGCCAATGACCTGTCTTCAAACAATTCTCTGACCTCAGTGAGGGTGCATGCATTGAAGATAAAGTTGTTTGCATTCAGGCAATGAAGGCGCATGGGAGAATGGACGTACAGCGCAAATAATTCTTTATCTCCGCACTAGCTGGAAGTGAGTACTCAGCTTCACGCCACGGCCGCTTTACCCCCGGTTAAAGAGGTCCTGATACCCAATGCATAGTCCGCTGGTTGAGCTGCAGAGTGTAGGTTCCTCCCACACACAGATCTAAGTAAGGTGCCCTTGGATCCATCTTACAATCCCATTTCGAATTACGAACCAGTAGAAGGACGGTGGGAAGGAAAACCTCCAGGGGGAAGGTAGAAGCCGACTCGAACAAAAAGTGTAAGAGAGAAAATAAAAAATTCTGGCGGATGTGTATTGTTTTCTAGCGGTGTAATGGCGCCGAGTAGCCTGGGGTTGTACTCCTTCCTCCTCCTTCCTCTCCTTCTTTCTGCTCTTTAGTTTTTGTCTTCAGAAACTCGGCCAGGTTCTTCTCTTCGATCTTTTTCCATCCAATAAAATGAGATTAATGCAGCACGCTTCTCATTGCTTTTCCATATTTAGATGCAAGTTATAATTAGTCCTTTGTGATGTCTTTGAGCTACATATTTGGCGTTATTGCTACATGATGTGGCCACGTTGAAAGTAAAACACGTAAAATTTGATTATGTATGAACAAAGAGGTGTAAATGTTGTCTTCAGTGGGATTTCGTGTGTTTTTAAATAAGATTTTCATACGATTTTACACACGTGATTTGTTTCGATATTGAAGTCAGGAAGTGCTTGCTGTCATTCGGTGCAGAATCGTCGCCTTTCAGTTTGCTATTCAAAAATATAAAGATTAATATACACAAAACTATTACCTTGACTTTTATTTTGTATGGGTTTGAAACTCTGTCTCTCACATCAAGGGAGTAACACAGGCCGAAGGTGTTCCGAGGATAGGGTGCTAAGGAAAATATTTGGACCTAAGAGGAACGAGGTAACCGGAGAGTTGAGAAGACTAAGTAATGATGACTTTTATGAACTGTACTCCTCGCCAAATACCATTCGGTTGACCAAATGGAGAAAAATGAGACTGGTAGGGCATGTGGGACGTATGGCGGAGAGTAGAGGTGCGTACGGAGTTTTGGTGGGGAAACGTGAGAGATTGAGACCACTCTCAAGACCTAGGCTTGGATGGGAAGGTAATATTAAAAAGGATCTTCAAGGCTTGGGGGGGGGGAGGCATGGACTGGATTTATCTGGCTCAGAATAGGGACAGGTGGCGGATTCTTGTTAATGTGGTAATGAACCTTCGGGTTCCATAATATGATAAGCTTGAGGACCTGTTGGGCTTCTGAACAGGATTTGTTCCGTTGAGTTTATTGACTGTAGATACGAAAAAAATGTGCTGGTAATTATTTTTAATTTGAAATTGATACTAAAACAATAAAATGGATGTATTTCGCCTTACGTTACCCAAATACCTGAAGTACGAGTAGTGATAGAAACAGAGTAGCCTATATTCTCTATGCTGAACGCAGGAAGTTTATTTAGTATTTGCACTAATTAAGAATTTTTTTATTAATGAAAGGAATGTATTATTGTGTTTGTTTACAATATAGTTTTAAAACTAACTTCTACTGTTATCGAGAAATGACAGCTTCATACCACCATTCATTCGTGTACGTTCATTCCGTACTAAGGTGAAAGTATCAGTGTGGTTTGATATGTAACTTCTGGTCTGGCGCTCTGCATCCGTGCGAAAGAATAGAATGGCTTAGTAGGCTTACATCACTTTTTTTTGTAGACTTAAATAAATAATTCGATTGATTGATTAATTAATAAAGATGTGGGCCTGTTGTGAAACATTTGTACGTTCATACATTCTTGAAACTAGTCAGGCTAATTGAAATGTGGTTAAGCGAAACTTTAATTCAATTCCTGTACATAGTCGCCATTGTTTTTCAGTGTCGGTTTAGTGTACACCATTAGGAAGGTCCAAACAAAGCAAGGCGGGCTGAAACTGAGTGACACACAGCAGTTTGCTGGTCTGTGTTGGTGGGTCATATATATATATATATATATATATATATATATATATATATATCGACTGAAGATCGTAGTTTGTATTCTGGAGGAGATAAAATTTCTTTGTGCCTGAAGGTCACAGCATGAATCTGTATAAATGCCGCTCGACGTCAAATTGTGGCTGCTTTAGGGCATGACCTCAAGGGCCCTGTCATTGTAACAACAAGAAAAATTTGGCCCCTATTTTGCGTCGCCAGGCTGATTTTATGTTAAGTAATAATTGATTGTTCTGCAACGAGCTGATCACTCGTCCAGAGGAGTCCTACCGACCGTTGCGCGTCGTTGTGTGTGATCTAGAAACTTCGTGATTGAGGAGGCCCTGGCCCACTGGGGGCTATCGCTCCAAAAACAAACCAACAAATAACTGACTGTTGATTGCTCGAAGAATACTCTGACCTGGAATATTGGTGTCTTAGTAACGTAAAGCAATCTTCAGACCTTTTCATTTGAGCAACAAAGGTCACGCTGTTATGTGTTGTTGTAATGGAAACAATGAAACTGTACATATGTATTTTATATTCATGGTTCCGTGCATCGTGAATCAAATTTAATAATTGTCCAACAAGATTCGACTGTATTGTGCCTTTTATATTTCTGTAGACAGCTCTACATGTTTCGGGTGTTGACACCAATCATCAGGAGCTCGTACAACTGTAATAACAGCTTCTGGCACTGGTCAACCGGGTCTGCTACCATCCGCTCTCGTTGTTGAGTTCCAACTCAACAGCGGATGATAGTAGACCCAGTTGACCAGCGCCAGAAGCTGTAATTACAGTTGTACGAGCTCCTGATGATTGGTGTCAACACCCGAAACATGTAGAGCTCTCTACAGAAGTATAATAGGCTCAATACAGTCGCATCTTGTTGGACAATTATTAAATCTATACATATGTGTTCAGATGTTAATTTATGGTCCTGTAATATTCAGCGCTTTTTCAAGACCAACACCGTTCTGAGATTTTTGTGGGCCACTTAGTAACGATTGTCACCTGTGTTTGGTGTAGGGCCTTCTGCAGTAAGTACCATGGTCTGCCGTTTGGCGTGGTAATAGACCTACAATAGCCAGTACGGTAACGAAAATACACAGCGGACCAGTACACTAAGTTTTGGGTTTGTGTTTTCCCACACTGTAACAATTTCTCAACTGTTATAAAGCATAGTGCTGTCTATGCATCGCCAGTATTAAAAATTTGAACATTACGTCCACTGACTGTGTGTCTGTGATTTTGTGGATCGCAGGTGAAACCGTGGTATGTTCCTATCCATAAACAGACTGGTTTCATAACTGATATCAAGAGTGTTTACTGCGCAGTACGAGCCGAATCTTGAACTGTAATTCAAGTTACTTTTAATGTTCAAAGTGTTAAATGTTAGGGTTTTGGGGGACATGACTACGTGTAGTTTGGCAGATATGTGTCATGCTTTCGGAGGAACCTAGAATGTCTAGCTTCAGTGTAATTAGCACGCTTTGCCCCCCCCCCCTCATCATATTTGCTTGTCTAGCCCATAAGTCACGTGATATTTCTATGGTAACAATACCGTATGGTCTATATGTCACGAACTTCAAACTTCGTCGTTATGTAATAGACCTAAAATCAATCGCCGACGTAAGTTATACATACGTTGGGTAATGGCGTGTTTGAAACAGTTTAAATTTTTTATTGTCCGTGAGTTCATTGATCCTCTGCTGCTCCTGCTGGCCGAACCCTGCTCGGAATTATTGATGGGAAAACTGAAATCTTCAGATATTTAGTGGGTTTCTTGAGACAGTGGATTTCTCTTTCACAAAAAATTCACCTTTCCGGCACAGCGCAACTCGGAAAACCCCGGACGTTTAGTTCTATCACTGACGTGATGGGGTTATGAACCCGCGATCACAATACTCCACCAGTCTAAGAGCATTCGTTTCTCATACCGCACTATCACTGTGATGATTGTGGCTTCTTGTTGGGGCAAATAACGGCAGGAACGTCTTGAGTATGTATGCCTGCCAGAAATATTTGCAATTGTTTTTATCCTGTAATGCAAGTGGGCTATATATAGCTCACTCTTCTCACAAGTGCATGCATTTATTCATTTGTCACATTTCCTTCCATTGGATGAGCAAACCTACCCTACTGCAGCCTATATATATATCTATGAGATTTGGCATTGCTGCGTGTTCCAGGTTGTCGGCCTCGGTGTTGTTTACATCTCTGATTCTGACCTGTCCTGAATGAAGGACCAGTAGGATAGTAACGTTTTTTGGCCGTTGAATAATCTAAGAATCGTCATCACGTTGTGTAGGGTGTATCTGCATGGACATTGCAGTGATAGCGGGAATCTATCGGCACCATCCTGACATCAGTTTTATTATCTGTAGTTGCATAAATAAGTGGTTTATTATTATTTTTATTCGCATTGTTTATTATAGTGGGTCGGGTAGCTCAGTCGGTATAGCGACTGAGCTACGGGCTGGACGGTCCGGTATCGAATCCCGGTGGGAACGAGATTTTCCTCCCGTCCAGACCGGCCCTGGGGCCCACACAGCTTCTGTAAAATGGGTACCGGGTCTGTCCCGAGGATAAAGTGCGGCCGGGGGGTGCTGCTGACCACTCACCCACTCCTAGTGCCGCGGTTATGGAGGAGGGGCCACACCGGGCCTGTAACGTGATCACTTTACTTACTGCTTCTTATAACCAACTAATGCACAAATATGATTGGACACACATTTCGTAAAGCAGCTGTAGAGAAAACTGCATTAGATTGGAATCCTCAGAGATATAGAAGGAGAGGTAGGCCGAAGAGAACGTGGCGAAGGACAATAGAGGATGAGATAAGAAGCACAAGATCACGAACGAGGTCAAGGAGGTAGCTGGAGACTGCTATGCCTGGAAGCTCTTCGTGGATGCCCTATGCTCCACAAGGAGTGAAAGGATTTGATGGTGAATGCACAAGTATATCATCATAAATATTAAAATAAATGGTTTGTTAGTTGAGTTTCAAACACATTTCTTTGAATGTGCTTGATTTGTTTGTTTGTGAGCATTTTAAACAAATTCAGAAAGATGCTGGCTTCGAAAAATCATTACAGTATTTTTACCGGTAAATGTATGTTGAAATTGGTGATCGCGTGGAAAGGTAGCTAAAGGATTGTGCCCTGAATTTCGTGTGTGGCTTTTGGTTGCCTAGAACGATGTAGAAAATGTGTGAGTTGTGTTCAAATGTATGAATCGTGGAATGCTGTCGAATGGTCATACCGTTTAGTTGCTGGTGTCACACTGTCATGATTGTTCACAATCGTAAACATGTTTTAGGATTTTGTTTTTAGTTTCGTGTTTTGGAATTTGTTGTCACATATATTCGAATAACTTACCCCCTATATCAAGGCTCTATATCCAGCTGAATGCGCAACTAGATTGTTCTAGAAATGTTAAAAGTTACAAAACTTACATTAATATGCTCCATTTTACATTAAAATGCTCCTTTACATTAAAATGAAAAATGTTTACATTTCAATAACAATATAGTTGTGCATTCAGTTGGTTATATGAAGACGTGATAATATCAAAATCCACGGTGAAACTGTGAAAATTGCCCCTTATATGTCTACCGTAATTTTTTGTTTTCCGCAGTTCGTAACCTCCAAATTTCATCGCTAATATAGAAGTAATATTTCGTTCACAAAATCTTTACAGTTTTTTTCGAAGTGAGATTTCCCCCTTGTGTTGAATTTGCTAATACCTTTGCAATCTGTCTAATTACCAAGCCTGATATTCACGGCTAGCCAATAAATATTACATGACTGCTGTTCTGTGTTCTCCTCAATTATGCATCGTGTAAATCGGATTAGGAAGAAAATCTGCAAGTGCATAGGAATGTGACGTAGCAACACGAAGGCTACATAATTGGATATTTAAGTTACATGACTACTAATCGCATTTGTTTGGCGCCATAATGTGTAATTATAATCGGGTAAAGGTAAAGGTACATTTCACTTTAGAACAGCCCACGAAGGCCCAGAGGGGGAGTAGAGGTATAGCTCTACTCTTACTTTAACCTCAGTACTTGATGGTGGTGGGTGATCAACGCCACGCCCCGGCCGCTTTACCGTCGGAAAAGATCCGGTACCCATTATACAGGAGGCTGGGTGGACCCCAAGGCAGTTCCGGACGGGTGCAGAAAATCTCGCCCCCACCGGAATTCGATCCCCGGACCGTCCAGCCAGTAGCGAGTCGCTATACCGACTGAACTATCCCGGCCCACATAATCAGGTATGATGATGCAGGTATAATGTTATGACTGTACTTTGTTTTTGCGAGACTTGCAATTTCCTATTACAGTAGGAAATGCAGGTAATGTACTGTACCTCGCGGACTGAACGTCGCAAGCTGCGAAATGTTTTCTTACATGTACGTACGTCTTCATGTGAAGTGGGTGTTACTTTCGCCAGGCTGTAACCAAACCTGTATTTCATCGACAGGTTTCAGTAAAAACGCCCGACGTAACGTTTCACGAAACCCCGCTTAGCGGTAGCCGATTTGTTCCTCGCGGACAGAGACCCGGAGTGACAGCCGTGACGAAAACTAATAGCCAATTTTCCCAGTTTTTTTTTTTTGCCAGCGCTCCTCAAGACGAACATGAAGCTGATAAAATTAACAATATCAATATAGGCCACAACGTGCCGTTAATGTCAGGTGTGTGATCAGTGCTACACAAAAGAGTCGTTTCCTCATCAATGGTCTTAAAGCAGCCAGAGACGACTGACGCGTGACAAATTGCTGCATTGGATTGGAAGTGCAAGTGCTGATATGCACGTAGCCTAGATGCATAGACGAATAGGTAAAGGGACATTTTCTGGTTAGCCACAGCTGTGCTCTTTTGCTTCATCCGAACATGAAGTGGAACTTGGAAACAACGTGTCTCCGTGCTCAGTAGACGTGGATTTAGCGTGGGTCGCAGCGTACATATTTGCAGTTGACTTGTGTCTCGTCATTATTCAGTTATGGATAGAAGTAAACACGACAAGAAGGATAGAACGAAGAGAGGTTGGGGAAAAAAAAAACTGAAGAAAGTGTAAGAATGAATAAAGGAGAGGAAATTAAAATAAAAAAAATGGGGGATTACGAAAGTAAATTAATAAACTACAGGGTGTTTCTCGGGAAGATACGCGCTACTGTATAGAGTAGAAAATTTGAATTCCGTGAATATTTTTCCAACTCATAACTTTTGCTGTTGTACACCACACTTTGGGGACACGCGGTGGCGCATTTGATTGATGCACTGCGCTACAAACCGGAAGTTCGCGGGTTCGATTGCCGATGACCGCATTGGAATTTTTCATTGACATAATACTTCCGACCGCACTATGGGCCCTGGGGTTGACTCAGCATCTAACAGAAATGAGTACCAGGAATATTTCCCCGAGGGGTAAATACGACCGGTGCGTAAGGTTGACAACCTTACTACCTTCATGTGCCGGTTATCTTGAAGTTTTGGACCCTCAACCTCTTGGAACCCCCAGGGCCTGTCCAGGCCTGTAATGGGATTGCTTTACCTTTACCTTTTAATCTAATAATAATAATAATAATAATAATAATATATTTAACTGCAAATGGGATGTTGCCCGGTGGCAGTTGTTTTTATGCACGTACATAAATATGAAATAAGGATCTAAGAAATTTAATTCGGGAGGGCTGCATGAGAAGCATGCAGTAGCCACTTGGATTCTTGGGAACCATCTCAGCATTCGCTTATAGACACAGGGAAACCAAGAAAAACCTGTGCCGAGGTGACCGGTCGCAGGACCTTCCGGACACTGACTTCTAGCCAGCAATCCGGTGTTGTAAGACAGCAATACACACACAGTAAAAAAATAAACATGAGGTAACAAAAATACACACAAGATAAAACACAATACACAAAAGACCAACTACAGTTAAAAAGACCAACTACAAAAGTTGCTCCATAATTTGCACCTTTGAACGAATGCTCTTTTCCAAATTCAGAACTACTCTAAAATGGTGTTAACGGCCTGCATTACATGAGATTTACGGTTCTCGGGATGGTGATTGACTTTTGCTGTGTTATGGGGTGTGACGCCCTGTGGAACTGTACCGCCTTACGGTAAACTTTAACCGAACCGCATGAAATTTACATTCCGCAAGACGGAAAACTTCAGACCGTGTTTCAATTAAGGCAAACGTTGCCTGACTTTGAAGTTCGCAGGGCGGAGTTGATGAATATTGAAGTCTTTTGGGGTGTTACGCCGTGACGACTGGTAAATAGTCGCCAATGCTTTAGATGGTGTAGTACTTCCGAAACGTCTGTAAGCGTTTAGTACTTGATACGGCCTAACGTCCCAGGAGAATAAGATATGTAAATTAACTGCAATTGAGCATTTCCTAGCAGTTTTGATTCGAATCCAGTAATGTGTACGTTTCTTCGTATACGAATTGGCATGTTAAGCTATAAAGTGTGTGTTGCGGTTGTTTCTCAAATCCACCTGCAAGCTTTGAGGCGAAAAGGAAGGCTGTTCTCAGAGGACAAGTGTGGTGACCCAGTTGGATATTTACATTTCTGTCTCGATTTTCAATTCCTGTCATGCACAAGAGATTTTCCTCTTCTCCGAAAGTTCCTTGTCCCTTCTGGTACACACCCATCCTCCTATTTTCCACGATACTGCTGGCCCTTTCTCCACCCACCTCCGTCTAGTGCCCAGTTAAGAGTTATGACAGCTATAACTCGTTGTTTTTAAGTTGTCCATTCCTTGCATTTTTACATCAGTATGCTCATTTTTAAATATTTGGGAACAACTTTAACACATTGAAATTCTATTCCGGAAGAAATTAAGAGCAGATTGAGGTTAGGAAATGCTTGCTCTCATTCGGTGCAGAATCTTTTGTCTTCCAGGTTTCTATCCAAAAATTTAAAGATTAAGATATATAGAACTCTAATTTTGTATGGGTGTGAAACTTGGTCGCTGATATTGAAGGAGGAAATGAAACTGAGGGTGTTTGAGAACATGGTGTTGAGGGGAATATTTGGACCTAGGAGGGACGAGGTAACGGGGGAACGGAGGAGAATGCATAACGAGGAGCTAAATGATTTGTATTCCTCACCCAATATTGTGCGGGTGATAAAATCGAGAAGAATGAGATGGGCTGGGTATGTGGCACGTATGGGTGAGGAGAGGGGGTGTATAGGGTCTTGGTGGGGAAACCGGAGGGAAGGAGACCACTGGGGAGACCTAGGCGTAGATGGGTGGATAATATTAGGATGGATCTCCAGGA
>Ga0131853_10004963_pt1 | contig 23946 bp, 18 predicted proteins | sample TergutLab28metaG_FD_92764 | JGI IMG/M metagenome (GOLD analysis project Ga0131853, IMG submission 92764) | Labiotermes labralis P1 segment gut microbial communities from Petit-Saut dam, French Guiana - Lab288 P1 (version 2) (version 2) | ecosystem: Host-associated > Arthropoda: Insects >...
ACCCGCACTCTCAAAACATACGGCTTGTATTTTTTCTTTATTGCTTCTCACTTGGCTTTTATTTCCTTTTTAATAGGGGTTTTTATTTGCCATAAGGTAGGGATTTCTGATTGACAGTAACAAAAAACCATCATTGCCTACACGCCGTTAAATACATAAATAACACCTTAATAGAACCCGCAAAAAACCCTGTCGAGAAACCCTGTTTGTAGTGTGATTTCAGTTTTATGTGAAACTGCAATAAACTTTTCAACCCTTGTGGCGTATGTATTTTTAAAGAAATGAAAACTGATTAGGAGATGGTCTTATGCAATGCATAGCACACCCCACTCGGGCGGCTTCAAATAGTTGTGACAAATGCAATCATTGGCTTTGCGACGAATGCACGGTTAATGTGAACGGGCGTTTACTTTGCAAGTCATGCATTAGTGCAACGGAGGCGTGGTCTTCGCAGGGCGCGGCGGTTGAATCCACACCGCCTCCGGTAATGCCACCACCGTATCTGCCGCGCAGAAACGTCAATGGAGGATTACTTTTCCTGTTCTCCATATGCTTTCCGCCGGGCGCGAATTATATGTACATGGGGCTTATAAAACGCGGACTTGTTGCCATGTGCGGTTTCTTTCTTTCCATATATCTGGTAACCACGCTCCATTGGATTTTCTCATTTGCAATTCCGATTATTTGGTTCACTTGCTTTTTCGACGGCTTCCATATACGCCGCCGCATTAACTATGGCGAACACGTAGAGGACGGCATCGGAGACATACTTAACAGTCTGCTTCGCAACAAACCCCTTGCAATTGCACTTTTAGCTATAGTCGGCATTGCTTTCGCAGGAAACATTTTAGGTTTTGCAGCACAATTAATAGCCCGCGCCGTCCCCATTCTTTTGATAATTCTCGCACTCTACATTATTTTCCGCAAAAAAAGCTAACCCCTGTCCGTATCGCGGATTGCAATTAAAATCATCAAAAGCGTAGGCCCGATAATAAGTCCGAACAGCCCGAAAATCTTGAAACCGATGAAAATAGACATCAGCGATGCAAGCGGATGCGCACCCATTTGCGTACCAAGAATTTTCGGCTGCAAAACCTGACGGGTTATTGTGAGTATGCCCCAAATCACAAGCAAGCCTATTGCTTGCCGCATATTTCCCATAATTACGCTGATTAACGCCCACGGAAGCAGCACAAGTGCCGGCCCGAGGATTGGCAGAAAATCCAAAACGGCAAATAAAAGCCCCAACAGTAAGGCATACGGGTTGCGAAGAATCATAAGCCCGACAATGCTGATAAACCCAACCATTACCATAAGGATTCCCTGCGCGCGGAAGTATCCGCTCATCGCGCGCATGAGTCCTTTTTTTGTTTGACTCATTTGCTTGTGAATCCACTGCGGGCAAACATCTTTTACAAACTGGAAGATCCGTTTGCCGTCCGACATAAAAAAATACGCACTTACCAATCCCAAAAGAATATTTATGAGAAATTCCGATACGCCACCAAGCGTCCTAATTCCCGTTTCGCGCATTCCATCACTGAAAAACATTCCCAACGCAGTTGGAACCATTTCCTCAATATTTGGAATATACCAACCCTCGGGAAGATGCACCGTGTACCTTTGCAACCAACTGTTAGCCTCGTCAAGCCGCTCATAAATTTCCGCAATATGCACAGGTGCGGACTCCATAAAACCTGTAATCTGACGGAAAAGCGTACTTACAAGCCATGCCCCAAGACTACTAATCACCACAATAAAAATTAACAAACACAGCAAAGACCCAATCCATCGCCGAATCCCCATTTTCCTCTCAAAAAACCTATTCAACGGTTCCATTATAAGCGCAATAATCAGCCCAATAAAAAATGGCGATAAATACACAAAAAATACTGTGAAAAACAAATAAAACGCAACCGTCACAAGCACCAAAAACAAAATCCGGTCAATTCGCTCTTTGTTTTCATTATAGAACTCACGCATTTTTTCAACTCCTAGCTTTTTGTCATTTTTTCCCTATAAAAAATCTTTTCGACATTACATATTATACCATAATGTTCGCGTGTAAACTGCTACGCTTGTCTCAAATATTCTAAGGAGGCGAGGGTTTATGCATGAGTTTACACTGCCCGCCAATATAAAACAAATAGGCAGTATCGGGGATGGTCTAAGAATTTACATGGAGGATTACGTTTGCACATTCCTGCAACAATACGCAGAAAGCGCGGGGTTCGAGGAGCGTATTGCGTTTCTGGTAGGAAAGCAAATGGTAATCGACGGTCAGCAGTATTTGTTTATCGGCGGTGCGATTTACGGGCGGCATTCCGAAAAATATGAAGGACATTTGCGTTTTACGGAAAAAAGCGTTGATTACGCGGAAGAAATGCTCGATGAATTTTTCCCGAACCTGGAGATTGTAGGCTGGATGCAGTCGCAGCCAAGTTACGGAACGTATTTGAATCAATATTATGGAGCTTATCATTTGCGGCAGTTTAGAAAAGCGTATCAAGTGATGTTCGTTATTGACCCGCTGGAACGCACGAATGCTTTTTATGTTGCAAATCCAGTCGCCATGACTCCCGCCGACCGAATGGCAGAAATTTCGGGATATTTCATCTATTATGAGAAAAATAAAAATATGCACGAGTATATGCTTGCAAATAAATCCGTAGAATTCACGGCAAAACCGCCGACACTTGTGGAGCTTACGCCCGTTGAATACTCGTCGAAAGAAGATGACGACGAACCGGAACCGCCGATATCGGGCTACGATGATTACTACGACAGAGACGAAAAGCACATCGACGGGCGTTTTTCCATGAACGGCCCAAGACTCGAGCCGGAAGAAGTTATACGCCGCCGCGAAAATTCCAAGGCAAAACGCCGCGGAAATATGTTGGAAACAAAACGCACAATGAATCTGCTTGCGGGGCTGTGCGCAGTTTTGTTCGTGGTAAGCTTTGTTATGGGCTTCGAGCTTGTTCGCAACCAGGACCGCTTGGAAAACAATGAAGCGCAAATTCGCCAGCTTACTACGGCTTTACGAAATCATATGCAGACAGACCCGAATGAATTAACGCCCGTTTTCGCCGAAGGTGATGCACGCGCTATTGTGCCAACATCAGAACCGACCGTTCCGGAGAACACATACGAGACCCCGACGGAAACCCCAATTGAAACTCCCGCGCCGCAACCAACCACACCGCCCGCATCATCTGAAATTGGAAGCGGAATCACTTCAATTATAACCGTCCCGCACGAAGAATCCGCGTTAGTTTCACCGATTCCCGACACATACACCATTCAACCGGGCGACAGCTTGCTTGCAATCAGTCTGTATTTTTTCGGCGACACAAACATGGTGAATGAGATTCTCGCGTTAAACGGCCTTGAAAATCCCGACCACATAATCGCAGGCAGAACGCTTCTTCTGCCGCAGAGGTGATAGCGTTAGCTACCGCGCTGGCGCACGAAATAAAAAATCCGGCGGCAGTTGCGCTGGCGCACGTAAATCTTCTTCGTCTTGATAGCCACGAAGACAACAATTTGACAAATCATCTTAATCACATTGAAAACGCAATCACCGACATCTGCGAATTAGTGCAAGGTCTTCTTACAACCGAGTATGATCGTGAATTAATCGAGGTAGACCTTCATAAAATCCTTACGGACATCTTGGAAACGTATCGCGCCGCGTGGCCCGAAATTTCATTCACGTTTGATTCCGGCGGAAATGCTGCATTGCCCTGTCTCGGCAACGCAACTTCGCTTCGCATGATTTTCTCCAACTTAATTAAAAATGCCGTCGAGGCTATCGAATTAAATTCCGAAACAACAGGCGTAATCGTAATTAACACCATCTACGCTGCCGATTTTTTAACCGTTACAATAACAGACACAGGCACATCACACACCGAGCAAAAGCCCCACGGAAACGGCCTCGGTTTAACCATCTGTCAAAACCTTGCCGCCGGTCTTGGCGCGCAACTCTTCGCCGCACAAACACCTGAAGGCGGTTGCGCCGTCACTGTAAAATTACGCACACGTTGTCCCTCTTTGGCATAGTATATTAAAGAAAGTATACAAGCATAGCAATATGCCATGCATAAAAGGAGGATCACAATGGGATTTTTAGACAATTGCACTCATCATTTTGGAAACCGTTTTGGCTGCATTAATGAGCCAATCGTTGAAGAAGAAGACTTTGGCTTCTTTTTTCCACCAATGTTCCACCGTTTCAATCGCTTCCGTCGCTTCCCGCGTCGCAGAATGTGGAGAAGATGGTGGTAAAAGATAAATAAAAAAACCTTGGGGAGAGGACTTTTAACAGGTTCTCCCCCCGAGGCCTATTTATGATGTTCGTGCGCCCGGATAAGCGTTTAGTTTTGGCAGAACGAATGCCTTTGTCAGGCGTGATTCGTTTGGGTTCATTGCTTCGCCGTAGAGGGCGGATTGAATTATGGAAAAAACGGTTTCGATGTCGCCGAGGGCTTTTTCGGGCGTGGATTCAATTTTTCCGCCAAAACGAAGCGCAGAATGGAAGTCTTCCAGTTCGCGGTAGTATCCCTGTCCGGGAGTATAGGAAATTGCGACAGACGGGCGGTCGTTTTTGTAAGAAATGTTTACATATCCGCAGTTTGGTTCTTCAAGATAGATTTCGCCGTGTGTACCGAAAATTCGCAAGCCAACCAATGGCGATTGTGTTTCTTTTCCTGTCATGAAAAAGTTGTACTGCCCTGAGACGTTTTCACCGAAACGCAGCAGGCTGTTTATGCAGGAATACGGCGCGAAACTTAAACCGGACGGGCGGCCCTGCGCGTAAACACTAATCGCGTCGCCAAAAAGAAAACGCATTCGCGCTACGTGGTGAACACCCGAATCCATTATAACGCCGCCTTCGTAACTCGGATTCTGCCGCCACTCCGTTTGCCCGAAACCGTTGTTTTCGGTTTCTTGGCGATATTCTACAACGTGATTATCTATAAAATAAATCGGAGCTCCTATTTCCCCACCCGTAAGCAGGCTTTTTATTAAAATATTTTGTTCCTCGTAACGTATGTTTTCGGCGACCATCACTTTAACACCCGTTTTATTTCTCAACTCGATTAACTCTCGCGCCGCGTCCGGCGTTGACGCAAACGGTTTTTCCGCAATCAAATGCTTGCCGCTTCGCATAACCGCCGCTGCCGTTTCGTAGTTGCCGCTGATTGGCACAAGTGATTCCACAGCCTCAATATCCGGGCGGCCAAGCATTTTATTGTAATCGCCATACGCAGAATCCGGCGGCAACCCTAATGTCTGCGCAACACTTTTTGCCTTTGCGGTGTCCCTGTCGCATACCGCCACAATTTCATATCTCTCCTTCAATCGCTCCAACGCCGGCGCGTGCAACCGTTCCCACGCCAACCCAAGCCCGATTATCCCCAATTTTATCCGTTCCATGTAAATCACTCCTGTAAACCCTCGTGTATATAATTAGCCGGTCATTAACATTTTATGCGGCGAAAAACCCGTTGAAGGGTGTTTTTGTTTATTTACAATTTGTTATCGGTAGTTTAATATATGACAAAAACTATGAAGGAGTGTTGCGCTTTGGATTTCAAAAAGAAAGCTAAAGAAATGGTTGCGCAAATGACACTTGAAGAAAAAGTCAGCCAAATGCTGCATTATGCGGGCGAAATTGAGCGGCTTAACATACCGAGTTACAACTGGTGGAGCGAGGCGTTGCACGGGATTGCCCGCGCGGGAACGGCAACGATGTTTCCGCAAGCGATAGCAATGGCGGCGACTTTCGATAAGGAGTTGCTGAAACAGGTTGCGGACGTTACCGCCACCGAAGGACGCGCGAAATATCACGCGTTCCAAACAGAGGGCGACCACGATATTTACAAGGGGCTGAGTTTTTGGTCACCGAATATAAATATTTTCCGCGACCCGCGCTGGGGACGCGGTCACGAAACCTACGGCGAAGACCCATATCTTACGGCAGAACTTGGTGTTGCTTTTATTCAGGGAATTCAGGGTGACGACAAAAATTCGTTAAAGGCGATTGCCTGTGCGAAGCATTTTGCGGTTCACAGCGGGCCGGAAAAAGACAGGCACTCTTTTGATGCGATTTGCGACCCCTACGACCTTTGGAATACGTATCTTCCGCAGTTTGAATCGGCTGTTTTCGCGGGCGTTGAGTCTGTGATGGGCGCGTATAACCGTTTGCTTGGCGAACCCTGCTGCGGCTCGCAGCTTCTGCTTGTTGATATTTTACGCGGAAAATGGCAGTTTGACGGTCATGTTGTTTCCGATTGCTGGGCAATTGAAGATTTCCACAAGCACCACCATGTAACCGAAGGGCCGCTGGATTCCATCGCGCTTGCCGTGCAAAAAGGCTGCGACCTTTGCTGCGGAGACGTAATGGTTATGGCTGTCGAAGCGGTGCAATCGGGCAAGCTTGCCGAAGCGGATATAGACCGTTCCGTCGAGCGTCTGCTGGTTTCACGCATGAAGCTGGGGCTTCTTGGGGCGAAAGAAAATAAAAAATATACAAGCATTCCATACGAAGTTGTAGACTGCGAAGAACATCACGAATTAAATCTTGAAATAACACGCCGCGCCCCGGTTCTTCTGAAAAATAACGGGGCATTGCCGCTTGATTTTAAAGAGTTGAAAAAAATCGCTGTAATCGGCCCCAACGCCGACAGCCGACGTGCTCTTGAAGGAAACTATAACGGAACCGCAACCCGCTATGTAACCGTGCTTGACGGCATTCGTCAAATCGCGGATAAATCGAAAACGCAGGTTCTTTTCTCGGAAGGTTGCCATCTTTTCAAAGAAAAAACCTCCGTGCTTGCGAAGGAAGATAATCGTCTTTCGGAAGCAATCATCGCAGCAAAACAAAGCGATGCAGTTGTGCTTGTTCTCGGGCTTGATGCTGACATCGAAGGCGAAGAAGGCGATACCGGAAACGAATTTGCAAGCGGTGATAAAATCGACTTGAATTTGCCCGGTCGTCAACAGCTTTTACTTGAAAAAGTAGTTGAAGCCGCCGCAGGAAAGCCCGTAATTCTTGTAATGATTACAGGCTCTGCAATGGCAATCAACTACGCCGACGAACATTGCAGCGGCATAATTCAAGCATTCTACCCCGGCGCATTGGGCGGGCAAGCCATCGCGGAAATTATTGCGGGCAAGGTTAATCCTTCGGGCAAACTTCCCGTTACATTCTACCGCTCCACAGACGACCTTCCGGAATTCTGGAATTACTCCATGCACAACCGCACCTATCGTTACTATCATGGCGAAGCCTTGTACCCATTCGGCTTCGGACTTTCCTATACAAAATTTGAGTTGTCCGACCTCGAAGTCGCCGCCGGCAATAAATCTGTCACGGTTAAAGTCAAAAACACAGGCAAAAAATCCGGACGCGAAGTTGTTCAAGTTTACATTGAATCGCCCAACCAAAAAGAAAAATATCGTCTCGTTGGCATTGCGTCAATCGAACTTGCTACAAACAAATCCAAAAAAATTACAATCGGCCTCGCCCCCGACACATACAGCCGCCGCGACTGGAAAGGTGATTTTTACACACTCGAAGGTTGGCACACTTTACACGTGGGGATAAGCCAACCAGACAGACGCAGCGTCGCACTTACAGATGTAGAAACGTTATCCGCGCAGGTTGAGATTTAAAACCACCGGGCTTTATTGCGAAAATGCACCTACTTGAACACAATACCAATAAAAGTTTAAAAAGAAGCCTTGGAACTTGAAAATCCAAGGCTTCTTTTCACTTACACAGTTATCTGTGGATTGAGTAACGATACTCAAGCCCAGTTTTGAAAGAGCCAAAAAAAGCAACGCAGACGGCTTGATTCATCGTCAAGGAGCATACACACGAACAAATGTAATATATATAAAAATATATGTCTTATATACTAGACATATATTCTTGTATATGCTACAATGGTTTCAGGAGGTGGTGATGTGGGAAAAAACCTGCGAATTAAAACCTCAAGAGCGGCATTAGATATGTCGCAAAAAGACCTTGCCGAAGCTGTTGGGGTTGCTCGGCAAACAATGAACGCCATAGAAAAAGGCGATTACAACCCCTCAATAAAGCTGTGTATCGCCATATGTAAAACGCTTGGCAAGACACTTGACCAGTTATTTTGGGAGGAGAATGAAAATGAATAAAAAAGAATTAGACGAAATGCAAAAACAGCGGCGCAACAGCATCGGAAACCAAATGTTTATGATTATGACATACTTGATGTTCATAAACATAGGGCTTCATAGTTTCGGGATTACATGGATTGAATATCCCGCCAATATCCTGCTGATTGTTGTAGCTTGTTTGAGCATTTATCTAATACGGTTGATTGCGGCAAACGCATATCAGCCGGCAAGCGAACAAAGCAGTACGACAAGGCTAATGATTGTGCTTGTCAGTTCCATAGTAATAGCAATCGGTGTATCTGCTTTTATAGTATTTCGGCAAGCGCCAGTTGAAGTTGCCGAAACTTCAAACGATTATGGGGCTATCGTACTGATGGCAAGCTCGGCGGCTGGTTTGATTATTGCGCTAATCGTTGCGGTAATCAAAAAAGTAAACAACAAAAACGACAAAGAGGATTAAAAAATCGCATTATTCCATAAGACAATAAACTCGAAAAAGCCGAATCGCGTATACAGCGTAACGGCTTTTTTTCGCGCAAGCTGAACAGCAAGCCGAAATTGTTATGTAAAATAAAGCCCCATAACGATGCTTAAAAAAATATAGCCGGGGGCTATACGGACGGTGATGAAACAGTCTATTTTGACAAAATTTTTCTCGTTCGCGCGTACGGGCTGTATATATCACGAAGGAAAGAGAAAGTTTTCAAAAGGAAGTTCGTAGTCTATTGACAGGTTTTGACTAGAAACAAGTAGTAAAATTTGCATGGATTTGTGCCGTAAGAGCATTACCTTTCTTGGGCTATGAGCGGAGATTTAAATATTGGGCAGAAGAAGAAAAACAGAAACACTTACTGTCATTATTTCTTGCCATTGATATTGCCGTTGCCTATGCCATAAACACGTCCATAGTCAAAACCTTCAACACCTCTTTTATCTCCGCAAATCTTAACACCGCCGCTACCTTTAATTTTGATATCGAGATAAAAAATAATATCTTCAATGATATAAAAGCCATAAAAGAAAAGGGTAAAACCGGCTTTGCAAGAAAACTTCTTGACATTGTAACAGAATTATTTGCTTCGCTTTTTTAGCAGTATTGATTTACTTCTCAGGGTATTTCATTGTGGTAATCATCATTTTTCTTGAATTATACAGTTGGTTTGTGTACAATCGACAACTATAGCTGTCGGAAAGGAAGGCGATTATCGAATGAATCCCGTAACGGATTATCTCTCGTCGGATAATATCGACAAAACCCACGCCATTAGGGTGGGGGCGATTTCTCTTGAGAACGTAAGAGACGCGGTGTTTCGGTTGTGGCTTGAGCCTAACGACACTTGGGCGCGTTATTATTAAATCATGCGCGGAAAAATTGGGAAAAAAACAATCTCCGCACTGTAGAAGAACTGGAAGATATGTCGGACTTGTTGGCGATTAAAATAGCTGACATGTACGAAGCATTTTTATGCGAGAAATTTCCTGTTCTCCCGGAAATTGAACCAATGACAGCGCAAGAATACGATGAAGATGAAGACAGTAATGCCAATGAGGAAATATACAGGGTCATGAAAAAGCCCGGGAATTCAAGTCCCCGGGCTTTAATAATTTGCCGTTTAACAGTATCGTGTTACGACTTTTTCAAAACAGGCATCCAAACCTCATATTTCATATTTACAGGGTCATCGTTCAGATAAACTTCAACGTCAATCATAGCTGCCCATTCGTAACCCGAAGTGGGTTGCCATTCAGAATAAATGCGTTTGTGAAGCTCTCCTATACTTGACGGATGACCACTACCTGAAAAAATCGCCCAAGTGTGCTTAGGCATGTTTACCTCAAACATACCCTCCGGCACAGGTTTATCAGTTGATGCACAAATATAATGATAAAAACCTTTACCGGATTCATCAGGAGTTGTAACAGCCAACAGGCCAACAGGCTCATTATTCATCATATCACCAATTTGCTTAGTTTGCCCTGAATTTATTGTTTGCTCCCAAAAAGGCGTTATAATTTTGGAGTTCTCCTCCATATCCCCACTAAGATTAGTGCGAACTCCTACTACTCTGAATCCTTCCTTTTCAACGATACGATAATCCATTTCCGTTACCCCTTTAATTTTTATTTGGAAGCTAACAGGAGGAAAGGCTTTAAGTTTCGTGTCCGGCTTTTGGGCTATTGATGGCGATACACCATGAATAGCTTGAAAAGCCCTATTGAACGCAGTTGGGGAATCGTAGCCATACCGCAGGGCAACATCAATGACCTTATCACCATTTTGCAAATCAAAGCCGGCATTTGTAAGCCGTCTGCGACGCAGATACTCTGATAGCGGTACCCCAATTATATACGAAAACATTCTTTGAAAATGATACTGCGAACAACAAGCAAGCTGTGCCGCCTTTTCGATGGAAATTTCTCCATCAAGATTGTCCTCCATATATGTTAGAGCGTTGTTCATTCGCTTAAGCCATTCCACTTGCTTCACCTTCCTACAAACAGGATAAAAGATTTTTGGTAGTCGCTCCTCTCTTTCTATGCACGGAAATGAGAGGAATAAAAATACACTAAGGAGTTATAGAACCTATCTTTTCAAAGACATTTTAGAAAAAATGCCAATGTATGAAAACTCAAATATAGAATAACCCCAAAAACCAACTGTTGGATAAAATCCTGTGTGTCAGATTATGGGGTTATTTTTATTGTTGATTGTTTAGCTGAGATTGCAGTTTGGCTATTAGTAAATCCTTATCTGCAAGTGCGGCATCTTTTTCCGCTATTTTAGCTTCCGCTTGCTCCAACAATCGTCTATCATCCGCGCGTTCTTTGTTGTAAAAATAAATTTCGTCTTTTCTACGTTGGTAGGCTTGGCGGATTATTTTATCTTCACTCTGTCTTTGTAATGCTGTTACCGCCATTTGGATTTCCTCCTCCTCTTTACAAGCGTTTTCGATTAGGGTCTTGTTGTTAATTTCCTTTTCGGTTATTACAGAGAGCCATTTTGCAAACATAGCTTCCTCGGTATTGCTTATGCTGTCGGTAGCATTTACCGCTTCGGCAAAGGCTTTCATATCAATATAGTGAAGTTCCATCGCATTTGTGAAAACGGCAAAATCTTCGCAGTCCATTATCATGCATAGCCTGTGGATTTTTTGATTCTTAGTTTTTGCGTTTTCGCAGTTTTCTATTGGCTCAACCGCTCCGTTAGTAAATGCTATGGTAATGGTCGGTGGTTGTGATACGTAACTCTGCCCGACTTCTAATTCCTCTCCGTAGGCTCTCGCCCATGAGCGAATTGTTTTTGCTTTAAGTTCGCCAAGTCCGTACATATGCATTTCAATTAAAATGGTCGTGCCGTCATCAAGTTCTGCTCTTATGTCCAGTATGGACAATTTATCTTCATTTGATTTTTTGTCAAGATAGGGATTTTTTATGATTATGGATTTGATTATACGGCGAATTTTTTTGTTTGCAAAAATAGCATTCAGTAACGAAATTAACGAATTTGGATTGCCTTCCGCAAAAATTTTGAAAGCGTAGTCGATGCGCAAGTCCATAAGCAGGGAGTAGTCAATGTTCAAGGATTTCAATTTTTTGTCCATAGGCATACCACACCCTTCGCTAATTTATTTCTGCTACATCATAATAGTATAGTTTATCGCTATTTTCAATGTTGATTTGCTGGCATAATCATCTTTATTCACTATCTTTAGGTTTTGCGTGTTTTTTTCCAAGTGAGTAAACAAACCAAAGACCGCCGACAACGACTAATGTGCCTAAAACGCTTAGAATAATAAGAACTGTAGGTGAAAATGAAGAATTTTTTTTAGTTTCACGTAAGATGTCAATATGCGGTGGAAGCTGTTCTTCCGTAACAGTCAAAATTGAGGAATTTATTTCAACTTCGGATAAACTGTCAATAAGCGACGCAAGCTGTTCTTCTGTAAGTAATTCCGCCCCCCAATGCTCCACATGAAAAATTATTTCACCGCCACGCTGCTCTTCGCGAACAACCGCCCCACCTACAGTTTGATTATTTAAAGCAATAACTACGTAATGCAAATCATCGGAAAGTTGGAATAACTGCGAAATTTCGCCACCAAGCAACCCCGCAAGTGATTCTGTTATTGCAAGTAGTTGGGCTTCGGTTAAATCGGGTTGCGGGAAAGGAAGCGTGAATGGAGGGGACACTGTACTGCCGGGCAACATAATATTATCCATGATTTTTACAGGGGTGTTGTGGCGAAAGGTATCAAAGCCTTCGTATAATGCCATGTATTCAATACCCCCCCAAAACCAAACGCTACCGCTACTGTCAAGAGCTATGGTATGACTTCCGCCTGCCGCAATTGCTACTATATCGTTAAGACCTTGCACCTGTACGGGAGTACGGCTAAAGACAGATGTTCTTCCGTCACCTACTTGACCATCGCCCAGTTCACCGAAACTTCCAGCCCCCCAAGCCCAAACCCTGCCGTTGCTGTCAAGGGCTACGGTATGACCACTGCCTATTGAAATTGCTACAATATCATTATCAAAACTTTGCACCTGCATAGGTGTGGGGATAGTATAATTATGGCTACCGTCACCATGTATAATGCCGTAATTACCTCCGGTACCACCATGAAATTCTCCCCCCCAAGCCCAAACTCTGTTGTTATTGTCAACGGCTACTGTAAGAGAGCCGCGTGTCGCAATTATTGCTATATCGTTAAGACCTTGTACCTGCGCAGGGGTAGGGCTGTAGTCTTCCCAATCCCACGATGGACCGTTGCCTAGTTGACCGTCATGATTAGCCCCCCAAGCCCAAACTCTGCCGTTACTGTCAAGGGCTACAGTATGACTTCCACCTGCCGAAATTGCTACTATATCATCGTTAAGACCTTGCACATGCACAGGAAAAAAGTCGCGTCTGATTGTTGAGCCGTCGCCCAATTGACCTCTGTGATTACTGCCCCAAGCCCAAACCCTGCCGTTGCTGTCGAGAGCTACGATATGATTACTGTCACCTGTGGAAATTGCTATTATCTCGTTGTCAAAATTCGTTCGTAAAGATGGGTGGGACGGTCGTGGAGGCATCCACTCCCACTCCCAAGACCAAACGCTGCCGTTGCTGTCAAGAACAAAGGGTGTAAAACCTCTGTGGCTGCTGTCATGGATTGTCATTGTACTTGTAATCGCTACTATACCAGTATCAAGCCCTTGTGCCTGCACAGGGACAGGGCGGCGGTTTGCCATTATTGTGTCGTCGCCAATTAGACCACCACCCCTGCTACCCCATGCCCACAAAACACCATGGGTATCTATCGCATAACTTAAATCTTGACCCGATGCTATTGTCATATTCGCGCCGTCTGCTCTGCCTTCTGCCAGCACGGCGGTGGTCGGCAGCACAGCCACAAGCAATAGTAACGACAAAATTACCCTAAACATATTTTTTGCAATTTTCATCTGTCACATCTCCCTTTTTAATGTTCAAATTCTAAGCAGCGGGCAGTTTCTTTATTCAGTACATTATACCACACAGGCACTTCCTTCACAATGGGCAATGTGAAGGAGTGACGCAATGACTTTGAATTATAATCTAATCGGTGTAAGAATAAAAAATATGCGACTTTCGCAAGGTTTAACACAAGAGAGCCTTGCGGAATTGTCTGCAATATCTCCGCAACACGTAAGCCATATAGAAAACGGTGGCACAAAACTATCTTTACCCTGTTTGGTAAGTATCTGCAATGCCTTAAAAACTACACCAAACGATATATTAATGGATTCTGTGGAAAATAATGTACCGCAATTTGCTAAAGAAGTATCGGCTGTTTTTTCCGAATGTTCCGGCGATGAAATGTATTTAATGCTCGCTCAAGCCGAAAATTTGAAAAAATCCTTAAAAATGAAAAATATTAAACTCATGCAGAAATAATCATAATTTCTTTTTTTGAGAAAAAATAACCGAGCGTGAAAACTATGAAATTTTATTCTAAATTACCTCACGTCTCCATACCTTGAACTTTCTTCTTGGGCTTATTGAACGCAACCGCTTTGAATTAAAAAAATTTTTTATTAGACCTCTTCGGAAATTAGTCAATGCTGGATTTGCGCGGATTTTTGTCGCAAGACAAGGAGGGATTCGCGCCGCGTGCTAGCGGCACGCAAGCGAATTCCCGACGCAGGCTTGCGGCAAAAAGACCGCAAAGACAGCGTTGTCTAATTTCCGAAGAGGTCTATTTTAGCAAGTACGGTTTTTAATGTTTTTGGATTGCGATTTTTACAGGAGCAACGCTCCGCTATGTTTCCACAAGTGCGAAGCACTGCTAATGTCGCGCCTTAGGCGGGACAAACTCCCCGCAGGGTGCACGGCAGTTTTCCGAATGGAGGCAACTGTATAAGTGCGCTCGCCTTAAAAAAGGCGAGCAGTGGTTGCGCCAACGCTTTGAAGCGGTGTTGAATCACCTTTCGTGATACTTTCTCTCAAAAATTTACCTTTCAAATCCCCAAATGTACCACAAACAATGCAGTTGAGTATATTTTAGGGTACTCCTTTTTCAGAAGTACCCTTCACATTATAAATGCTACAATTTTTGTACCCTCACAACAAGTATACCAAAACACTAAAACAGCGGCGCAATGTTTTTTATTGCTCCGTCTTTTCTATAATTGATGAAATTCTCAAAAATTATCTTGACAAATAACCCTGCATACCATATGATACACAGTATCATTAAGAAGCTAATATCATCAAAGGAGATGAAGAGATGAAAAATTTAAAAGACACACAAACAGAAAAAAACTTACGCGCTGCATTGTCCGGAGAATCCCAAGCAAGAAACAGGTATAGTTATTACAGCGAAATTGCAAAAAACGAGGGTTACAAGGAAGCCGCCGATTTTTTCCAAAAAACTGCGGAAAATGAAATGTTCCATGCTAAGGCGTGGTATAAATTATTAAACGATAACACCATGCCGGATACTATCGAGTGCTTGGAAGAAGCAATTAAAGGTGAAAATTTTGAACATACCAATATGTACCCGGCTTTTGCAAAAGTTGCCGCAGAGGAGGGTTTTGCACACATTGCGTCTTTGTTTACCGAAATTGCGAAAATTGAAAAAGCGCATGAAGAACAAGCCGCAAAAATTTTGGAAGCTATAAAGAGTGAATATAAATTACCCCCGTTTGAAACCGATATGATTTGTACTTATTGCGGATTCGATTTCCATGAACATGACGATTTGGAAAAATGTCCTGTTTGCGAAAAACCGTCTACTGCCTTTGCGTACAAATTGCATTGATATGAAAAGAAAAACTGTTCAGAAACAATTAATTCTTGATGCGGTTAAGGAACTTAACATTCACGCAACCGCCGAACAAGTTATATCGCACCTTTCAAAAAAATACCCTGCAATCGGCAGAGCCACCATTTACAGGAACCTGAATCATATGACCGAATCCGGCGAATTGCTAAAAATCGAAAGCATTTATGGCACCACACACTACGACCACAATTGCCATGACCACTCTCATTTTATATGCGGCATTTGCAAACGGGTTATTGATATAGAAGGTGACTATTACGATGTTTTGAGCAGACCCAAAAATACAGAGGGTTTTGATATTACCGGTTGCCATATTTCATTTAGCGGTATATGTTGGGATTGTAAAAAAATACGCGAATAATATTGATGTTCCCGCGTAGATTGTAGACGGCAGAGTCAAGAAACTATTCTAAAAAACTACAACTATATCTATTATCTTAAAATCATGGTATAAAATAATTGGAAAATGGAAGATGATTTAGAAAAAAGTAACTGTTCACGAGAGGAGTTTATTATGTTTGAAAATTTGAAAAATCCGCGCCTTACGGAAAACCCGCGTGCGAGTGGTGTGCTGGTTCATCCTACGTCGTTTCCAAGTCCTTATGGAATGGGCGATTTGGGTGCGGGCGCGTATGCCTTTGTTGATTTTATGAAGAGTGCGAAACAGAAGTTATGGCAGGTGTTGCCGCTTGGGCCTACGGGTTTTGGTGATTCGCCGTATCAAAGTTTTTCGTCGTTTGCGGGAAATCATTATTTGATTAGCCCTGATAAACTTCGCGAACAGGGCTGGCTATCCTACAGCGACCTTGCAGACAAACCGTGGTTTGACCCGCGCTCGATAGATTTTGGTGCGGTAATTAATTACAAGATGGTACTTTTCAAGAAGGCATATGAGAATTTTAAGGCGAATGCAACAGGAACACAAAAAAGTAAGGTTACGCGTTTTTGCACGAAAAACGATGTTTGGTTAGAAGATTACGCTCTCTTTTACGCGCTGAAAGACCACTTCGGCGGTATGGAATGGCACCGCTGGCCGGCACCGCTTGCGAAGCGCGACGATAAAGCAATCACGGAAATGAGAAAAAGTCTTGCGGATACCATTAATTTTTGTAAATTTCTACAATACGAATTTTTCCGGCAATGGGACGAACTCAAGGATCACGCGCATAAATCAGGGCTTTCGATTATTGGCGATATTCCTATTTTTGTTGCCGGGGACTCTGCCGATGTTTGGGCGCATCCCGAGCTTTATTTGCTTGACTCAAACGGAAAACCAACGTCGGTTGCAGGCGTTCCGCCCGATTATTTCAGCAAAACAGGTCAGCTTTGGGGCAACCCGCTTTACGATTGGGATGTACACATAAAAACCGATTATGAATGGTGGTTCAAGCGCGTAGAAGCCGTGCTTGACATGGTTGATATCGTCCGCATAGACCATTTCCGCGGCTTTGAATCATATTGGGCAATTCCCGCCGGTGAAGAAAACGCAATCAACGGGAAATGGATGAAAGGCCCCGGAAAAACATTCTTCACGGAATTAAAAAAGAAGCTTGGTAACCTTCCGATTATCGCCGAGGATTTAGGCGAAATAACAGAAGCAGTGAACCAGCTTCGCAAAAGTCATAATTTGCCCGGAATGCGTGTGCTTCATTTTGCGTTTGACCCAAGCGGAAAATCCACGAATATGCCGCACAACTACGAAGATAACCATACCGTCGTTTACTCCGGCACGCACGATAATAATACAACCCAGGGTTGGTACGCCGAATCACCTGAAAACGTGCGCGATTATCTGCGCCGCACGTTATGCGTAAGCGGCAACGATGTTGCGTGGGATGTTGTCCGCTTTGCCCTCTCCACCAACGCACTGTACGCAATCGCTCCCATTCAAGACATTATGAACCTTGGCGTGTCCGATCGCATGAACTGCCCCGGTCTTGCGCAGGGTTGGTGGAAATTCCGATACACCGAAGATATGCTCACACATCACCAAGCCGCACAACTGCGTTATCTTACGGAGATGTTTAATCGGGCGTAAAGCGAAAGAAAAAAATTTACCCGTCGGGTTGTTGAATCCTACGGGTAATCAAAAATAATACAAGGCCGATTTTTTGAGTTCTAATTGCTCAAAAATCGGTCTTTTTTCTTAGCAACGTGATATGACTACTCACCAAGTCCTGCTTGTCTGCCTGTATTTGAATTAATAATGCGAATCTATACTTACTTGACAGTCTAAAGTTTAAAATGTTCTTACCTATTTTGATACAATTTAAGGAAAGGTCTGGGAAATGCACAAGGCTGATGTTTTGATGCACAAGGCTCGTGAAGCCGCATTAAATAAGGGTTTTGTTGGGAAATGATTTTTACATAGATGATTTTCGTGAATTTAAAAAAGCCAAAGGGTAATAAGCATCCTCTGGCTTTCATAGAAAATTTGTGAGTTGTTATCCTTTCATATCTATCAACAGTTGCCATAGATTTGATTCCGGTTGCTCATGGAGCATGATATATTGCATATCAAAACCGCCGCAAACATGTAAATCAAAGTAAAGACTATCATCTTGCCATTCGGGAAACTGCGATAAAATCCCTTGTCGGCTTACTATTGTAGCATCACCAGCAAACAAAAAAATTTGAATGCCGTGATTTTCCCACAAATCACCGCTTACATCTTGGAGAATATCCGAAAAAGGTCTAGGGTCATTTACCGTTATGCGCCAAGCGTTTTCTTCATCCATAAGCCATTGCCATACCCTCGAATTTTCCCTTTCTTCATACAAAATGACTTGTTCTTCGCTCGCAATAGACACTTTCAAATCATTTGAAAAATTATCTTCATAAAATCCTGGTATTTGTGTTAAACCGTTATTGCGACCAAATAGTCGTATGCTGTCTTCTTCGCGCATAGTTTCTCGTACAGAAACAAATATTTCTAAATCTATATCCACATCATTCGCAGGGTCGCGCAACGGGCCAGGCCATCCACTGCTCCCTCCGGTTACTATTATACGACCATCATCACTAACAGCTATATCAATTAACCATGGGTTGATGTGTTCAATGGGAAAAAATTGAGCAGGTTCATAAAAATAATCCGGAATTGGCCACCATTTAAACTCGTTCATCACCAACTGCATACCCCCATACACGTCCACGGGTCTATCCCAAAAATCTAAGCACCCAGAGAACACAAAATAATACTTCATACCAAACTGACGCTCATCGTGAAAATCATCAGATTCGTAAGTGATAACAGGGGCTTCATCGTATTCATTATCTGTATCTGCAACGAAATATGCGGGTATTTCAGAGTCGTTGGGCATTTCACAGTCAATTCCAACGTCTGTGATTACTCCCTCCATCTCTACAAGAGGAGAGGGAGGTTTTTCAGTATCGTCGGGCATTCCACAGTCAATTTCAACATTTGTGAATACCTCCTCCTCATCCAAAAAAGGAGGGGGTATTTCACTTTTTTCAGTAGAAACTGCATCTGAGTTGCAAGAAGCAAGCAATAGCAATATTGCCAAAAACAACATTTTCTTTACCATATCTGAATCACCGTTCCTACTTCTCCCCCAACTCGATGCAGTGTTCCATCGTAAAACAGTTGTGTACTGGTGCAACCATCCATGTTTAATGTCATTACTGCACCCATATCTTCAGTCAGAATTCGCCTAGCTTCGGCTACAGTAACCCCATATCTCGAGTTCGGTGCGTAACTTGTGGCATCAGCCATTAAAAAAATCAAAGTGCCATCGCGACGAACGCCAATCATTACACGCTGAACTGAGTTAGTGGGTTCAGGTTCAAGGTCTCCCGTTATAACAAAAGTTGCGTTTTGTCTTATATACTCCCTATTCAAAACGGAACCGCATGGCAAGGTTATCCTTCCGTTTTGAATGTATTCTGTTCGCACAATCATGGGGAGTCTGCCATCATTAAAGTAAATTAATGAATTGTAATAGGGTTCACCAATCAAAGGCTCATTGTCAAGAAAACCATTAACCGAACAGAAAAACATACCGTAAGCTATACTTGCAGGGTCTCTTCTTTCGAAAAAACCGCTATTAATCATAAAAATTGGTCTTTCTTCTTGCGGTATACTATTTACAATTTGACTCAAGTTTCTTCTTGGGATTGCATAATGCAATCCAATCCTCCTACCTTCTCTCGCAGGATTTATTGCATAGGTTATAAGTTTAGTCCTTCCGCCGTCTATATATTGCTGATTAAAACCAAGCGGAATATATGTCACAATAACAAATTCCACAACACTCCAATACACAATACCATCACGGGCAGTAGACAGGGCTACTCTGTAACGTCCGGGCAAAAATTCATCAAAGGTTTTGCTAGAGAACGTCTGATAAGGCAAACCGGAAAATTTAACATTATCAAGGATTAACGTACCTTCTTCCGGGTCTCCGGCGTTATCCGAAAACCTCCTGATGGATAATCTTTTTTCTGCGCTTGGAACCAATTCCCATTCAAATGTTATAGAGCCCTGCTCTGTCAACTCTTTATAGCATATTGTACCAAGGTCACAGAGACTTGGGCTAATAGAAGTTATCCCATGTGGCAACCATCTTACCCAGTATTCGGCATCCTCGCTTGGGAATGTTTCGGCTGTGAGACGCGTACCACCATCAGTACTGTCATACCAACCGCCATAGAAATATCCATCTTTCGTTGGGCGTTCCAAAGGTTCGTCCCCTAGGAATAGGTCTGCATAGTTTACGACTGCACGTTGTTGCACTTCCGGCGTTCCGCCATTTCCATGAAATGTTAATACTGGTATCTGCTTCCATCTCGCCCAAAATATCGTGTCAATCCCCGGATGAGTGTATTCGATGTACCGATAACGTTCACCGCCTGTAGCATTCTGTGTATTAAAGAAGCCCACAAATGTATACCCATCCCTTGTTGGCAAAACAGGAAAAACAACATAATTAAGGTTGTAAACATATCCTGTACCCGGACGTGGTGCTACTCCCCTAAATTCCCAAACTTGTTCATTCGGGTCTCCACCATTGCCTTTGAATGTGAGTGTCGTGAGTGAACCCATAAAGAACCATATAAATCGGTTAAGTCCCGTATCTTCCCACTCTAATAACGCAAGGAGTACATCTGCGGCAACACCGAAGCTTTCTCCGGTTTCAAGAGTTGCTGTAAAGTTTGAAGAATTAGAATTTAGAGGAGATGCAAAGGCACTAAATGATGCAAACGGTATGAAAGTGGAAATATTCAGCTGCCCAATAGATATAATTTCGTCTTCGAATAGGACAAACAATTCCCCATTCCCACCTACACCGTCACTTAAATCACGAACTATGCCTAAACGAACTGTACCAAATTGTCGAAAACTTTCAATTGAAGAGGTTGTAACATAGAAACCTGTCATAAATTCATCATCGAAAAAACCTTCCCATTCAAGTCCGTCCAATTCTTCACACCAAGTGCCGGGTGAATTTGGGTCTGATGGGTCAGAGTAAAAATCGTACATTCTTACAATATGACTTGTAATATCATACCCATAGAAATGGCTAAGAATACTACTGATATCTACATCGACAGGTGGGAATTTTAACTCTATGCTGTCCGGAATACCATCGCCGTCTGTGTCAGTTTCAAAATCGTCAATTGAAGGATATCTATCAAGAAGAACACGCCGTCCTAAACCATCACGAAGGAAGATGTATTGGGGATCATCAAGACATTCCAAAAGGGTGATTCTTGCCATGCCATGCCCTTCGTTTACATCGCTTTCAGTAGTTCCGTTTTCAACATTTCCTACGAAGCCGGAACCTCCAGCACCTATATTGCCTGTGGTCATGCTAGAGCCTTGATAACCACCTGCGCCACCAAACCATCCACCACCACCGCCAGCAAGACCATTTGACGCTGCGTTTCCACCTTGACCGAATGAGCCAACTGAAGTGCCAATGCCTCCCGATGTTTGTGTTCCGGCAGAGCCGGGTGTGCCATTGCATCCCCCTTCAAGTCCACCACCTGCTCCACCCGGTGCTGTATGTCCATGCGCTGAGTCCCAACCATAATAGGTATCACCGCCACCACCACCGCCTGCTACTATTAACACATCCGAGTAACGATATTCATACAGAGAAGATAGTAATCCTGTGCGTGTAGCTATATGTGTAGCACCGCCACCGGAAGAACCTGTGCCTCGACCCGATGAACCGTGTCCTCCTCCATTGAATCCACCTCTTGTTTCGGATCCGACACGACGAATATTACATTCGCCTTCACCACCTACGCCAACAAACACAGTTTGAGCGGTATTGAATCTTACTTCACCACTTGAAAATCCACCTCTACCTCCGGCAGAAGTGAACGGTACTCTAACTTCTGTTCCGCCTTGAGCACCCCACACTTCGAGCAAATATCTTCCGGGAGGCAAATTAACACTTTGAACATCACCTGTGAAGTAAAATGTGTGAATGTTTTGCTCGGTATTAAACGTATGAATGTTTTGCCCAGCGTTAAATGCGTGAATAGCTGAAGTAGTATTTTCAACCCAAGACGATACTTCCAATGCCGCAGGAGACGTAAACCCACTAGCGAATGATTCATTATGGAATGGCACTTCAAATATAGCTGCAGGGTCTAATTCATTGATATACAAGTTATTGTAATGTGTAGAAAGTGCTTCGAATTCGAATGTATGCTCTTCCACTGCAGAAAGAATTCCTACAGGAGGTGAATCATTGCCAACACCTATCCCAAGAAAATCTAAATACTCTACGATATCAAGTAAGAAATAGTGTCCTGTTCCGTCCAACATAGCGAAAAAATTGCCGTCAGCATCCAAAGAAGTAGCAAGCGGATATAAATTGCTTGTTCCAGTACAGTATCGAACAATTATCAATTCGTTTAGGCTTCGCGCATTCGCCACTTCAAAAGAAATGCTTCCGACTATCACATTATTCGATAAGTTAACATGAATACTCTTACCTACTATTGCGGGGTTCTGAGTAATGCTTTCAATTCTTGTTTCCCGAGGACGTACGTGCGTAGTTCCTATCGTTGGGTCAGCAATGCTTACCGTTATTTGCGGTATTGCCTCATTGTCTTCAAAAATTGAAGATTCAAATGTATTTCGACCTATTGTAACTTCAACGGAAGTATCAGGGGTTGGTGTAGGAGTTGGAGTTGGTGTCGGAGTCGGAATCACATCATAATCCCGCAAGAACATCCATTTGTTGCTCCATGGATTATATCCGGGTATTGTACCCGCATCAATCCAGTTCGTAGATTCATACACCTTGCCGTTATAGCTAACGACAGCACCCGGCATATACTGAATGTCATTTCTCCAAGGCAGAACCTCTGTGCCAATGAACAACCACGGATTATTTGCGTTATGCCCGTCCGGTTGAGCGTTTTGATTATACCAACGTGCTTCATAAAGAAGACCATTGTAAACCACGGCATCGCCTGTGTCGTAAATCGTAGCGGAATTCCATTGATTTCCGGGAATTGGTGTTGACGTAGGTGACGGCGTTGGGCTTGGCGTGGGCGAAGGTGTCGGAGATGGTGTAGGTTCGGGAGTAGGCTCCGGGGTTGGGGATGGCGTAGGAGTTGGTGCGGAAACTTCGCTGATTATTATGCCCGTTATGAAAAGTTGTGCGTCTGCGGGAGTTGCGCCAAGCGTAATATCTCCCGTTCCTACCGTTGTCGCGTGAATCAATTGCTCACGAGTTAATGTAATTGTATGCGAAAATACGTTGTTTGAGCCTGTCGGTGCAGTCCAAACGTTTAGGCTGGGTTCTATGCGTATTTGCGAAGAACCCGCGACATTCAGTCGCCCCGTGTAATCAATTTGTATCGCGTTGTTGTCACTGAATAACGCATTTAATAACGCATTTGCGCGGATTCTAAGCCCTTGTGAAGTGCCGCTTCTTGTTGGGAATTGCAATTCGCGGGGCGGCCCGTCAATCCTAACTGCATTGCCGGAGGAATTTGTTCCGCGCATTATTTGGTGAGCGGTTGCGGATGTAATGTTATTCCAATTTGTATCTGTTTGCATATTGTAAATGGATGTAGGAGGTGGCGTTGGCTGTGGCGTTGGTGTCGGCGTACCTCCGCTTTGCGTAAGCGTGTAAGATGTAGGGACAGGAACAGTCCCGCTGTGAGTTCCTACCAAGGTTATCAAAACTTGACCGCCAACGGGTATCGTTGCATTCCAAGGCATATGTCCAATTTCCGTGGAATTTGCGGTCTGTGAAATCAGAACACCACCGGAAACGCCGGACGCAGACAAGCCAAGGTTGCGATTTGGAATCGCCACCCATTCTTCTATTGGCTGTGAACCTGTGTTTATAATTTCCATCGTGGCATTGTAACCATCATCCCATGAACTATGAACATTGAAGTTTACTGTAAAACCACTGCCCGTAAACTGATGATTTCCCACGGCAAAAACCTGTGCGGGAATTGTTACGGA
>Ga0131853_10004964_pt1 | contig 23945 bp, 13 predicted proteins | sample TergutLab28metaG_FD_92764 | JGI IMG/M metagenome (GOLD analysis project Ga0131853, IMG submission 92764) | Labiotermes labralis P1 segment gut microbial communities from Petit-Saut dam, French Guiana - Lab288 P1 (version 2) (version 2) | ecosystem: Host-associated > Arthropoda: Insects >...
AGCACACCACATGCAGTAACATACGTCTTGTTCTCCTGAAGATGGGCATAATGATGCCCGAAACATGTTGAGAAATTGTTAAAAATAAACATCTAACTGTTGCATCTTGTTGGTTTTTTCTCTCACTTCACAATTTGGTTAATTACATTTGTCCCTGTGTGTGATGAGGATGCTGCTTTAGTTGTAGCGGTTTATACATTCACTGACTAGCCATATAAAATAAGCATTTTCACTCTCTTTACTATGTGTTTGACTACTGGATACTTGGTACAGTAGAAGCCATATTGAAAATAGCTGATAACATGGACAAATGAATAATAAATCGAGCTTCAAAAATGGTTGTGACATTGACAATTATGTTTACAAGACCAGTCCATAACATAATAACGGGAGAAATATCGGACAATGATTCAGTGTTTCTTCAGGCAGGAGGAATATCATGTGGTTCTGAAACTACATCCAGTTCAACAAAATAGGCATTGTGAGTGTAAGGTAACACTGTGGCGTGTTTGCTTAACCATTGTTACAGTGTAAACACAACAATGTGTTGTGTGTGTGTTGTTGTGTTGCTTTTCACTGTAATTTATATAACAATATTGAGTGTTGCACAAGAATGCTTCTGAGACGTATTTATGTCTCCGGCAACAATAAAGCGTACGTAGGTCTTCATGTAGAGTGCCAGATGCTGCATTGAAACAAAAAATTTCGTTTGTAACGGCTTTCTTGAGACATAAAATTTGGCTAAACAGATCGTGAAGTCAGATCAGACGTAAGGCACTTTCTCAGATTTTATGTTGCCGTAAAGCATTTTATGGGATCAGGAGGAATTGATTATGAAGCAGGAAGTATTATATATTAGCAGTGTTGTATTCTGGCCTTAATTATCCTGTTTGCAAATCGTAACTTTCCTGCGCCGTATTATGTCATCTGTGGCCAGACGTCCTGTGCCATATTTTTCCACAGTATCTGATACAAGTTGTGATTTTCTGAAAAAAATTAATATAATATAAAATGTGAGTTTTGATTTTCTCTAGAAATTCGTTAGAAAAGTCTCTTATTCTGAGGAGAATAAAGCAAGATATCACCTTAAATGTACGCAGGTCTCCATATAAAGTGCTTGTTTTTCTTGTCAGATTTAAATGAAATTGAATTTGCTTGACAGATTTTCGAAAAATTCTCATATATAAAATTGAATGAAATTCCGTCCATTGGGAGCCAAGCTGATCCTTGCTGACAGATAGACAGACTGAGTGACTGATAGACAGAAGTGACGAATCTAATAGTACCTATTCGCAATTTTGCGGTTACGCCTAAAAGTTAAAAGCAAACATTTGGATACCTTCATTAACTTTGATTTCCCTTACAGCCTAATTAACAGTGAGCAGTGCCTGACGAGTGTAGGTTATATACACATATTCAGCAGGGAAAACAGCAACTCAGAAGCGCAAGATACACCTAGAAATGATCATCATCAGTGAGTGAACAAGACAAAGTTGTAATATAAGCATGAACGTGTATATGAAGCACAAAAAAACTTTCTCAGAGACATAATGCAATTCCACAGAAAGTTTTGGGAGCGTCGTTAGAAACGTCGAATTTGACAGGGAAATCACTGAAACAGCATAGGCCCCACTTTCGGCATCTCTTTGCCAACTGCAATAAGGTGGTTTTAATTACGAACGGCTAAAATATGGAAATGTTCTCAAGTCCATTCCTTCATTGGCGTATCGCAACACTGTAGGAAGATGTAAAATTGTAACTGCTGGATCGATTGAGCCCAAACACTGATTTCGCAACCCACCTATTTTATCGTGATGATTGGGGGCATTCGGAACATATCTTGGAGGAAGGAACGGAGATGAAATTTTTGGTGTGGTAGATAAGGTCTTGGACACGAATGGTCTTTTGTGGTCTAACTACAATGCAATTGGTTCTGATGACGTAAAGACATTAAGTGGTAGGGAGAAAGGTTTCACAGTTAGGGTGAGAGGAACTGCTGCCCACGTAATTTCTCGGTATTTCATGATACGCAGGAAAAACTGCAGTCAGACATCAAAATGGCATTGGGAAAGGCTATCAGTGAGTTGAATTTTAGAAGGACACTAGCTTCAAACAGTAAGCCTTTGAAAAACTGTGTAACAAAATTTATTACGAGCGTAACAACTTCCTATCAAGCACTGAATGTGTTTGCGATGTGGAAAGGTGTTTTGCTGTATCTTTGATATTTAGGATGAAACTGCAGTTTTCTTTCGGACTACAATCCCAGGATTTTACAGTATTTTAACGAGACAAAATGTCCTGTTCTTGCCTAGCTTAAGGACGACTTTGAAAAATTAAGTGGCCCTTCTAAGTAAACTTTATCCTGTTCATGAAAAAACTCTTCCAGGCAGTAACCTTATGATATCGGTGTAATGTCTCTTGTGTTGTGAGATTATTTTTAATCTACTTCCGCTCTTTTTACTGTACTCCTTTCGTTATTTTATTTTATATTAAACGGATCTGATTTATTTCAATTTGTAGATATGTAACTTGCTCGTTACTTCCCATAACGTCAAGAGACATGGCATGTAATATATACACATGTATATGAATATATACATGTGTATGTATAATATTGGAACTAGGGTTATAAACAAAAAGGCACACACTGTTGCTTCCACATCATCGCGAAAGCCGTACTGAAGTTTGAAGACAATGAGCCTTTACCAATCATGTGCTGTTTTAGAAAGATCTGCTTTAGAATTTAGGACGTGATTATCCAATCAAGGCTTTTGTTACAATTTCCCTTTCATTGCAGCAGAACCCCTTGTGGAGAGGCCCTGTTATTACAGAAACTCGTACTGTTGAGAGAGAACACTTCTTTTGATTTTTATTTTGAACTTTAACGATCCTGAATTCCCTTCCTTGGTTGACGGACTGGTGAACGTTGTGTTGTAACAGTACCCCCGAATAAAGACGACGTCTTTGCGAGTTACTTCAGAATGTGAGTAGAGAGCTCCGTTGTCCAGGTTAGGACTAGCATCAACTCTTTGAAATGGAGTGTGATTGTGTAAGGCAATTTTATTAACTTTGTTCTTATATATTATTGTATATTTAATTAAATTTCAGTGATTAATTTTCATTTATTTTCTTGATCTATATATTTTGCTTTATTTGTTTCATTCTGCATACACTTGTTGCAAGTTGACACAAACTATTCATTGCAGCTAGACAAATCTTTTACGTACAACAGTGAAGAAATACATGTGTTGCTTGTGTTCTCAGAACGAAATTAAGAATCAGTACTGAAGGTATCACAAACACATTGGCCCTTCCTTGCCTTACTTGCCATCAACACACACAACAGTAACACCAGTGTCTTAGTCTTCAGCAATCAAGTAAAAGCTTCCACGTAAACGGATTTGAGGAAAAACGAATTTATGAGTAGAAAGTATGAAAATTTCCCTCCTGTTCTTCCCTTATTTGATAAATAGGAAAGAAGTAAACTTCTAAAACTTTTAGGGTAGTTCGCGAAGCTGTGGCTTTCCATTTTTAACTCCACTTCCCGACTTTTCCTGAAAATGAACAAAATTTAATTCAAACCCGATTTCAACGAACATATAATGTGATTATAACCGAAGTTAAAAAGAGAAAACAGCAAAGAGTTTGTCATCAGATGACAATCTGCAAATGAGATTCAGAAAATGTTTTTCTAAATTTTGGATTTGTTTGGCGAACTAATGCCCCGAAGTTTAGAAGAGCCACACATTCTCTACTTGTTTGGATGAAAGTTTTTTATCAGTCTTCAGTGCACCTATGACAAAGCAGTGCTGCGGAGTTCGTGGGGATGATTTTAAGAATGGTTTTTGTAATGTCCAGGAGTGGAGATGAACTGTTTCATTTAATTTATGCTGAACTTTTTTTCTTGTCTGAGGTATTTAAATAAAACACTTTTTAAAAAACGTTTTGTAGTTATTTTGTTTTAAGATGATAACATTAAAGATCGGAGTTTAGTTTTACACTGAAATATTGAATTATTTTTCATTTTTGTTTGCGATGCACATACCAAAATTTGTTATAATTGTTATATTGAAAAAAATATTTAACAGGGAAACGAAAAGCAATAAGAACACGGAAAAAGGGCTGAAATAGACTGAGGAAATTCGTCAAAACATAGAGTCGTGAGTAAGAAAACACAGCCTAACCATGACTTATAGGAAATATCTGGACCCATACTGACTATCAAAATTGTACGATTGCAGTGTTAGATGTGAGGAGTTACGGACCGCCCTTCATTAAATCCCGATCTCGCGCCCAGTGCTTCCCATCCCTTTGGGCCTCTTAAGAAACATGTGGCTGGCAAGCGATTTGCAAGAGATGCCGACGTGAAGCAAGCTGTCACCTGATGGATAAAGACCCTCGCCACCGATTTTTTCTACGGCGCTATAAATCGTTGGTACCAATGTGTGACAGATGCTTAAATTCCGATGGTGACTAGGTGACTACGTGGAAATCTGATGTGTACCATCTGCTACCAATGTACCATGTATACTACGTACATCGAAGTAAGAATACAGTTCTTGGCATCAGACTGTTTGTTATCTTGTCTCTGGTAATCCTTTTTAAACGCGTTTCTTCTCAATTCGGCCAAGTGAAGGCCGGGCACTATTTTCAAGTAAGCTACTATAGTTTCCCCCAAAACCTTGTCTGCACTCCCGTTATGTGATATCATGGGCAGTTCGAAACTCCTGCATTTGTTCTATCATCATGTTAGGATCAGCCCGTAGACCTCTCCCTTCATAATTAACCTAATGTATCATACCTCTGTAGTTAAAACATCTTTGTTTTATATAAAACTTATCCGGTCATTTATTTGCTCTCAGGGTGCCACTTTGAGGGGTCAACTGCTCCTCTGTTGGCTGTGTGGAATGAAACTAATTTTCACTAAAAGTGGTTCAGCTATAATCGATACAGTAGCCTCCAGTTATGGCAGATTTCTGTGACGTGCCGCTGGATATGCCGCTGGGCACGCTGGGCCTTCATTGTGCCGCCTGTGAAATGTATTATTGTTTGTGACGCAAAACCTCGGATTTCAAAGCCCTTGGGCCTAAAACACAAGCCCAGAAACAGGTCAAAAGGTAGGACACATGTTAGGGTTGTCAAGAGGAGCAAGAATAAGAACGCAAGGCTATGTAGATGGTGACCGGGGAAAAATTAAACAAGATACAAGGCGAGGGGTGATTTTCCAGTTTTGGGATTATGATGCGGTTGTAATGCCTCGTAAAACTCGGTACTGTGAAAACAAGTTACGACGCTGCTGATTGGAATTCTGGTTACATACTTATTCACTTTATTGAGTAATGCTCTTTGCAGCTAAGTTATTTGAAGCGTCTTACCATCAAATAATAGTATATATATATATATGGATAACCAATCATACTGCTGCGGCCATCTGTCACGTGTCACCTTCTGGGGACTGGTGCTACCATTGTAACTCAATACCACAAAGTACGCTTAATACACCCTCAGGAGAAGCGGGTGAACTTTACTTGCTTCTCGCCTCCCTTACTCCACCAGGACTGATGGAAATGCAACAAACTTCTATGGTCGCAATATATAAAACTGCCTCCTTTCTGAAGCTGTTCTTTGTGCATAATATACGTAGTTAGGCGAGTGATTACACGCCACATCTGTCATAGTGTCTTAAACCCTTGCTGCGGCGAAAATCCGAAATCCAAAACTTCGAAAGTAATGCTTCTTAACACGTTACTTTTCTGTGACGCCACAGCACAACTGGAGCATAGGCCGTGTGATTGTCAGGTATCTAGATCGCACACATTTAGACACACACACACACACACCCGGTAGGACTCCTCTGAACTAGTGATCAGCTTGTCGCAGAGACCGCTACCTACACAACACACAACAAACACAACATCCATGTCCACAGTGCGATTCTAAACTGCGATCCCAGTAGTCAAACTTTACACTGCATTGCAACCGGGATCGGCCTTCTTAGCCTCTACGTCGGTACTATCATAAACCTGCCAATGCAACCTTACTTAATTTATTTATTTGCTTGAGTGTTATGGGAAACTGAAAGTATCCAGCCATATAATACATTTCGTTATGTTGTAGAACGTATTTCAGGCCATACGATTTGTGGGCATTTTTTCCTAATGTCCAAAAACAACCAAAATACCAGCGTCAGTTTCAAGTCTCCAACTCGGAGAGCCTTCGACAGAGTCGAGCCCACGCAATACACTTCACCACTATATGAATTAAACCCTACAACTGTTTGATAAAGTGATGTGGGTCACTGAAAACAACACCCAGGCATTTCTCTTCGTACGTTCCACTTTACTTCGAAAACTGATTATGTATGTACTTATGGAAACGATATAAGTAATATGTATGTACAGGGACAAGTGCTGTCACATGGACCCCAACGAAAAAAGAATTGTCACACACTCTTTAGATAATTTCCCGACAATATAAGAGGTGTGTCCAAATGATACGTGACGTGTTAGATACCAGCGGAGGAGAAACAAGGGATCAGTGTTTACAGCTGCCGGCGCAACTCTGCCGTCATCTCATCATCGCCTTGTAGTAAGTGTTTCCCTTCGAAGCGCTTCTTCTGTTATCCACAAAAGTGAAAATCACTTGGTGGAAAATCTTGGTTGAGTGGTGGATGCGACAGTGACGGTATTCCGATATTATACTTTATAAATATTTCGGCGCCTGAAGGCAGACGATATACACTGGTTGATATAAACACTGACTCCTGCTGTGTTCTCTGCGGGAAAGGAACAGGTGGTACTTCTCTGGGACAGATGTCTCAGTCATTTGGGTAATTTTGTGGGGTATAAGAATTGCTTCGTATTCCTTCTCCCCTTGGATATTCATGTTGAAGACGCAGCTGCCAGGTTGTTGTATTGCAGTAGAATGAGTGATACTATAGATGATACCTTACGCGGAGATTTTGGAAGCATACATTAACTGGCATTAGACTGGTACTGTAGCAGAAGGTAGCGCATTCTGCAAGATAATATTGATGGTAGCGGATCTGAACGTACGGATGGGAGGGTTAGGCCGGTGGCATCCATGTAATAAGGTATTTGATAACTTGTTAGTCATGGATGAAAGTTATCAATGCGGATAGACACGTGCTATGGTTATGCCATAATTCTAATTTTTCGTACGAACTAAATTTTGTTGGCAATGAATCTCGAGCAAAAGGAGTGGCTCGAGATAGGTTTCGATGGAGGACCTTGTGGTGACCGTCGGTTTTAATAGCAAGGAAGAGCTTCTTGAACATACTCGTCGCTAACAGCTGGCGAAGTGCAGTGCGGTTAACCTGGTCTGGCAGCAGTGGTAGTAGCAATGCTGCAAACTGTAATCCCCAGTAATTGCCCCGCTCAGTCTCATCTCGCAGTATAAATATTAGCTTAAGACATCGTCAGACGCTCAAGTGGCAGAAATATGAACCGCCGGGGCTCTGAGCTGGAGCAGGCTCTGGAACACCATTCACGGGAGTGCGAACGAACTTTGCGGCCTGTAACGACGGTGATTAACCGTACGGGATTTTTAGGGTTGAATGTTATATGCAGTGAAATGGAAGGAATGTGACAGGAAGCGGGCGTGCTCTGTTACGCAGTACTTCTGCAGCCTTGACATGCAGGAACACTCGAACACGAGAAGCAAGGAATGTTTTTGGTCGTGGTGGCCTGTTAGGAGACGGTACACGTACTGGTTACCTCCCACATGTCAGGTGTTATAACATACAATGAGGAAGACCACACACGTACGCACGCACACACGCCCTTCACACACACATGCATAAACACGCGCGCGCGCACACACGTACACACACACACACACACACATATATATATATATATATATATTCACACTCGTACGTACACACAAACCATACGCGCACGCATATACGCACTACGCACGAGCGGACACACACACACACGCGCGCTTTGTGTGCCTGAAGAAAAGGGGGCTACACAGCATTTCTTTTTTTTTTAGACGCCTCTTAACTATCCCGAGGATATTCCTAGTTTTCCTCATAACGAGATGCATATACTGAAGTCCTACCTTGAAATAGGCCTAGGTTATTTTATTCGATGGAGTACAGCATCGCGACTGCAACGGCGTCAATTTCTGAACTCTCAAAGTACTGGAAAAGCAACACAGCATTCCTGATACAGTGGTGTAGAACTGCGACAACAATTTGTAAACAAAAGCAGATGACGTGACTTAATGTGTTTGGTGAGAAGACAAATGAGTATATGTCAGTAACATGGTGTACAGAAGAATGTATTCCCTTATGAACATGTCCAAAACTTGAGCCTTGGCATTAAGGACAGACCTACCAGATTCGAATATTGGACGGTCATTTCGCATTCTGTCCACCTTCGGAAGCGACTAATTCCTCGACCAGTGCAGCAATTCCCCGCGTTTTATAAAACGCGAAGTTGCATTACCGTTTTCACATCTGGCCATTTGTCCCTTTCCCCAGCCAGATATTTTTAGACCACATTACTCACCCTATTAAGACTTATTTTTAACTGCATCCTTCCATTATGGCCTACGTCTTCCACGTGGTCTTTTCTTTATATTTACTTTACTGTGTGTATTTCTTTTCTCCTTATTACCTGTCAGGAACCCCACCCAACTTATCGTTCTTGACCTCACTGGCTCAGTAATAATTGGTGAAGAGTGCAAACATTGAAGCTCCTAATTAAACGATTTCCTCTGGTCACGTGTTTCTTTCTCACTAATAGGCCCAAATATGACCATCAACGCCCTATTCTCGAACACCCTCCGCCCCTGTTCTACGCTTAATGTGAGAGGCCGAGTTTCACACACACACGCACGTACACACAACAAAAACGTACAAAATTACATGTGTATTTGTTTGTCTTTATAGATAGCAAATGGAAGGACATATTATGAAGCTAATAATAGCCCAGAATTTCACCGGCTTATTTGGTAAAGCCTCGTTTGTACAGACACTCAGCAACATCGGTGATATAAAGAAATTAAAGAAACCAAAGTTCCTACTTTCCTTAAGTTGTTGTAATAATTCATAAACTTTATGAATGAAATAATGTAAGTCCTAGCTCCTTGCAGTGAAGTTTCACTGATCTTTACTGGAATTTAATATTTCTGTCTTAAAAATTTTCGCTGCGGAAATAAGATCTGTATGGCCAAAACTGCTCTTCTATAAAACAAAAGAGTGCAGCAGGGTAATTAAGACACTCTTTTGTTTTCAACATGGGAAGGCAAGAAGCAAACAAATGAAAGACGATGCCAGAGCATCGCTAAATCATTTGTCTGGGTGGAGAGGACGAGGGAGTTTTACAGTTTTGTCTGCTAGAATTACAAATAATCGTGTAATTACTTATTACTGTCTATTACAGTGACCGCGCCCGGTTGTAGTCACCTCGATTATTGGGATCGCTGGCTCGAATGTCGCTCGAGCCGTGGAGGTATGCTTACAATTTTCTGTTTTACAGGTAGAAGCCTTGCACTGGGCAGTTCCAGCTTACAGATGCAGAAGATGGGTAATTTAAAATTTAATGAATGTCATATATATTATTTTTCTAACTTGCCTATTTGCTTCATAATTAGTTTGTTGAATAAGAAGGAACCTGTCATGGTGACCGTGTTGCAGCTATTAGACGAATGTATGAGCAAAGGACCGAAATTGCAAACGAAAATTTAGCGAAATTTCTAAGACAACAATAGGTTTGCGCTTCTTAGAAGGCTAAGTAACATGCTTTACGTGGTGAGTACTTTACTGCAGTTTACGTCGTGTAATCGGAAATAAATATGCAGTAACCAGGACACCCATGTGCGAAAATGCCTTTTACGCAGATTGAAAGGCTGAGGAAATCCATGGCAGACCTACCAACAATCGATTTGGAAACGAGATTATAACAGGCGCTCTTCAGAACACGAAGCAAGAGTGGTAACAACCAAACCACTATTTTCGTTTTCATATTTGCCTACTGGCATTACTGAAAAAGCAATATGGCTGGAAGTGAAATATTGCCGATACAGTTCAATGTAGATTGGTATACACAATTTCAAGTCAGCACACCCAATTCAGAGCGGGCAAATATGCGTACATATGAAAACGGATACTTGCTGTGTCATTTTCTCCAGTCGGCCAGAAAATATTTGTATTTTGACCACTTGAATACGGATTAATATTTAGTACTCATACGTAATCCGCATTGAATGCCACTTCTCTTGTCCTTGAAAGAAAGTGATTCCTGTCGCCCTGTTTTTATTGCCTGAGAGTAGGATATGAAAGATGTTTTGTATTGAAAACATCCACTTCTGTGGAACACTGCCTGAGCAGGACTTGAACACGGGATCGTGCTTTCGTGGCTGCTACTCACAGGCACTGTCACAGGGAGACTGGAAGAAGCAGAAATGTGAAAACATATCTCTTTGGGCCTCCGAAAATACCTTCGTTAATTTGGTGTATTCAGCCAGTACTTCTCAGGAGTTGATTTTTTTTTTATCTGTTGCATGTCTTCCTTCTTTCTCGTTTTTCTTCTTTCCTTTCTTTTTAAGTATAGGTCTTTTATAGGCTTCAAATTTACTCCATTTTATTCCTTTGCTCATTTCTCCCCTTGTCAGTCCTTCCTGTGTTATTACTTCTGCTCTGCAGTACTTCTGAACTCAGTAACTGCCCAGTGATCAAGTAGTGTTTGAGCCATCAAACTATAATGCGACACGGTGTAAATCCTCTGGCCTCTCTTGCGTCACTGATGGCTTTCATACGTTATTAGACGAAGTACGTGGAGAGAGATGGGAGGAAGGGAATCTGGATATGATGATGTGAATTGCCGTTAGCTTGCTCAGGACGTAACCAAGCGTTGTGTTTTGTGACTACAGCGACGAGCTTCTTATTTGAGAACTACAAGAAGTTGCTTAACAGCTGAGTGACCATCAGCTGCCTAGGAAGTGCCGGTATGGGAAAAGGGTCTTATATAATTTCAATAAACTCCGTGAAGATTTAGATTCACATTTGAGACAGTTTTGAAACACCGATGCTTGCAGTTAATTTACTGCTTATTGTCAAAAAGTCTCGATCCATGTGTAGGATCCTCTAATAATGGAGAGATTAGTTTCTTCCTGTGTGTCGTATGCGTGCCTACGTCACCACAGGAGCCTTTTGCATGAAGACTGAAGTCACGGTAGGGAAGTGCGGATCGACTATACTCGGACCTGTCCGTCTAGACCGGCAGACTGGTTCGCCTTGCTACGGTACAATTATCTGCATATTACAACTTGAACTGTCATCTCTTAAACATGGGATAAGCGCCAAGCACATCCCGACGACATTTAAAATGTCTGATTCCTATGTGTCTTCCACGGATGCCAGTTCAGTCCAATTCACATTTATGCAACACTTCCCTAAAAGAAAGTTTGATATGGTTTCCTATCTACTTAAGCATTTTCAGATGGTCTTTTGTCCTGATGATTCCCCAGGCCTTCACCTGGCTTGTGCTATAAGACAGCATGACAAACAGATACACGTACGAAAGCGTAGGTGCGTGTGTTTCACTCGAGCGAATCGCGTAATGTGTACTTAAGCCGCTCTCGCGCAGCTATTTCATGGCTATGCGTCCGGCCATCATGCAGAAAAAGTGCGTTGTTATGCTCTGCGGGGCACGGCGAAACTCTGCCCCTGAATCGGCATTTCGGCTCCCAGTGTGATGACTTAGCACCTTATGGGTGTTTCCAGCTGCCGTGGTGGGTGCTTGAGCCCCATGTGGGCTGCCTTCACCACAGATTCAATTTGAGATCACTGTGAAGGGCAATCAGCACGTATTACGTAGCGACAGTTACAGTGGGGGGGTGTTCCAAGCTAGGCACCCGAAAGCGAGTACGAGCTTCATTACTTCAGGAGAGTACAGGCGCTTGCGCGGACCAAGTACCTTTCTAGGCGCTATCGCAATGCAGTTCCGAAAAGCAACTATTAGCCCCGTCATATATCTCTATTTACATGGAACAATGCGACAACCAACCGGCAGATTATTGTGAAATTACGTATTTGGAATTTTTACTAACACATAATGGTTCCTAATTTCTTTTAAATTTAAACAAAAATAACAGACACAACAAAGGCCTGCGAACATTTCTGATATCGTCATTTGTTCTTTAAAATTCAAAAAGTTGTAACCTGTACGAGCTGAGGCCGAAGAAACAGTTGTAGACTGAAACACAGCTGTTAATGTAGTACAAGAAATGTGATATTTCGGCGGTTCCGAGTTATCGATTATGTGTACGTGTTGCTGACATACAGAGAATACTTAGAGCTTGTTGTGTAACATGAGGAAAGGTGCAGTGAAATACACGTATCTTCAGGGTTTTTCGTAAAATAATAAGGAATTTAAAATTTAGGCACCACAAAACACAGTGAAAGAGCCAAAATTGTTACGTTTTGTGGCCATTTCTTAACTTGAAACTGCGCTGTTCTGGGCTGTTATGCAGCGAATGGTTGTATTCATTACCGACGTTTCGGTACAACCAATCGGTCCCGTATTCAAGGGAGAAGAAACCGATAGGTGGTCCCGAAACGTCGGTAAGGAATCACCACTACTCACTGCGTAATAGCCCAGAAGAGCGCAGTTCTTATCTACTTCGTGACGGACGCTTGAAATCACGCATTTCTTATCTTTTTTTACAATACTCTGAGTCGGCGTTACATTCGGATTTGAAGGTCCTTGTGGCGAGACCTGTTGATGTTACAGGATGCTTCATGTCTTGTTTTGAACGTTAGAGGTTCTAAACCTGCATATATTGTCCAATAGTGTGCATTCTGAAGTGCTGTCTGGCCACACGGCATGCAATTGTCTGATATCTGTGCAACTTGAAACAGTTTTCGTCTTCCCGTACTGCCAGTTTGCGGATCTAACGTGGAAATGCAGCGCCAGTATCGAGTACTGTTATTTGAATATTATTGTGCTCATTTTTTTCAGGCCTTGTGGACGGATATTGGGACGTGTTTTTAATGCATCTCCGAAATTCTTTATTGTTGGCCTATCAGCTGTCTTTTCGGACCTGACATAATTTCTGTAGTCAGAAAGGCTTCGTTCAATCCACAAACAAGGGCCAACTTTCGAATACTTCGGACGTTTGTGGGTAAATAGTAAAATAACAGCTGACGCATTTGTAACACTTCAGAAATGCGGAGGTGCCCTCTGAAACGATGTTTATTCTGTGTTTTACGAAAAATATTACATTAGGTTGTAACCTGCAGGCCTATAATATTGGCTCTGATGTATCTTTAGAACCTAAATTTAGAAGCGTAAGTGTGTGTTTTACTACAAAACAGGTTGGACTTTGATTTACCATTTCACAATGCCAAGTTCTAAAACCCGTGGGCCAAAAATAAAAGAACACGAAGCTGAAAAAAAAAAGAACTGTGGGATCTTCTTCTGTACTCTTTCCCTGTTTTGAAAAGTAACCCGATATGATGGTCCACATTATACGAAAGTTATTCCGTTTCTACATGAAAATTCTTTAAATAGTCCCAATTATGAATGAATTTATTTGTATATCAGAAATTTCCGATGAGTCACGTTATTTTCGTTTTAGGGAGGGCCTTGGTTTTTATTTTCTTCACAAGGCTCGATCTTCTTGCGTAGACCCCACTTGGTGTCTTTCCTAATCCAAATCAGAACAAATCCTTTTCAGCGGAAATGCCATAGAGGAGTTTCATTGTTTTGTTTTAAAAACAGGTCGGAGATGTATATCAACAACAAAGAATTTTTGGTAGTAGCGCATACATTACTGGTAGAAACTTTACATTCTACAAACAGTTTAATATCGAATATAAGTAATTGAGGCAGACGTGTTACTCAGTTATACTACATCAAAACAGGTGCTGGCAGCTTTAGAGAAATGAGGGAATACTCTTGTAATAGAGATAACGAGAATTCTTTATGCTTTAAAGGGCGGATTTTTGAGCCTCACCCAAAACGATAAATTCTCTTTCATAATGGTTTGAAATAAACGAAATTCTATAGACTCTGAAATATGTTTCGCTTTATCTGCACATGAAGTAACCGACTGAAGGACCCTTTCATCTTTCAGTTTCTTTAATTTTTGTTCTTTGATAATCTTGTATTGTAGTAGAGGATTGGGCGCACCATTTTTCTTTGTGATGAGATATTTCTTGCCATATCGAATACCTTAATTTTTCATCACTATCGCCAAAACAATGGAGTGCAGAATTCTTTGGATGTACTGGATTTCAGGTCCTGCCCGTTTTGAATAGCCACACAACTTTGCGGCCTGTTTCTATACCAAATTTTAAGTGCTCTTGTAATTAGTCTTCCGTTCTTCTTTAATTTCTGCAAACTTGTAGCCACTGTGGGAGTCCACGCTTGACACCCACATAAATGTTTGCAGGCAAAGCTGTACGAGAAGCAGCCTCATATAAATCGTTTGAAGTGGAAATATCCAAGACACTGCTACCATTTTCACTTTCGGCAGTATTAGTTTTGCGCTTTTTGATAACACATCTGTCTGTCTTATTAATTTTTTTCACCTCCGCCTTAAAAAGCAAACTGTTAGCTCCACCAGAATTCACGTTTCTTTGCGAATTTAATTTATCTGCTTATAAAAAAAAACACGTGGTCTATTTATGTGATGAAAGTTGCTTACCGCAAAGCGTATTTTCAAGTGTGGTCTGTGACGCGCTACACATGCTGTGGCCTCTTGTTAGAATACCTCAACTTCTCTTAACAGCAGTTATACTTAATTTTCAAATTAAAATAATGATCTCCAGTGTTTACATGTGGTTCACCGATATGCAAATTTTGACATGGAGTGTAGCGTTATGAAATTCGGTGAACAAAGCTGTCGGTGTGTTATGGGCCGTACTGTCGAGCAATGGTGTTAAGGGATTACGTCGCCAAGTGCGACGCCTTTGGAAAAGTAGGTGGTTGTAACTATGGCATACGCTACTGCTTTATGCTCAATAATAGCGCTTAGCAGACGTCTTTAATTCCCCCTTTTTTTTAAGTCTGACCTTTCTGTACCTACTCATTGGAGGTGAGGAGGGTTTTTGTTGTGCGCAATCACACGCAATTATTCACGCACATACACATTCGGTAGGACTCCCCTGGACGAGTGATCAGCCCGACGCACAAATTTCTGAAGAAAAACATCCATACCCCAGGTGGGATTCGAAACCGCAATCCCAAAAGTCGAGCGGCCACAGACCTGCGCCTTAATCGGCGCGCCCACCGGGATCGACTTAATTAATTTTCTAATATGGCTGATGACACAGCCCTTAATTTGGCATTCACAGTTTTAAACCTTGATGGACTTACACGGCCAGTCATCCGCTCAGTATTGGTTAGTTGTAACAGTGATGTATTGACTGCAGTGTCTGTGACCTGAAGAGACGATTGAAAGTTAGTACAGATGGCTATTGTTACTGATCTTACAGTACCAACCTAGAATTGCTCTGTGGAAATTAAAGAACACCACCAATTCAACTGGCATGCCGTTTCACACTCAGTATATCGGGATTAAGAACCGCAGTCTGCGCCCTATTTTAGGCTGTGTACAGCTGTCTGCTTTTAGTCTTCAATTCATGACCGATATTAATACGTGTTGTCCGTAGTCCTACATGTCTCAGTACATACAAACCGTCCACATTGAGACCTAGAGTGCAGAACTGGGAACTCGTACATAGCTATAGAAGATATGACGTCAGATATGTGACACGCTTTGCATTCTTGCGTTCCTGATCAAATATGTATTCGTCAGAGTAGCATTCATCAGTAGGAAATGGTACTGTTATTCTGTCTCCAGTTGTTATACACGGGTTAAATTTCTTATAACTGATAGCCCAGTTTGACTGCAATGCTTCTTGTAAACGTAAGTTAATATTTTCCAATTATGAGATCTCTGAACATTCTGTTAGAATTTATCAGGTGCTGTAATGCATCCCATTTGATACGGCGCGGTCGTGTGGTAGCGATAAAGCTATCGTGCTGGGTTGCTCTATATTTATGGTAACGTTTGTTATGTCAGTGTCTACAGGAAATGTTGGTACAGACCGCCTAAGGAGTGCAGTTGCTCTGCTTCTTGTGAATGTTTGTTATTCATTACTTTCTCCAATAGCAGACCAGCTGCACCCTTTGTGCAGATCTTTCCGCATCCTCTCCAAAACCTATTAATAATCATCCTGTTATGTCCGACAAAATACAAACCATCAAGGACCTACTATATCCGGCGAAATATAACCCATGTCTATGAAAGAGCGGGGGGACCGCGGTGGCACAGTGGTTAAGGTGCTGTGCTACAAATCGGAAGGTCGCCGATTCGATTCCAGATGGTGTCATTGGAATTTTTCATTGACATAATCCTTCCGATCGCACTCTGGCCCTGGGGTCGACTCATCCTCTAGCAGAAATGAGTACCAGGAGCATTTCTTTGGGGTAAAGGCGGCCGGTGCGTAGGGCTGACAACTTTACCACCATCCTGTGCCGTTGTCATGTAATCTGGGAACTTTAACTTCCTGGAACCCTCTGGGAAACTCAGGCCTGTAATGGGACTGAAAGAGCGGCTTGAAAGATACATGAAAGAGAAGTGAGAATGGTGCTTGTGACTTCTGCAGCATGTCATAGGTGGAATTAGATATGTTTTATCTCCCAGAGAAACAGTGTATGTATACATTTGTAGTTACATACGTAGTCTGCTGCACTGACTGTGGGTGGTTGGATTAACAGTGCGTTTTCTTTTGTTCCAGGTAAGTGACTTCGCCTCTGTACGGTGTGTGTGTGTGTGAGTTGTTGGCATACTGAGGGAAAGGTTTGGCTCTTGTGACTTGGAAGACATTACAAGTGTAAGTGTAATCCTGTAAGCCGACCGTATGTTGACCGATCGTGACCAACCGATGCACACAGACCCGTCTATCTTCATGACTCTCTAAACGATTCCTGTCTGCAGGTGTGTGATGATCTGAAATCCCAAAAAACCGAAGATGCTCTTTATTACCCAGGGAATTTTCCTTTGCGTTTTTCATCGCCTGCCGTGAGAAAGAACGCCGAAGAAATTATTTGTATTTTTATTTATTGTTTACTTAAGAGTATTCTCATTGTCTCCAGCTGCGTTACTTCAAATGATAGGAAAATTGGTAAGTAATGATTTGGAAATGATGTGAAAGGGAGCGATGGTGACATAATTTATTTACTATCGGCTCGGACGGACTGAGGAAACTTACGAAAATGTCCCTTGTCCAAGACGTAAACCTGGTACACCCTGAATGCGAAGTAAGAAGCAGTGCACTCTAACGTGACGTTCGGTATTTAACGTAGGGCTGTACTGAGAATTGGTACGCCCGTCAAACTTGTACCGCATAGCAATATTTGAGAAAATAATGCGTTTGTGCTGGTGGAATTTATCAACTCTAGCGGAGTTCTGTGACAAGTTAAAAAGAGTCCGTGTTCATCGATATTATTAATAGAACCTCTATTTACAGCTGACGTCTTTCTATTGATGTGTTCTTTCTGTACGATGTTGTGTAGAAATGTACCGCACTTAGTTGCAAGCAACGTACGACTGATATTCCACGACAGTTCTGTATGCTTCTCAAGACTTGAGGCTACGTAGCGACATAAATCCTACTTGGACAGTGATCGCTCTCTGGTTGGCACCAACTTGATAATTGAGTCTCGTTGTGACAGCTGCGTGGCGACAGCTGTTGTTATTGGGTTCTTAGTGCTCTGAGAGCTCTCGTGAAAGGTGTTTCTGCTCCCTACAGGCCTGTAACGTAACTAATATGTTATCATTTTTATGAGTCATTTTTAAAAGATTAACAAAAAAATTCATTTCATAAATTGTCTTTTATACCCCAACAAAATGCATATATACTTTAAAATACTTTTATCACCTTTTTTCCTACATGCATCGGCGCTTATTGCGCCATCTTCAGGGCTTATGACAAAAACTATGTTATGTTTGTAATTACATAGGTTTGCAACTCTTATACAGTCCCTTAAAAACCCCATGTTCGTTTTAACGTGGAACTTCAGATGTTAAAAGTCCTTGTGTAAAAACTTTAAAATTGTTTTAGAATTTTTATTTGTAGAAGCGGCTGCTGCTGTTTTCTTGCAAGTGTTGTGGCAATATGTGTTCCTTGCCTCGCTCCAGTTTTGTAGGGTCCTCTAGGTACAAAGACTTTGCGATGGCCCCTTGTCTATGAAACAGATATGACTGTACATGTATCGTCTAAGATCACCTTGTGTACATGCGTGCGTGTAAATCATTGCATGTAACTTCCCGATTGTGGTGTTGCTTTCCTAATTCACAAGAAGTACTGAGACCAAAACGGAGGCATGACGAGGGGGCAATTAAGACTGATTAGAATGGTAGTATTTTGCCCTTTAATCGGTAAGTCTGTTAAACCAAGAAGTGGTGGGGTACGACAAGTACCATATATATATATATATATATATATATATATGAGTAACTCGGAGGCACAAAGGTTAGGTGAAAAGACGGTAATAAAATTTTTTAAATAATGCAGAAGTGTGTGTAGTGGATTTATCTGGCTCAGGATGATAAATGGCTAGTTCTAATAATCGCAACAATGAACCATCATGTTTGCTAGTAGGAAAGGAATAGTTGAACTGTTAGTTTCTCAAAAGGACTCTGCTGCATAGACTTAAATATTATATAGAATGTGTGGCAATTGTGCGAAGACGCAGGATTAAGGAGAAGACCGAAGGGCAACAGAAAGGATGTAAGACGGCAGTAGAAGAAAGTATAAAGACAGCTCTTGAGTTTATTTGATCGGGGAGCCCACCCACATAAACAAGTGATCAGTTACAGCGTGACTCATCTCTGGCAGTTTTACTGCAGCGAATACGGTTTTACTGCGTCAGCTGAAGTCTGTCACACAGTCCAGTTTCATACGCTGGTCGTTAACGGGATGTGGTTGTTTGTGGTTTGGCAATATACGCACAGTGTTACACAGAGGCGTTTTATTGTGACGTATATTATTGTTTTTATTAGCGAATTTGCAGTACTGTGTAGTACAGAGGGGTTTCATTTATTGTGTACGCCTATATGAGAAAGAAGTACTGTAAAAATTGACGTAACAAATTTAAAAGTCGGCTTCCTGGTGTTTACGTGTCTTCTAAGTGATCACTCTGTGGGCTGGTGAGTGTGTTACGGCAGCTGTGACGATCACTACGTGTTCTACGGGAAGAAATGTTGATTTATGTTGCTATGCGTTCAGAAGCTGTCCGCGAGATTCTCTAAGGCTCTTATCCAGAGAAGTCGGTGTATCAATGTAGTTTTTGCAGTCAGTCATAAAAATTCCTTTACTTGAAACCACACATGAAAATTTACATTTGTGCGAGACCTCCGTTTTTTTTTGTCTAATGTTTCTTATATTTCTTTGCCCAGTCTGTTTTTTTTTTGCGTCAGGACGGTTTGTAACTGTTTCTGTGAAGCTGAGTGTAGTGGTGAAATTGATCCACTGCGGACTTATTTTACAGGCCAGTCTCGTTAGACCGTCACTAAAGTACTCAGAATAACAGATATTTGTCTGCAGATAATCCAAACGCAGAGGAAACACTTAAAGAAATCACCAGGCGCAGAGTATCAGTAGTTTCTAGACATGAACTTCAAACAGGATTTCTTTTCGCCAGGTGTCAAGAATATCTGTAGGCTGTAGATCATTTCTAACGTCTTCCTTCACACGCTTTTAGTTAGTCCTATACAGTTCATGTTTTTAATTTAGATTCTATGAGCGGGTTTCACTTTCAGATGGACGATTTGTATAATGAACTTGTGCTTCTACTATGTTAAATTGCCTGAATGAAGCGACTTGTGGCTCGAGTGAGAATTACGTGCATAATGTTGCGGAGGAAATGTCTGTCCGCGACTATTGGACGAATCGAGGCGGAAGATAGTATGAAAGTGGTTTTTAAGGAGACAATATTCATATAGTATATGCCATTTATAGTCGTGGTTCAGAGCAGGATACAGTGACCGATTTTCGAGTAACATTCGTTTCATCTCTTTGTTAAAATATCAGGTAGTTTGAGAAAAGCTGTTTAAGTATTGTGAAGTTAGAGAAAAATTGTTTAAATGTTGGAGGGGGGGATTCTATTATTAGCAGTTTTTGCCAGGATTTCTGTTTGGAAACAGATAGTTGTATTGTTTATATTAATGTTTAAGTAATGAAAGAGGGGAAATGAGACGAAGAGAATCGTACCTGATTTGTTCTTTTCATATACGTTAGTGTTATTAAGACGAAGGGTAAAGGCAGACTTACGTCAATACTTTTTATGAAGTCATATAAAGAATATAGAGAGAAAATGAGCCTTATCCTAAACCCTCACTCTGGATGAAACTGAGTGGTCTTCAAGAAACTTCCGCTTAAAACCTGGCGAAGTATCTTGGCACTGTTCACTGGATATGAGGTTTGATTGAGTTTCGTATAGCCAATATGGTATTTGTGGTGGCGAAGGGAGCTGTCCGGGCGGCAGCAAATCACATTACTGCGTAAGCTATCCCGAATTATCACGTGGTAGTCGTGGCGGTGAAATCAGTATTATGAAGAGAAATGGAGGAACATTTTGCTGTGTAAAAGTAGCTACCGATCGCAGCTGTGTTTCATCAAGCGTGGTCTTCCGCATAGCAGAGGCCATCTTACCTCATTTGGTCTCCTTTATGGCTTACACACAGCGCCTGCTGGAGACTACCCGCATGACTGCAGTGTCGGAGAAGTTGCCGCTGTGAAAAGGATATTAGCCAGAAACATCACAGATAGTTCTTTTGTTCCTTTTTTACTTCGATGAAATTAGGGACTTTGACCTTTTAGGCGAAGTACCAATTATTCATGTAGGGTTTCTATACACACGAACTTCTCCGTTTTAAATTAAATGTGAGTTGTGAATAAGTATTCAGAAATATTTTTAAGGGTTTTGTATGTTTTTTTATGGTTGAATTTCTTAGAATCTGTTGTATGGACTTCAGTAACTGGGTCTTTCACAACGTTTTCTGACTTTATCTCTAGCACGGCAATTTGAAATTTTGGTCATTTGTTTATTCTGATGGATCACGTCTTTGAACATGGCTTTTTTTTATATACGTTAAAGAGACACGTTTTGGGGTAGAAGATTTCGGATTCCAATTTTGGTTTTTCAGTCACGGGTTCCGGCTTGTTTCTAATTTCTACATATTTTGTTTTTCTACTTTGGTGCCAGTAGAACTATGCTTAATAATCTCATTTTATTTCTGCTTACACATACATACGTACGTACGTCCATACATAACATAACGTAATATAACATAGCACAAGTATGTACAACATTGGTTTCTGAAATGTATTAAGTGCACCCTAATAGGAAACAAATATCCGCCCAACATTTTGCGTGCTATCTACCTACGTCCCGAGAAAATGAAAGATGTTAGACGAAATTCTGTATGGTCGGAGTACGCTGAAATTAATTACGAGAAATTTATGTTAATGCGTTTCCGTTTCAAATTTACTTGGAATTTAAATTTAAATAGTAGAATATTTATCAAGAACCGCGCAGTCAAACTAAGTTGACCCACGGCATTATATATATATATATAATTATTATTACTGAAGTCTGCATTGCTTATATGACGTAGATTTTGACGTATATAATTTAAAGAAATAGCAGGAAACCAGTCTAGTACTACGCTGTTATGCAGTGCAATATTCGTAGACCCGATGTTATGTGGTTTGATTAACAACAGATTTCTATCTGTAGTAAATGAACCTTGAGAGAATTGAAAGATGCAGGGTTGTAGGCCGCATTGAAGCACATTTCATTACTCTTATCTGTCCTTGTATTGCCTTTAAGCAAAGTTACAGGAAAGAAAGAATTTTGTTTAAAATGAAGCACTGGCGGCAAAAAAAAAAATGGCTGTTGTAAAAGTGGCATGTTCTGGGAACAACAGCGTTCAGAAATCTGATAATGGATCTCGTAAAAGAGAGAAATATTTCTTTGATTTCATACTTAAACTTGCCAGAGGCACATTAGTTTCTGGTTAATATTGCGAAATATAACTGTCATTTGACTACCATTTTTGCTTTACTTCGAAATTGAAGATGCTATTTGATAATTACGTACAATGTGTTCAAGCACTACCGGTTTTAACCAGCCGTGTACTTTGGACGATGTAGCGTCTAGGCTATGTGCTGCGCGATCCCGGTTCGAGTACTGGCAGAGACAAGAGACTTATCTCTAACTCCACAACGTCTAGACTAGCCATACCGTCCACCCAGTTTCCTGTTCCATGGGTCCCAGTGTTCAAGCGGCCGGGTTGTGAAGATGACCACTTGCCACATTATGTTGCCGTGGTTAAGAATGGGTGACGATATTCCTGTAATAGGTAAAACAATCCCGTTACAGGCCTGGAGTGGCCCAGAGGGATCCAGGAAGTTAAGTTTCCCAGATTTCATGACAAAGACACAGGATGGTGGTAAGGGTGTCAGCCTTACGCACCGGCCTCCTTTACCCCCAGGAAATGCTCCTGGTACTTATTTCTGTGAAAGGCTGAGTCGACCCCAGGGCCATAGTGCGATCGGAAGGATTTTATGTAAATGAAAAATTCCAATGACACAATCTGGGATCGAAACAGCGATCTTCTGATTTGTAGTACAGCACCTTAACCACTGTGCCACTGCGGTCCCCCGATATTCCTGTACTTTCCTGATATGCCTTCTCGTCGTGAACGGGGTAATGTTACCTTCTTATAAATAGTTGTTACTTCATTATATTGTATTATATTATATTTTGTGATAAACCCCGAAGGCCACCACTGCCCTCACAAAATGTTACGTTCCGTGCCTTCCTGAAATTCACTTAGATACATTCACATTTCCGCAGTCTGTTACTTTTATTGTTACTACTTTTTTGCCATTTGATGACAAATTCATTACATAGCCATGTTCTCGGCTGAACCGCTCCAGAATTGAAGCTAATTAGTGTCAAGCTTTTCCAGTTTCGTTGCGCACACAATACAGACAAATAGACCCTAGTATTAGTACACACACAAAAGTCATTATTTTACCCGACAACACGCATCACTCTAAGCTCAGGTCGTTTCCATGATAGCAGACAAAGGAAGTCGTTCCCATATACCCAAGTTTATACTCACAGTATTTAAAGAATCTGATGGAAGTACTTTCCTTCGAGACTTACGCAAGCGTAGTGTCGAAGAAACACACTGTTCATTGCACGTGATATTTTTATGTGTTAAGCCATCCGACAGGCGCGACTAAAGACAGCTGTTGGATAAACTTGTATATGTAGGTACGTATGTATGCATTCATGTATGAATGTATGCGTGTATGCTTGTATGTAGGTGTGTGTGTGTGTGTGTGTGTTTGTGTGTGTGTGTGTATGTATGTTTGTATGTTTACATGTTTACATGTACGAGGTTTGTTTAAAAAGTATCCGAACTGCCCACAGTACATGACGTAGATAGGGCTTACGGGGTTTTAACCCTAATTGTCTTCAACATAGTTCCCTTCCGCAGCTACACACTTCGCCCAGCGTTTCTGCCACTGTTGGAAACATTTTGCGAATTCCTCTTTCGGGATGTCTAGTAGTGTCTTCGTCGAATTTCGTTTGATGTCCTCCGTTGCCTCAAATCGGTGTCCTTTCAGAACTTTCTTAAGCCTTGGGAGTAGGAAAAAGTCACACGGAGCGAGATCTGGTGAGTATGGCGGCTGCTGCAACTGAGCGGTGCCGTGTTTGGCCAAAAACTGCTGCACAAGATGTGAAGTGTGTGCGGGCGCATTATCGTGGTGCAGGATCCAGTCGCCATCCCGCCATTTTTCCGGTCTTTTCGGCGAACTGATTCACGCAAACGTCGCAAGACCTCCACGTAGAATGCCTTGTTAATTGTTTGCCCGTCGGGAG
>Ga0131853_10004965_pt1 | contig 23943 bp, 18 predicted proteins | sample TergutLab28metaG_FD_92764 | JGI IMG/M metagenome (GOLD analysis project Ga0131853, IMG submission 92764) | Labiotermes labralis P1 segment gut microbial communities from Petit-Saut dam, French Guiana - Lab288 P1 (version 2) (version 2) | ecosystem: Host-associated > Arthropoda: Insects >...
TCAGCCTACACAACACAACAAGTACTCGCTAGCTCCTGAAGATGGACGTATTAACGTCTGAAACATGTTGAGCAATATATAATAAAGCAACTGTCATCTAGTTGGTCAACCTTTATTCAAATATCTGCATATAATGTTGTCATGTACATCCTTAACAATGAAGAAACTCCCATACAAGGGCCACTATTGTAACCTATCAAGGATGTAAAAGAGAGTGTGTTATTTGTATTAATTTCTCATAAATGCAGCAGTTGTCTTCATCACAGATAAGAGCTCAAAACCTTCATGTCATTATACTTCTATGTGGAAATTGATCCTGATTTAAAGAACTGTACACCCCCTTTGCTACCTGGTATGAGACATTTTAACACATTGTATTTTAATTTCACACTGGCAATATGAATAGTTGAATTATGTTGCAAGTAGAAACTCGTAACTACCAAAAAAGAAGTAATGATCTAATCACTGGTGAAGGATGATGATGATGATGATGCATCCTCAGAGATTTTTCTAGACAGTCTGCTAACTTGGAGAACTTGGCTTGTCAGCCTGTTCAGTAGTCTTAGTATGGAGATTTCCTAGGACAGGGATATATACTAGATTAGCAGTAGTTGTATAATCAGTTCTGTGGGGTTGTGACAATGGTGTTATATTTTAAATGTCTTGGCTACTGGATGGGTGGTGCACTGAGTTCAGGAACCAAGTAGTCATAAATTCCTACTTTAATGAACCTCTTTTAGAACCCTATGGGATTGAAAATGTCAGTGTTCAGAGATATCGGCTTCCTTCATTTTCAACCCTGAAGTAATTTGGGTTTTCTGTTGCTCATATTTTTATATGAACATGAACACTTAAACTGCAGACATTTGTGTCTAATTCTGCATGGCATTAGGGAGAATGTTGGTGTTTAGAGTCTCTGTTTTTGAACTGTTCCTGTTCCATGTTCGTGTTCCTCATTTACATTTCCAGGTTTTGTAAACAGTAACAATACTGGAAAATCAACGTGACGTTTTTATATGGCCAGTAGATTCACTGGCACTTGTTTTGTATTTATTGCATACATAACACACTGAAGGCCCCAGCCTGTAGTCTTTTGTGTTGGTGTTGTGATGGTACACATATTTTTTTCAGCTGTTTAGTGTAAGGTATAAACCAAATTTTATTATTTTTATTAATTTAGTTTTAACATTTATGTCAAATAGTTGTAATTACAGAAAGCTCTATAATTTAAATAAGATTCTTCCAGTCTGTCCTGAAAACACTGTGAGTTTGAGTTGTAATTTTGCAGTGCTACAACTGTGAGAGTGAAGCCATCTACCATTGCTGCTGGAACACTGCATACTGTAGCATTGAGTGCCAGCAGCTTCACTGGCAGAAAGAGCACAAGCGTGTCTGTCGTCGTAAGCGCTGAGAGGTGAAAGGATTTGAAATGTAGGTGCCACATGTACAAAGTTGGAACAGAGTAGGGTACTCAGTGAACATGTAATGTGGACTTAATGCTGCAGTTCTTATTTTTAAGGTGTCACAATGTCAGAGGCACAAATGAATGCTATTGTCTCTGAACACTTTTCTGAGTTTGTGCAGATTTTCAGCAGAAGTGATCTGGAGCTGCAATATGTTGTTCACTTGTTAACACATTTCCACTCTGCTGTGTTCAAGAGTGATGGCATGCATCACAAGACCTGAAACCTCTGCGTTAAGTACTTACATAGGTACCACAATTAACAGAAGACTGTATTCAACATGTTTCTGTCCTGTTACAAAGATTTAACTTTGAGACATTGACTGAGACAGGGGTGCACAAATTTTCCAAAACTCTAGGAGCCATATCAAGGTGGCATGCAGCAAGTTCCATACTGAGGACCCACAAATATTAGGCACCACTGTACAAAATTCAGTTGCCCAAGTGACCTGGCATGCAGGATTTGTTCACCCCTGGGCTAAGAAAGGGATGGAAGTTATTTGCAGTTCTCTAGGCTTCTATGGTTTGTTTAAACTGAGGCATGTTACTTTGGAGCAGGAGCAGCATCAGCCTGGACATGATGATGCCTGGTAGGAAGTCACAGTAATTTGTTCTCTTGACTGTTGTCTTGCTGAAGGTGGGCTCTGAATTTTGCACTATTAACAGCATGCCGAGCAGCCAAGAAACTTGCAAGAGCTTCAGGTTGTTTGTAGGCTGACAATGAAACAGTATGAGACAATGATAGTGGTCATAAAATAAAAACTGACTACGTAACCCGTAGCTGGAACTGTCCATCCACCTTACTATGTCTCCAAAATGTTTTGGCCTATCAGTATAATACAAGTGGAAGCACTGAAGGTTTACATACATGACTACAGGAGGGTAGTGTAAAATATGTATAACAAGGAACTAAAGCACGGAGTATGAAATGCTTGGTTCAAGTCTTGATATAGTTTGCACCCTGACAAAATATCTGGCACCTCTACAGTTGGTAACATAATTTTGCTACTTTGCACACCACAGACTGCCATAGGAATTAACACCTTATGTGTTCAATTTATTGTCATTGGCTGAAAGACAGTGGTTGTAATTGTTGCTGAAATAGTAATTTAAAATTTCAGTAATTACAGTACAGGCGAGTTGTTTGGAAAGCAAGAATACAGAGTGAATATTCATTTATTGTGCAACTTTTTATGCAAAGGAACATTCTGAATGAGAAAACAGAACAATGGTATACTTTTCCACATAGCCTGAAGGTTAAGCAGTTGTCGCAGTGTGTTGTCAGTAGTATAGAATTCTGGACTTTGTAAATGGAACCACTAGAAACTGCATTTTGCTTGCACCATTATATCTGTACTTGTTCAACTTCAGATATGTGTGTTTGGTTATATTGACATGAATTGACCTAAGGAACGTACTCCCAATGTATGACATTTTTCTCCAGAAACATGCTATATATATGTAGACACATTCACTGATATCAAGCCATCTTGGAAGCTGCAGTCTTTATTTAATTTTTTAGAATGCAAATTACATTGAGTATTTGTCCATATATTTCACTGTTTTAGCTTGGACTGTGTTAATATATATGCTACTTTCATATAGTCATTTATGTAAACCTTTTACACTTCCACTTAAACATTACCATGATCACCTTGATAATGGTATGGATGGACTGAGTTGTTAGGAGTTGTTAGAGACGTATTACAGGTAGTTGGGCCCAGCACTAATGTATGTAGTTGGTTATAATTTTTGATTCATTGAGGACGTACACCAAGGATGTGAAACATTACCATGAGATCTGTGGTTCTCACCATGGTATTGAAATCATGGTCTTCTGTGTAATTTGATAGACAGGTACTAGAAGTATGTCCTGCAGGTGGAGGCACTATGCTCCTCTGAAATGTTGGTACCTATCTGCCAAACTGCCCGCATGAAATCCTTGGTGGCATAGTCTGTAATGTAGTATTTTCTGTGCCTGGGGTAGTTTGAACATGTGTTTCTGCTGTGCAGTGACATAAAAACACAGCATTTGAATAGTTGATGTTAAGGGGTCTGACTTAACTTTCCTGTTGGTCCTAACTGTAAGGCCCCATATCTTGCAGTATAAGTTGCATTGCATTTACTTTGTACCTAAAACATGCTCAACATTTGTTGGCTTATGCATTTGGGTTGCTTTGTTCCAACTGTCATATGTTATCACACCAGTCTCTTTGTTTCCTTTCTGCTGTATTGTATCTGTGTGCATGTTTTAGTACAAAATAGTTTACTTTTTCGAAGAAATAGTGAGAAAAGGTACAGAAATAAGGAAAACACAGTTGTATTGTAGTAGGGACCATTTACAACAAGACTATATAGAGTAACTGTCTACTGGCTAATGTGAACACTGTAATGAGCTATGTAGCTTTGTCTTCTGTCTAGAGCCATACACTGCACTGCTGTGCCAGCAACTACGCTTGTTTGTTTTTTGAGTAAGAATGATTTTTTGCTACTGATAGTGAAAAACGAAGAAATTTCATGTGGTGTACAGTCTTAAACTATGCATTTATGCGATGTGAATACAACTTTATCCTTATTGATTTATGTAAAAGATATATTCTGTATGTGAAATTGTTGTTGAAAACAGAATTTTTTGAATGGTATATTGCGAATTGTAACAGTATTTCATGAAAATGCTTGTAAAATTTTTTGAACCCCTTCTGTATAATGAATGTTTCTGAGGTATTTAAACTTTATGTGCAAAAGTTATACATACAAACACATTAAAATATGTTGTTTTGAGTTCCATATATATGTGCGTATGCATGTGCGTGTATGTGGTGTATGTGTGTGTTGTAGGATAGACTGGTGAAACTGGGATTTTGTATAAGTTAAATGGTTATGATGTAATGGAAAAAGTTTATGCTCATGTTTGTGCTTTGTAGAGGTAACTGTGCAGTGTGTCTGTTCAAACTGTGACGAAGGTATGTCAGTTACTGCCTGTTCTGTATGTAATCTTTAGTACCATATATGTTTTGGACAAGTTCTGTATCCAGTGGTTGTATTACCAGCAAGGGATTCTGGAATTACTAGTAAAAGCAGTAGAGTATAAACATACATAAGTGCCAGCTTTCTCCAACAGTTCCCAGTGAAAATGCTACACAATTAAAGGCCCAACAAATGTACAGATTAATACTAAGTATAGTATATCACTCTAATGCGTGAATTCAAAAGATGAGCTAGTGTCATTGATTTTCCATGTCTTGGATCCACAGTAATGTGGAAGTTGAAGCCATAATTAAGTACTGCAGCATTGTTTTATGAACACTTAGGTGGATATAAAATGTGTAGCTTGCATTCAAGCCAGTTATGTGTGAGGAGTTTTGTCCAGATGTTGGAAACTGATCAGAAGGCAGATGGCATAACTGACGCAGTAAACACAAGCATTGTTATTGAGCCATCCCATTGTTATTTAAAATAAGTGTATTTCAATAGTATTAAAAAAGCAGCAGATTTCTACAATGGTAACATCTGCATATGAAAATACGAAACATTCCACATTGTTGATGGACACACTGCATATACCAGCTGTGTCATCTTCATCACAACATGCAAAACGCTTATTTTTGTATCTGATGATGTCTTATGTTGTTATTTGTATTATTACTGGGCCATACCCTTGTTCAGAGTGCTCATACTCATTGTACTATAGTACATGTAAGCTTGGTTATTCATAATACAGACTTATGACACACCCAAATTGCAAGCAAGGAATAAGGATATACTTTTATATCACAAGTTATTAATGGGTTCATTCCATGTTTATCATAAGTTTTTATTGTAACTCATTTTTTTCAGACAGTGTGTTAGAAATAAGTGGTTAGGTTCCCAAACCAACCTTTAATAACATACATCACCAATAATTAGCTGAATTGTAATAGTTTGGAGTGAATGATAGTATTAAGCAGTGGTACTGTGATATCAGTAATGAAACAAATGAGATGAGCAAATAGTTTAATGGTTATTGTATGTCTTCTGTATTGAAAGCAGTGTTTATTGAGGAGAAATGTATTTAAAAGGAGAATCAGGAAGGAGGAGATGTTCTGCCTTTGTTGATGGGTACTTCTTGACACTTTTGCAACTGTAGAGGGTTATGGCATGGGTTGTTTGGCCTCTGCAAGTAGTTCATAAGTATGATTGTTGGTTCTCATGTAAGAATTTAAATTGGTATGAGTGAATTATTGAAATTGGTATTCACAGCTGTTCTTATGCACAGATGTTTTTTAATTTAGTAACTTGTGGACTTCATGTACTAAATTTTCTTCCTTTTTTATTGTATATTAAATATATGTTTTGATGTGTGTTTTTTATGTAGGATGGGCCATCAAGCTCAACTGCAATATCAGTGGTACAATCTGCAAGCAGGCAGTATCTTTTAATTTGTTCAGTTCTCTTCTGAGAAATGAGTGAGTGGTCCAGGGTGGTTGTGATATAATTTGTGTGGCAGTAGAGTGGGAAAGCCATGAACATCAGTATCTGATCTAGGAATGCATGAATTGCATATCAGTTTTATACAGTAGTAGTAGTAGTTTTAGCTGAATTCCCCAAGGGTAAAGCCTGTGAACCATATTTGTATACCTTATGCTGAAATGACTTGTCCCAATTAAATACTACCATGCTATTAGTATACAGGGTTATAAAACTTAGTTTCTGCCCATTCACAAGTAATAGGACTTGACTGAAAAGACAGAGATCTCATCTGACCCCATGGGTACTGGGAAATACTGTGGTGTGATGAAATTCTCATTCTCTCAGGTTTCCATGGTAACAAAACTGTTATTTGGATTCCCCCTTGACATATGTAAGAAACATTCTAATGTAGTCCTTTGCAGGATGTTTTTGTTTTGCTCCAGGAATACTCTTACAACATAAGTACAAGTGAATAATGACTTAAGGTTTCTTGATTTATAATTTTTCCTGAAGTTTGGTTTTTTTTTTTTGTGGTCCCAGCCAAAACCCCATATAAATAAGGTATAATTTTTCCCAGTGTAAAGTTGTTTGATTTAAGGTTCTATCTACATTTAAGACATGAAAATTCAGTCCCTGCACCATTTGGGAACCTCATTTTAGGGTTCCTGTTTACAAATTTGAAGTGTGGGTTTTATTAAAAAATGACATGATAGTGTCCAGTGATGGTGAATTGACCACCGACTGTCCCAGTGTATTGTAACTTCTGAAGTGAGAGTGTGCATGTGATTTGTCAGAAAGCCTGTGGCAGGAGCCATTTAAATATAGCACCTTTTTTACCCAGCACTGTTACTGGTTGAATCATACATCATGAATGTAAGCTATGTTATGATTGATCACACACCATGCTGACAGAGGAATTGACTTAAAGGAACATCTTGTGTAGTGAAACCCTAATTTCAGTTTATTTTTCTAGTTATTTATGTGTCTCATAAAATAAATATAAGAATAAAAATATACAAGACAGGCAGTGTATGTATAACAACACTCAGGTGTGTACACATAGCCATTGTTGCCCTGGAAAAGCAGTAAGTGTTAATATTCTGAGTGTGTGTTCATAGCCTCAGTTATCCACCATCATGCAAAGCACATGCACCATACTGTACTGTCATCTGTGGCCTGTCTGGCTCGATTATATTTTTCCATATCTGTTAAGTGGCATGATTTTTGAGAAAAGTTACTGAATGTATGTTTTGATTTTCTCTACAATTTTCGAATGATACATTTCTTATCTTAAGAACTGAGTGAGATACCATCATAAATGTACATAGATCGTCATGTAAAGTACCCATTATTCTTGTCACATTTTAATGACACTTGAATTTTCTTGACAAGTTGTCAAAAAATACTAGAATATGAAATTTCATGACAGTTGCTTCAGTGGGACCCAGCTTGTTCCTTGTGGATGGACAGCGGACATGACAGCTAATAGTCACTCTCACAATTTTGGGAACATGCCTAAAAATGGATTGCAGAAAGATATCATCAGGTTTAACTTTGGAGTGAATGTTTTTGTAACTACACTAGAAATTTTGTGTTTAATTTGACACAACCACTGTGTAATATTTTTCTTGATTTAAGGTGTGAAAAGTATGTCTCCCAGATGAATCTCAAATTACCAGCTTGCATAGATTTGGCATTTATGAAGAAGACAGTTCTGGTGGTTTCCATAACCAGTGTGAACTGCAAATGCTGTACAAATATTGCTGTAGAGCAGAGTCCTTGAGAAGCTAACAGCCATTTAGCTGACCAAGAAATTTTTTCATAAACCTACACAAAATTCTAAGTATACATGATAAAATGTTGTATATAACTTGCTTAGAGGCTTTGTGTAATACTTTTATATGGACATTTTTGCATCACACTTATAAGTAGCGTCCAGTGGAGTAAACTGTTGACAACAGGATAAGAATCTTGACCTAAGGGTATGTCCTAATCAGTGACCACTAAACATCTTTTAAACTAGTAAAGTGCAGCACTCTCAGCTTTGGTGTGGCTCAGGTAGTACTTGCCTTGTAGTATAAGCAGTTCAAATATAACACGTTAAAACATCAAACTGCTTTGTTAGAGTCAGGTTCCTTTAATTTATGTTTGTATTTTATGGAGCAAAACTAGTGGTTAAACATTAACAATAAGGGAAGGCAAATACATTTATAAAACAAAAAATTTCTGCTACGAGAATGTAATAAAAATATGACACTATGTAAAGCAGCTTTAATTCGTGCATCCTGAACTCTTATTTCTGAATAGACAGAAAAGTGTAATTTGTTCACAGCACAAAAGATAACATATCATTTTAAGATACATATCAAACGTTCATATCTGAAAATTTTACTGAAATGAAGCCTGCACATTTCATTTATATTTCCACCATTTATAAAACATCCAAGTATCTTTCATTGTAGATGACACAGTTCTGTACTGTTGGCAGTCTTGAAGAATCAGCTTATAAATCATATTGAGGAAACGGTGGGCTTCATAGCGCTGCTTCCATTAAATCCGATTCACTGCTCGGACTTCACACCCAGCCATTGCCAAGGCCTTCTCTCCTGCTTCTGTAAAAACAGGATATCTGCATCAGGGACAGCACATTGTATGACATCTGATAATTAAGTAACGTGACATTTTCATGCAGCAACTGGGAAAAATATGGTGTCTGTCAAAAATTAGAAAATACAGTGCTTAGATTGCAAGACTGTTGATGACATTTTGGGTGTACTGGACTTTACATCCACTTGAAGAATGTATCCTCACCTACTGTACTGCTGACACGGACAAACCGTGTTCCTGTGTCCTCCAGACTAGATGACAATTGCTGGTCCAGAAACTTGAGCTCAGCTGGTGACAAACGTTCCTCCAGCTGCCGGAGAGCACTCAATATCTCAGTCTGTAGTAATTAAAATCATCTGTATGAATCAAGGTGAACAAAATCATTAAAAATTTTGAAGTGGGCTACAAAATGTATGCGATCAAGCATCATGTATACAAGGGAGACGATAATTAACAAAATTGTGCACACAACCCTTGCTCATACATACAGGTTCTACTTATCATACATATGTTAACACATGAAGATATGGCCTGATGATGGCCAAGAATATCTCTAGTACATGGTGTAGTAAGCTTGGGTACATACATTGTTTATAACTGCCATACTGTCCAATGAAAATGCCTTAATATAATAAGTGTGACTGTATTTTGGTACTATCTCAAATATGTATTTGAACATTGAACTAAAAATATACAGTATGTTACCCATGATATCATCCATGCCTCCTAAAAGCCAGCTTTGTTAGTCTTTAAGAAAGAAACTGTTCCTGTTCTATGAAGGATGACAGACCATGGTTAAACAACAAAAATATCTGACCACCTGTGTCACTCACTTTCTCTCGTGTACTAGCTTGTGCTGAAAGTTTTCCAAGTCGTTCATCTCTATCCACTTCTGCTAGTCGCTTCCGTAACAAATCTGGTTCTCGGCGGGCAAACATGCGAATGACTGCAGGGGTTTGGAAAGCTGCACTGATAGCTGCTTGTGTTGCCTATATGAATATGTACACCATGTTTTTATTATATTGTAGAAATGTGTTTCAGCTGAACTGCTACTGCAAACACCAAAGTGAACTTATTTCAGCAGGATCTTCTGTATTGTTAGTCTTAATACACTTACCAAGTGCATGGATCCTAACTGGTCAACCAAGGTCATATCACCCGATATCATTTTGGAGAGACTTTCGTTGAATTCTCGCAGCTGTTCCATAGTTTCATTTTTTGTTTCTTCATATTCACTTGGGTCAAGATCACCTCTGATTGTAGAAGAAACACAACAATTTATATGTAGCCCAATCTTATTAGGTGAACTTGAAGTTGCTGGCGACTTGCAAAGCCACCAAATCAACCGACCACCCTACAGTCAGACAAAGTAAATTCTGAAGGATGCACAATTTTTATGTCGGTGCATGGGGAGTGGGTGCATTTTTCAAGTTATGTTGTGAGTGGAGTCCAATGTTATATGCAAATATATGTCAGCAGGTGGTGCTTACATGCTAGTGAAAAGCATGAAGATTAATGTTCACTAGCATTTGTCAGTTTAGTCGGTCGTTAAAGGCAAAACAGTCCCATTACAGGCCCAGAGGGTTCCCACATTTCGTGACAACGGCACAGGATGGTGGTAGGTTGTCAGCCTTACGCACCGGCCGCCTTTACCCCCAGGAAATACTCCTGGTACTCATTTCTGTTAGAGGCTGAGTCAACCCCAGGGCCGTAGTGCGATCAGAGGGATTTTATGTCAATGAAAATCCACTGACACCAGCTGGGATCGAACCAGCGACCTTCCGAACTGTAGCACAGCACCTTAACTACTGTGCTACAGTCGGTCATTAACTTTTTTATATTTTCAATGTGCGTTGTAATATAATCGTATAACACAAACAAAATGCACATTTGTTATACTAATTTTTATGATGTCTTCTACATGTTTCGAATCGCAGGGTTCATCTCCAGGAAGACTGTTGTAAATACAAGTATGGTATAATTTGTTTACATTCAAAAGTATAAGCCGTATGAGACTCGGGTTCAAAACATGCAAAAGACACCATACAAATTAAAATAGTTTAACAAAGGTGCATTTTGTTGGTTTGTATAATTCGATAATTAACTTTTCTCAATTCAATTTGTTGCCAATATACTTCACTTCTGGGACGTAGTAAAGACAGGCAGAGGAGGCTTACCTTTCATCGTGTTTCTCGTCTTACCTGCATTCTTCCAAATCTTCTAATTGCTGGACCAATCTGTCCAACTGGCCTTCCAAATTTTGCCTCAGTTTCTCCGTTTCTGCCTGACCTCGAGAAGTCATAGTGTCTTTTATAATAAAGAAGATTAGATATATATAATGAAGTGCTTTGCGATTCCTAACCCTATTTAATAACCTGGTGTCATTGGTGACTTCGTATCCACGGTTATCACCCATGCAATTTTTTAAATAATACGTTGCTAGTTAGTATCTTTGCACTTCGCTGGAAAACAGACACAATAATATGCGTAGTACAGCATTGGACCAACAGATGTAGCGTGTATAACGCATGAATAAGTTAAAATATAGCTTCAAAAATTACATTGTGTGAAGTGAAGATAGTCGTAAGAAACGCAATATATTCGAGGTGTGCTAATAATATGTGTGAATTATGTGTTTAAATTACGTGTTATACTCGTGGAACTGGACGGTACGTTTTCGTATCCCCTTTACGAACGTAGTAGCTCTTGGAGTTATTTCCGAAAGATGCCAATTGTTTCAAATGTGACTGGTTTTTGAGGGGGTGTGTGTTTTTTAATGCATACAGTTCGTTTTCTGACGTATTGAAAGCTACTAGTGTGTGTTAATGATGCGAATCCATCCCAGTGGTAGGACTGAACAGACAAACAGTGTTTTGTGATTTTACGACTGTGTAAATAGATTCAGTCGGAATATCTTTAGGAGCCGCCATTTTACAGCCATTAATCGCTCGACTCGACAGTAACCGAATGTATTACGGAAATGTACGAAGCCAACTCCTTGAAGAACCAGACAAGGTGTTGGACGTTTGTTGAAATATAAATTATCCTAATTCATCTGCCAGTTGAAACATGTATTAAGCGAGATATTAAATTTTGAGTAATCCGACAGGTGTTAAAGTTTGTGTTTACACTTGTGATTGTTTGGTTCACAGGAGATTATTCGAAGCGTTTTTACCGAAACGAAAGGTCCTTCTATGAGGACTTCAAACGTATATCAGCACACGTTGCCATGAGCATCCAAAAGGGAAAACATCAAACCGGACAGACACAAGGATATCATCAACGTTACCCTCATGCAACTTCGTATCCTTTCATGTGTTAATGTTTGTAGTAAGATTTCACTGTGGTAAGTTCGCAAATGGTTTGAAAATAGCGTTTTAGTGCGGATCCTGGATACAACGATTGGAGCTACACCAGCCGGTAAGCTTCTACTTTTTCACGTTACGCAAATTTTGCCACATAATCAGCTGTAGGTTACGCAACTCAGATTTGTTGATTGTATTGTCCGTCTTGTAATATAATTATTATTCAAGCAGTACTGTGACATTCTTTTCGTTCGTGGATGGCGGTTTACTGCGTTGACCGAATACCAGACTTATAATTGTCACGCATCGCTATTTCATACTGATGTGGGTGTGCCCGGGAGGACTTTGCTGTATCGAAAGAGAATACCGAGGTATCTGCTAGCATTGGTTTGGGAAAACCCGGTGATGTTGCTTGTTATCTTTTGCATGCTTCAGCTATTTCTGCATACCCTGAAACGACAGTCTTGTGTGTAATATCTTTGTTTTCAAGATTTGGAACTTTAATAGAAGTACATTGTGCGGTAGTGGATATTTGTGTTAAAGATGTGCATGCTATTAGCATTGTTTTCAGATATGAGCAGGTTTCTGAAATATCCATGACCAAGTATTCAGACTTCTATTAATGCATTTTATCCATATTTGAAATTCTTTCCTTCATTGAAGAAGTCATACATTGTCAGTTTTGCGTTGATTTTATCCATTGTCGTGATACATATTAATTGTAGTTTTGAAAGTAATTGTGGTTATTTAACTTTTCTAGTTCAGGCAATGACTGGCCCGTTATTGGGGGTAGGTCCAAGTGAGTGTCGAGCATTTATAGACTTTAAAAATAGGCTAAGTTATGCTTTGAAATTTAGCTTCCTGTACTACGGAGTCCTTAGTTCTTGTGGCAGATGTCGTTTGTCAGAATAAAACTTGGCTGATACAGTAAGCTGTCTGCAGCTGCTATATTGCTGGGAAGTCATGTTCACAGTAAATGACAGGCAGTTATATACCAGACATTTATGTGAACTGCCTGAATAACTAGTTACCTGTGTTAATTCATGGTGTGGCATTACATGATATTTAGGTTGGTATGGTCTGCTGTTTTTGCATGTAGGATCATGATGTGTCTTAGATTTCACCTGCAGATCTTTAAGATGCAGTGAATGTTTGTTGATGTGATCTGTGTCTGAAAGCCAAAGGCATCATCATGAAATTGGCAAGTAAAAAATTCGATATCAGCAATGTATTGAGTGTGGGTGCCAGATTGCCTGGGCATCTAAATTTTGTAGTCTCCAGTTGAAATGTGATGGCACATGGTGATGCACGGGAGGGGAAGTGAAGGGGAAACTGGCGAATGGAGTGGGTAGCCAGTACCTTTCACACTCTCTTGGAACTTGGTGTATCCGCATTACTACCGCTGATGCGCACACCTCTGCTGCCAGTAGTCGACTGAACTGACGCCCCTGCCGATTTAAATGGACTCGTCTGTTTCGCCGAAAGACGAAATCTGGTTTCTGCGCATGTGCCATCACATTTCAACTGGCCTCTACCGTGACATGTAGAATTTTGTTGTGGTTGCTAGATTGTTTGAAAATTTGTGGTTCCATGCCTAATATTGACTACAGCGTGGTGAACTAAACCTTTCCAGCCCTTTCTTGAAATTAAATAATTAAAGCCCTAATCGAATGTGCAGTCCATTGAACAGTTACACGTGAGCCCTGGCTCCATGGCAGATTTAAATAGTGTTAAACAGTATACTGTATGTTGTTGTGCAGAATTGCCTTTGAAGTGACAGATGGTATTTTCCATTGTAATCTAAGGATCCTGTAGTACAGTACCAGTTTCAGAATTAGGTAGTAGTTGTGATTTGTTTTTATTTCATATGTATTTTTTTTAATAGCATCATTTTGTTGCTTATCGGGAGTAAGATATTTTGGCTCTTCTGTGAAGAAACTCATAGCTTATTGATATGAGAATTTTCAGTCAGGCGTCATGTAACTTGGGACGTAACGTGGTTTGATGACTGGGCACAGTGACTCACAATACATGATATGGCAGCAGGAGTTAATATTATAATATATGTGTAGTATTTTGATACAGAACTTTTCATTAAGTGATGTGGGCTAGATTTTCCACTCAAACATTAAAGCACTGATTTCTGTTTTTTGTTTAGAGAAAAGAGGTGAAAGTTTTGTACAAAGGTTGGAAAGTTGATTGGTATTATGTGGGAGTGTACCATAATATTAGGGGCAAGGTTGCTGTTTTAAAGTGTGTGAAGTTACAGTTGGGTGGAAGGTACCTGCCCACCAGCATGGTGACAGTTGTGGCATTATGCATTGATGCAGGTAATGCAGGAACATATGAATCTATTTTTGACATTGCTGACAGTCTTATATTTGCTGAATTTTTATGTTTTTTTTTTTTTGTGTTTGCATCAGATACATGGGGATTGATTTGCACATGTGCCGTTCCGTAGCTGCTGTTGGTGGCAGTGATGCTGTTTGTACTAGAAGTACAGTGTAATTCTGGCCTTTCTTTTAATGGCCTGTTTTTGAAGCCATAATGTTTCTACTTTGATTGATTCTAATTTTTTGATAAGTGTGTTATGTTAGCCAGTTTGGGTGATGAAGTGAGCCAGTTTTTGTTACAGATTTTTTTAAGTCTGTCATTTGTTTACAGTTCTAATACAAGATCACTGTTTCATTATTTTGATATTTCTGCATATGGCTGTTCAAGTACCTTTTCATTTTGTTTTATTTGTTTTAGTTAGTTTCCATAAAAATAGAAAAATTATAGGCCATTTTGCAGGTGGCAGTTTGAATGCCATATGTTAATGTTTTATGAGAATGTAAAGGTATTAGAACAGTGTATTAAAGCACTCTCTTTGAAGATAGTTTGTGTGTTTGATACAGTGGTTAACTGCATAATTCATTTTGTCCTAAAGTTTTATGATGATGATCATGGCATTTGTGTAAGTTGACATAGTTGTTTTGCTAATTATTGTCACATACTCATAGATACTGCTGCAAGTGATCCAAGTGCTGTCTGGGAGGAATCTTTTGAAATTTGTGTGGTTATGAAATCTGCCATTTTAGGACAAGGGACTTTGTATCCAACTTCAGGAAACAGTTCTTGTATGTAAAAACAAAATGTTGCTTTTGTAAAGAATGAGATATTGGTTTTTCAGGCCTAGGGCATAATCAGAGCTGCATTTACTTTGAGTTATATGGAATTCTTTACAGTTACATTACTCGTGAGAATAGGAAACCCATCTGTTGTTTGCTGTCCATCTTGTCATAATTTTCTGGGGAAATTCAGCAGACACCGGAAAAGTACTTCACATACAAGAAAAACACCAACCTTGGTATGTTACTTGTGTAATTTAAATGTGTGGGTGATTTGGGCTCTAGGGGTTTGGCTTCCCATTTTGATAATCTTTCAACATTTTGGCACGCATTAATGTTGCCATTGTGAGGGTGAAGCACCGCAAGGAGGATACATTCCAATGTGTAGATGTTGGCAGTGGTAGTAAAGGTGAGGATCTGATGTGGGTTAAGTCCTAAATGTAATTTTGATATTTGGAAGTAAGTTATTTTTGTGGCAAATATTTAATACATATTCAGAATATCAACATCATACTGCCACATGACAGTTTTCAAGTTAAAAAAAAATTACTATTAGTCAAGAGATGTACATTTGGAAAATAAAGTAACTGGATTTATATTCGTGTGCCGCAGTTTTCAACACGAGTGAGTTGTTGGTGTGAGTTGAATCATGGGTAGAAAACAATTCAGTGTTTTTGTAAGGTTGCAGTGTTAAGCCCCCTCCCCCTTTTTTTTTTTGGCAGCTCAGCAATTTAATCATCAGACTTTTAATGTTTGCATGGGTCTTGGAGTGGTGTTGACATGCTTTTTGCTTTAAGAGGTTATGTTTGTACATTCTTACTGGATTTGGTGTGGGGAGAGCTACTGTGGTTTTGTTGTGTTCCTTGTTTCTTATAAGTGCTACTTTTTACATTGAGTCCTTCTCTACTAACTTCAGTAGTGTTGATTTACAGCAAAATGGTCGATAGCTTATGATGACATTTGATTTCACATGTGATACCAGTTTATGTGGTTTTTGAGATCATCTGACAACAAAGTGTCTGGTTTGTTTCAGTGTTGCCAATATTGGTTGTGTTAACTGCAACAAACATTTGCACTCTTCATTTTAGAATCCTTAGAGTTTTCAAGACCAATGGCCATATGGGTTTATTAAGAGTACTTTCACTTTCACCAGGAAATAACACCAGGTCCTTCTAGAAGTGTAAATTTTCTTCCAGATATCACAGTAATAGAAGTTAGTGGTTTGTAATTAAGCATGCCAAATTTGTTGTATGGGATTTAAAAGGTGTGTTGTGCACTGATAATTATTTCATGGATCGAGTATGTTTGGCAAGTTGTATGTCCTGGAAGTTTGTGCTGTTTTGAGGTTCTGGTCTGACTGCTGGACCATATCTCCCACCCTTTGAACAAATGTGATGGAAAATTGTGGTACTGTATTCCTCTTCTCCCATATCAGATTGTGTGGTAACTAATAAACCAAAGAAGTTCATTGTTGTGATCTAGCACCACTCCATTGTGCTTTTTTTTCATAATAAGTAACAGGACTGCAGCTGTATTCTGTAATGGCTGTTCTGAAATCACAGTCCTGGTGAGAAATAAGGTTCTTCTGACAGTGGCTAGTGAGAATACCCTATTCTGAGATGTTCTGTGCAGGCTGGAATTACTGATGTTAGGAGAATGTAATACCTCTTCAACCCTGAAGGTAGAGCCTCTTGGTTCCTGTGGAAAGTTGGTGGAGGACAGTAATATCCTTAACATGTTAAATTATTTATAAGAACTATGGAATTTTTTTGTATCCATGACTTTTAAAGTGTAATTGCCTACGTAACACACATGAATGAGTTGCGAATAAGTATCACGTGTACTAGAGGAATAGTTTAATGGTGTAAAATGTACTTTTTGAAACTTGTTAGGCAGTGACAGGTGTTTTTGTGGCTGTGTGGATTGTGTTCATTTTACCTGAATGTCCATGAAAAATCCATAAGGAGAAACAAGACAGCTGTTTGTGCTTTCAGTAAGGCAGCTGTAACTCTTCAGTGACCTGTGTTTCCTTCCGTCACTGAACCATGTGAGGTTGTATTTATATTGATTTATTTTGTGCACGGTGGCATTATACTGGTCGGAGAAGTATCTCACATTGTAGTGTCTTCAACATGAGGGTCAAGCACTCCAAAAGAACGATGTCATAGGCATTACCTTTGTGTTAGCACCTTGCCTTGAAGGTGCTTAGGAGGCGTAAGTGTAAAGTGTTGTGCATTCATAACCTTGATGGTAATGGTGAATGATCAGAATCACAATTCATCCACCCTTTCTTTCACAGTGCATATGCTTGGTGGTCTTGTTAGGCCAAACAGTTAAGTTCTAGTCCTGATGCTGTTTCATAATTATGGTTGGGTACTTTCAGGTCATTTGTATGCTGCTTTCTTTTCATTTATGTTTGACAACCAGGGATTAGTGAAAAGAACTTATGCCTGAATAATTTCATCTGTAGCAGCCCTGAGTAATTAATTTTTAGTGTAGTCTCCATCTTTGTTAGTGGTCTTCTCCCATCTTCACCTTTGAACAAGAGCATGCATACCTGCCCAATGAAATTTTGTCTCCTTTCTGTGTGGCCACTGGCACATAGAATATTGTAGTGCCATATTTTATGTGTAATGATGTCACAAGCTGTCTTTCAAAGGACTGGACTGTTGAAAATTTGCTAGTGTGAGGTTAGGTTCATAGTGTGGTTGTGGCAACGTGCCCATCCAACCCATGTGATGGTCTCAGTGGTGCACACACTAGTGTGTGGCTTGGCATTGTCATGGAGGAGGAGCAGTACTTTGACATTTTTCTTATGGTTTGAGTTCGATTAGGGCAGACATTGAGACTTGTATGTGTTTCACTGTAGTTGTTAGAGTAAATTGCTCTGCTGTGCACAGCACTGATCTCACCCCACATTAATGTAGCCATGATGTTTCCTGCTGACATGCCCTTAAATTTTTGTTTTATTGGATATATTTTGTGGCTGAATTCTATAGATTGCTGCTAGAATTGTGGTTCAGAATGGTGTGCCCTTATGGGTAACAAGGCTATGTGTATATTGGTTGCCTTAGTGCTGAAGGTTGTACACAAGAAAGGCAAGGAAATGAGTCACCTCTGATCATTTGCACCCATGTGATGTGGGATTTCCTATCTCATATTGTCATTGGGAATGGAATTTGGGTCCACCATTTTGAACTCAGATCCAAGCAGCAGTCAGTAGAAGGGCATTGCGTGGCATTTGCAAGGAAGGAAATTTGAAGGGTGTGGTGTTATGAAAAGTCATGGCTGCAGTCATTTGGGACAAGAAGGGTTTTGTTGGAACTTGTGACAGCAGTGAACAATGAATTCTTGCCTCCTGTACTTGAACACTGAAATCTGAATTTTTGCCTTCATTAAGTTCATTCTAGAAGAAAAATGTTGGAAGTGTTCATTTCCTTGACAGTGCCTGGCACACAAACATGCAACTATTGAGAACATCATAAAAGTAGCATATACAGTATTCACACATTCAGTGTACTGTCCTCACCTCACACTATGAAATGTTCACCTCATGGGTCCTTTCAAATACTACCTGCAAGGACATCATTACATGGATGATGAGTCACTGCAGACTGCCTGTGCCAGTGGCTACAGAGAAATGGGAGCAACTTTGCCGAGCAGGATTAGGAGTGCATGCTATTATTCAAAGGTGAAAAAAGACTGTTGACAAAGATGGCGACTTGAAAAGTGATCATGTCCTTGGTAGTAATGTTGTGAATTTCTTGAAATATTCATATGCCTGAGTTTTAAAAAGCATGAAATGAAGAATGGACTTTTTTTACTTTCCAGCTGCTCACTTGTGTAGTAAATGTGTTTATGAATTGAATAATTCCATCAGTACATTTTTCCACAATTTGTTAGTTGCCGAGTATGGTAATGCAGTGCTGCATACAGAATTTGTAGATGTCTGTGTGTCTATAAACAGACATTACTAGTTAGGCGTAGACCAGTTTAAAACTTCATCATGAAGTTTAAAAACATATGTATTTATGTGACTGTCATATGCCCCGCATCATTAGAAATGCTGCACTTGACTTCATGCTTTGTAAATGTGTATGGCTTTGCAGAACCTAAAATATGTTATGCAATTGGGGTTGATGTGTACATGGCTTCAGCTTGGTGTTTCTGACAGGAGGGACACTTATTACCAGTCTTTGATATGGTGAATCCTTTGTGTGTCATGAACGTTCACAAAATGGACAAAATTATGGAAACATATGTGAAAGATACACATTTCATTATTATAGGCCACCATTTTCCTGTAATACAGCTTTTCTCCATCTTGGAATAGACTTGTGTAAGTTCTGATTAGTCTGTAGTGGAATGTTGTACCACTGTTCATAAAGAACATGTTCTGCTTCTCACCCCACTCCACAAAACTGACCACAGTGGTTCAGTGATTTTTATGTCTGGCAAGTGTGCTGGCCAGGGACTATGCTGAAGTGCATCTTTATGCTGTTTGGTCAAAGACTGAACACTTCTGGCTGTGTGTATGGGCGAATTGTCATCCTGAAAAATTGCATCGCCTGTATGAAACAACATCTGGACCATAGTATGCACCTGGTTAACTGAAATGTCCACATAGTCACTGGCAGTAATTCGACCTTTCAGAGGACCAGCAGAATACCAAGATACTGCTGCCTAAATCATCACAGAACCATCTCCTTGTTTCGCAGTTGGAATCAGGTGTTCAGGGCTATAGGCTTTCTTGGGTGTTGTCCAAACAGAAACCCAGCCTGATGTTGGGAACAACACAGACGACTCATTTGACTATATTATGTATCTCCAGTCATCAGACGTCCAGGTTTTACGATCATCATGCCATATTTTTCACCCAAAATTGTCATTTTCAGTAATGAGAAGTTTAGCCATTGAAGCTATACTATTGGATGTCGGATTTGTGAAGCTGTGGTAAGACTTCTGTTGAAACAGGGTCTTTGAGATGAATCTTGAGTTCCTCTGTGACATTTGCTGCAGTAGTTCTATGATTTTTAGTCACAATCTGCTTCATTGTACAGCAATCCCTTTCACTTAATTTTGGTTTTCAGCCACTATTCCTCTTAGCTGTGATGTCTTCCCATGATTTGTGTATGCTGTCATAACCTTGGAAACGTCTGCTCTGGATACACCTAACAAAGCGGTCATTTTGGTTGCAGATGGTCCAGCTAGACATGCACCAACAATCTGTCCTCTATGGAAATCTGACAAGTCCCATTTTGCAGTACTTTCATACGAACTTTTACTGACACAATCTGTTCTGTATTGACACTGGCACTAAACAGAATAAACAAACAAAAGAATAAATAAAGATACCCACAGCTAATGTTCTTTCAGTGCAGCCAGCACAATTTTTTTCCTATATTGTCTGGTGTGTCCATTATTTTGTTCAACCCCTGCTTGTCTTATGTTACTTGGAGAAACCTAGTCATGTAGTCTAACTGAAGAATGCATTAGCAAGAACTACTGGGTCTAGTAGGTGTTGGTGGTGACTGTATTGCATTGTAAATAGTTGTTGGTTGTGAAGTACCTTGGGAAAGTCCTTGTGCCTTGGTGGCAGCAGCTTCATACAGAGAGAGAGAGAGAGAGAGAGAGACCGTTTCATTACCAGTGGGTACGATTAGTCTTAACTTCATACAGCTTGCTTGCTCTTAGGTATTCTGCACATAATTAAGTAAGGTGCATCATTCAATAACAACCAAATGACTGTTACCCTAGGGCTTTGTGTTTCATTGGTCATGGTACAAAATGAAAATGTTGCTGCATTTGTATTGGCATTTGACAATTCTGAATGTTGTGTGTTTTCAAGAAATTATTTTGAATCCTCATGTGCCATCAGAAAGATGTGGCTGTACAAGAATGCATGAAGGTACCTAGATTATGTAAGAACTGTTTTCTGAAACCTTTTTAAACCAAATAGTGTGTGTTATGTGAACGTGATCTTTATTTTGTAGTGTACCATATGATGATCAGTTTGTAACTGATGTGGTCAAATTATTAGTTTATGCAGTATGTTTTCACAGCTGTTGCATGCAATGGAAGTTGCAGTGAATTTGAGACCCACTTGAATTTATTGCCTTTGTAGTAAGAATACTTTTTTGATATGGTTATTCATTCGTAAATCAGAATTTATGTCAAGTTAGTGTGACCAGATTTTGTCTACATAAAATCACTGCTCCGTGGAGCAGATTCCTTACTAAACTGGTAGCCCCTTAGGTCATACAGAAATTCACCGGAATTCATAAATATGAAAGGTCATCCTGTTTGCAAGGAGTCCAATATTGGGCCGTTTTCATGTATAACCATTTTACCCCGTTTATGTAAGGAATGGTAATTATGGATTAGTGATTAACTCTCTTAAATTCAGCAACTTCAGAAATTGATTAGTCAAGAACTTACAAACGTTTCTTAGTTTTCAAAGAAAGGATTAGGGTTTTGTATTCAGCATTTTCAAACTGTAAGTTAAACTGGGGTTGTGGTAGAGTACCACTATATAAAGTAAGATGTAGATTTCGATCGTACCCGTAAATTGACCCGTGTTTCAGAGTTCATTGGGGCCGAGAGGTTTGTACCCTTCCACCCCCCCACCCCCCCAAGGTCCTTTTTTCTAGAAGTAATGGTAGGTTTCGTGTGGATGGGAAGTTAACCGTGCGTATTTCGCAGGGAGAACAGATTTGGAAGGTGTTTGAAATTGACGGAAGGGAAATTTGGATCTGGGTATGCGGAATGGAAAATGAAGTATGCACTTGACGAGGAGTTCATGGTATTGTTGGGCAACTAGGAAGGCGTGAATCGAGCAGGGGAAGCACTGTAGACATGTATGCGGGAGGTTCTGGTTGCGAATCTTCGTCGGCTTTCCATCCATTCCTACTGTGGTTCTGCGTTTTTTTTTGTATCCAGGGAAATGCTGGATTAGCATCTCGAGTAGACACGATAATTTCCTTCACAGTCGTTTACAGTTAATGATTCTTACTATCGACACCAAGATATGACAGTATCTCGCCATAAAACAAACCACAAAAATAAAACCAAGAAAAGCGCGACCGGTGGGACATGTAGAATGAATGGGAAAGGAGTTAATGCCTTCAAAGTTTTGGTTGGAAGCTCGCCATTTGATTGAGTGTAGTGCTGTGCATAAACTTGGTGTGCGGAAACACGTTCCAGGCATAAGAACTGAACTTAATTGAATTGTTTCACTTCATGGCTGGGTAGCAGAATGCTTGAACCTTCAGGTTCGGTAGTGCTTCAATTCATTGGACTGTTCACAGAAGACCACGCACCATGGAGATAGGTGAGGGATGTGCTAGTGGTTGCAGTATTTCTTGCATGGAGTGTACCATGCATGACTTCCGCCTTGGCCTCATTCTTATGAGTTGTATGCTCGGTTCCACTTGCCGTGACCACCACGGCTGTTAATATGTGATTGGTAGTTAACGCTCACGGCGCGAGGTGTGTGCAGTGACTAGAATTTAGTTCCCATAAGCTTTCGTACTCTTTTTAACCTCGGTTGTGATATGCTGTATGTGGCCTTCATTTCATCTTCGTGCAGTTACTGTGCGTTGTATGCGTGATGTGCAGATCCAGAACAGGCATAGGGGAATTGTGTGCACCCGTCCCTCTGTATGTTTCCAGTCAACAGATATGGGTGAAATTTGATAATGCAGGTTCTTGAGTAGTTGCATGACCATTTCGATTTTCATACAGATTTGTGTAATGAACGAACGCTTCACAAAAGCCAATAAATGTGGACAGGTTTGAGCAGCCCGTACGGAATCCCGAGGTGCAAAGAATACGTGTGGAAACTGCACCACGGTACGAATTGTGTCTTGCCGCTGTTGCTTGTGTCTTGCATTAGATAGCTGTAAATCAGTATGAGATTCGAAGTCAGAATTTGGGCCCAGTTCCTTTTCGTGTATTGTCGAGGTATAATGTGAAGCAGTCGTGTAAAACGGTGACGATACCGGTCTTAAGATGAAGTCTTTATCCACTTATTCATTACTGTTAGATGCCTTTTGTGGTTACTGTTCTTTGACTCAGAACCTTATTGTTTTAGTAACGCTGTTACATTTGTGCCTCCTTTGAGGTTGTTAAAATAACGACACACACACTGCACGACGGCGCAGCTGGCCCGTTGCGTTGAAATGTGTCGAATTCGACAAGTTAGAGGCCATCGGGCGCTTTGTTCCTGGATGTGGTTAGGCATTTAACAGAGGTTGTGTATTGTAGGTCCTGAAAAAAAATTACGGCCTTATGAGGTCACGGTGACGTGAAACAAAAGCTGTGATCAGCTGATCGTGATTCAGCCAGCTAGTCCAGCGGTCACGTTCCTACCAACACTCACCCACTGACTGTGTTTTAATTTTTGAACATCCCTGTCATGATTAATGTAGAACGCCATTTTCATTTGCTGATGAATCTAAATGCCCGCCTACGAACCTTTTTTTCGTTGGCGAGAAACATACATTCAGGCGAGTCATTCATGACCGTTTATTGCTGTGTTATTGTGATCCAAGATTGGTTTTGCTCCGGTATTGTACAGTGGCATTTTTGTATCGTGAGAGAAGCTTTGTCTTTTACCTGGTCCGTAGTTAATCTGGCCTATATCTTTAGTGGGTCCCAGTGGCTGCGGGGTCTGAAGCGTGTGTCTGCGGCCGCTCGTTTGCTGGAATTGCGGGTTCGAATCCCCCCGTGGGCATGGTGTGTCGTCAGTGGTGTGTGTTGTCAAGTAGAGGTCTCTGCGTAGGGCTGATCACCCGTCCGGAGGAACCCTACCGAGTGTGGTGTGTCGTGAGTGTGATCGTGAAGCCTGGATAATGAGGAGGCCCAGGCTCGCCAAGGGCTGTTGCGCAGCGGGGGGGGGGGGGGGGGGTTGTGCCTTTCTGCCGGGCGCTCTGCGGATTTTATTTTGGGTTGCTCCGGCCCCCCGGCTCCCCCCCGCCCTCCTTTTTTGTGTGGAAAAAAAGCACCCCAA
>Ga0131853_10004967_pt1 | contig 23940 bp, 24 predicted proteins | sample TergutLab28metaG_FD_92764 | JGI IMG/M metagenome (GOLD analysis project Ga0131853, IMG submission 92764) | Labiotermes labralis P1 segment gut microbial communities from Petit-Saut dam, French Guiana - Lab288 P1 (version 2) (version 2) | ecosystem: Host-associated > Arthropoda: Insects >...
CACAATATCCGTTCACACATGAAGATGCTACAGCTGAGACCGGAGAAAATCATAGCATTTTTTAATGGAGAGTATACTGGTTACGCCGCGTAATTGGCGCATGGTTTAATTGGGGGAGTAATATTTACAGAATATGAGGAAAAGTTAGCTATGCTTAATGATGAGCAGTTTGGGAGGCTGATGAGGGCTATATTTCAGCGTGAGGCTACGGGGGAAATAACTATAGAGCTTGATGCTATGTCGCAGATGGCACTTGGGTTTATATCTGGGGATTTGGATAGGGCTAGGGAGAAGTATAATCAGAGTATTGAAAATGGCAAAAAGGGTGGCAGACCTAGAAGCAAGGATAAGGTGGATGAAACCCAAAATAACCTGAGCATAACCCAAAATAACCCAGACATAACCCAAGATAACCTAAATGAACCAGAGGCTAACCTTAATGTAGATGTTGATGTTGATGTTGATGTTGATGTTGATGTTGATGTTGATGTTGATGTTGATGTTGATGTTGATGTTGATGAAGATGCAAATGAAGATGTTAATGATGCCATCCCCAAAAGCCCTAAAGGCATTGTGCGTGAGGTTATAAACCATTTAAACAAATGCTGTAAAACCAATTTTGACCCCGAATCTAAAAACTCTGTGGGTGTTATTAGGGCGCGGATAAAAGAGGGCTATAGGCTAGAGGACTTTATATGCGTTATAGATAAAAAATATAGGCAGTGGCATGACAGAGATGACATGGCGCATTATTTGCGACCCATTACGCTTTTTGGTAATAAGTTTGAGGGATATTTGAATGAGAGGGAGGTGCAAAAGCCAGAGAGGGCAGAGCATGGGGCTGTTAAGCGTACCAAATTTCAGAATTATGAGCCTAGGAAGTGGGATTATGATGCTATGGCTAAGGCGGAGGAGAGGTTAGTTGATGAGTATATTAAAGGGTATGGGGCGGGGTAAGGAGTAACACTTTGTTTATCGTCAAAATATGATGTACAAGATGGACAAATATAGTAAAATGCCATCAATACAGTCATAAAGGAGAGTGTTACAAATGTTACTATTGCATGACAAGGAGCATGACAAAGAACCAAGAAAACCGCGCAAGTTGCAACTTTGCGTAGCACCTTGTGGTAGCCGCAAACCAGGGCCTCCAGGACCAAAAGGAGAGCAAGGACCAAGGGGACCGCGTGGCTTCACAGGTGAGCAAGGACCAAGAGGGCATAGGGGCTTGCCAGGGCCACCAGGCGAAGATGGTCAACGGGGCGAACAAGGCAGGCAAGGGCCTGCTGGAGTACAAATTTACGGCGGCATTACGAATGTGGAGCATGGCAGCATTACGCTATGGCCTAATGTGTGTGAGCGCGTGCATTTTGACGGCATTTTGCCACATAATGGCATTGGGCTTACACATCAAGATAGCATTGAGATTCTGGAAGCTGGCAACTATATGTTGCATTTCCATCTTTCATGCAGGATTTTTGAGCCACATATCGTTACGCTGACGGTGGACAAAAATGACATGCCTATGTGGCAAGCGAAGGCAATACAGGTGGGCGAAGACATTAGCCTAAGGGAGCTGCATGGCACGACCATAATTTCGGCAGAAAAAGGCGATATTATTGACATGAAGCTACACGCTGACCAGCTTACGAGCCTTGTGCTACCAGAGAGTACGAATGCTACGCTGATGGTGATGAAATTAGGGATGGCATTGTAATATGCTATATAAAGGCGGTCACTAATGATGCAAGCATCTACATGACCGCCTTTACAAAATTGCATTTACACATTTCTTAATTTTACTACACTATTAGATGTGCCTATTTTCACCTTTGCTCTTTTTGCCGCTGTGTCATAGCTGGCGTTTTTGCCGCTAAAGTAGTTTTTGGACATTTCGTTTACAATCATATTTGGTAGTTCGCTATCCACGCGCCCATTAGATGTGGATGCTTGCAGCATAGTTGACACATCATGCGGTACATATATTGTTACGCCGCCATTTGATGTATGCGCCTCTATTACGCGCTCGCCTTCCCAGTCCTGTCCTGTTGCACCTCTGCCTTTAGCAAAGATATTTTCCATTTTTATGCCCGCATTGGATGTCTTGATGTATAACTGCTCTATGTCACAATATTCGGTAATTACCTTGCTGTTAGATGTCGTTAGTCTTGCTATTTGTGCCGTGGAATCTTCTAGGTCTATCTTTGAATTTGATGTCTCAAAATCTATGTGATTTGCCGTTACTTTTTCGGCTTTTATGGAGGAATTGCGCGTGCGGGCTACTATTTCATCGCATTCCACATTTTCCACACGTATGGATGAATTTTTTGTGATAAGGTGAGCGTTGCGGCATTTTACACCCTCTAGCTCCACGCTAGAATTTTTGCTTTCGCCATGGATGCTCTCTACAAAGATGCCGCGTGGCACTTCTGCTTGTATGGCAAGCGAGCGCATTGCGTTGTAGTCATATAGCACCTCGAAGCCGCCGCCCGCCTCGTTTACAACTATCTGTGCATCTGGACGTTTTGGATTGTATTTGCATGTTATGCGTATGCGGTCTCCGTCATATGGCTTTATCTCTACTTTGCTGTTTTTGCCTAACAGCTTTAGTTGGGATATGGACTGGGCTATGGGGTCGGATGTGTAGGTAAAGATGGATTTGTTTTTGCTACTGCCAAAGCCAAATACATTGTTTAGATTGATGTGAATGTCCACATCATCTAGCCCTTCAACAAAATTCCCTACACTTTCTTTTATACGGTCACCAAGGCTTGACATACTAGAAGCAAAATCGCTGTCAAAATCTACATGAACATGGATATCATCGTCATCTTCGCTATGCTTGTTTGGATTTATCTGCCTTGGGTCTGTATATTTGCCGCGGCTTGATGCTTTTTGGTCTTTCTCAAATTGTGCCATAAGCTCAAGCGATTGTTCTACTGTTATTTTGCCTTCTGCTAGCATTTCTAAAATTTTCACTTTGCCTTCGTTCATAATATGCCCCTCCCTTCTCGTAATTTTAGTGGCGGCGATACAAACTCATCATCGCGATTGTGTTTTGGTTTTCCATTTCTTGTCTGTATGCTTGGTTGCGGTTTTCTGTAGATGTTATTCTTATGCCTCTAAAGATTTTTGTGATTTTTGTCATGATAGTTCCTCCTCTAATTTTGTTCGCTGATTTTTGTCAAAAAATGGTATAAAGTTTTCGATAATGTCTATGTCCGTTTTGGTTTTGTAGAAATGCTCTGCTATTATGTCTCTGTGTTTGCGGTTAAAGGCGGGCATATTGTCCTCTATTATTTCGTATTCGCCCTCTTCTAACAATTTTTCAAGAGCCGTAGCTTTTAGTTCATTGCTCATGTGGCTTGATATTTGCTCTAGTATGTCATAGTCCCTTTCCTCCAGAACATGCTCCACCACTGTGCCGCGCTGGGCTTGGTTGCAATATGGCAGTATCTCATCTAGGGCTAAGTGGTAGTCGCTCATATTAAGCAGGGCGGCTATGGTATCCGACTTTTGCGCCGTGCCTAGATATACGAAGAAGTCTAGGTCTAGTGCCAGCTCTGCTAGGCTATCTGCTTGTTGCAAGCTTGCTATAATCTTTTCAAAGAGCGGTGTGTCCACTAGCTTTTGTATGCTATCGTCCTTGCCCTCATCTGCTCGCCCTGCGTTTAGTATTTCATCCACGCCTATCTCTAACAGCTTTGAGATGTCTGGCAAAAAAGCCATGTCGGGCAGGTTTTCGCCCCGCTCCCATTTGGAGACCGCTTGGGGAGAAACACCTAGATGCTCTGCCACGTCGCCTTGGGTTAGACCATGGTGGCGGCGTGATTTTTTTAAAAACTTTCCTATGCTTGCTATATCCAATTGCTTTCCCCCTCTCTGAATACTATAATATCATGGTCAATGTATAAAAACAATAAACCAAAGGTTGAATTTCGGTTTAATTTCTGATATAATTTTAGAATCGTAGGGACAGAAGGGGTTAAGTGGTTTGTATGGATGCAGATATTAGAAGAAGGATTCGTGAGGTAAAAGATATAGATGAAGTGATTCGGGAAAATCAGGAGGAATTGGAAGAGTCCAAGGAATCAAAGGAATCCAAGCAACCCAAAAAGAAATCCAGAATATCCTTTACAAAGCTAGCCGCACTTTTGCTTGCTACGGCGGCTTTGGTGCTTGTGCTTGCCGAAGTTTTGGGCATTACAAGCAATCTTGAGACCTTTTTTAACCCGCCTATGCATTTTGTAGAAACAGCATATATTACGCATGAAGTAGGGGCGGCGGCGCAGATTGCCACATCCCATAGCGGGTTTTTTCTTATGACGCGCGATGCTGTGCGCTTTCATAATACCGATGGCACAGAGATTTTTCGGCATGGGCATACCATTACAAATCCCATAACGTTTAGCCGAGGCAGCCATGTCGCTATTATGGCACAGGGCGGCAGGGTTTTTCATGTTTATAATACGCAAAATTGGATGTATTCTATAGCCACTGATAACCCTATTGTGCGTTTCGCGCTTAGTGCGCAGGGTCTTGTAGCTGTTATGACGGATAGGGGCAATAAGGTTTTTGATTTGGCTGTTCATAACGATGCTGGTGTGGTGATACATGAAGGCGTGGTGGCAGGCGGAAATATTACGCCCATAGCCATGGACATTTCGCCTGATGGGCGGGTTTTGGCTATTTCGTATCTGGACATTAATGATGCGCAGATGAATAGCTTTGTTAGCTTTTTTTCATTAGATGGTAGCCATGTGGGCGCAGAAGATGCCTTTGCGCAAAGCACACAAAATCCTAATCAGATAATTGGGCATATACGGTTTTTAGAAAATGGCAGGCTTGTTGCGGTGTCTGATACGCGCGTGTTTATACTAAATGCCACGGCAGATACCATATGGGAAACAGAGCTAACCAATCGCTTTACGCATCTGGCTTTTTCGGGCAATTGGTTTGCTATTGCCTATGGCGACATTATGCTCAATCGCGATGGCTATGCACCTGGTACGGTGGTTGGCTATGATGCTGATGGTGTTAGGGTATTTCAGCATACTGTGGATGGCGGCGCGGTACATAATCTACAGGCCATGGGCGACTATATTGTAATTGGTGGTAGCGGGCATTTTGCGGGGCTTTCTAGGCGTGGAGACGTGGTTTGGGAGCATACGATAGGCGGGAATATAGGCGGCGTGGGGCTGATGGGCGGCGCAAATGAATTGGTTGTGACCACGCCTACGCAGACGAGTATATTAAGGCGGGTACGCCAGTAGAATAATTGCTCCAAAACACCTAATTGAACCACTTGTGTGTTTTTACGCAAAAGGAGATATCAATGAACTCACTAGACCTTCTCGTAATCATAATAATGGCAATCTGTGTAGGCATAGGTGCATGGCGCGGCTTTGTTCGCACCATACTTGGCTTTTTTAATTTTATTTTAGCGATAATTTTAACAAATATGTTCTACCCACATATGGGGCGGTTTTTGCGTGGCATAGATGGGTTTTTTGATGCCATTTCGGGGGCTATAAAGAATACCCTTGGGCTGGAAGAAATGATATATGGTGCGGCAGTATCCGCAGGTGACCGTGTGGCGGAAAATGTTTTTATACAAGCCCTGCCCCTGCCTGATTTTTTTACGCTAGCCTTGGCAGAAAACAACAGACCAGACATCCATAGTGCCATTGGTGCCATGGGCTTTGCGGACTACATTGCTGGCTTTTTGGCGGGCATCGTTATTAACATTATCTCAATGATTATTGTGTTTATCGCGGTTTTCTTTGGGCTTATGATACTTGCGCGGTTGCTTAATATTATCACAAAGTTGCCTGTGCTAAACACGCTAAACAAGCTCCTTGGCGGTGCTGTGGGGGCTATTTGGGGGCTATTGCTTACATGGCTTGTGCTTGGTGTTGTTGTGATTTATTTGGGCGCGAATACGGCGACGGATGTGGAACAATTGCTTGAAGCATCCGTGATAGCGAGACCACTGAATGAGATGAATTTTGCGTTGAATTTTATAATGAGATTGTTTCCGTAATAAAAATCCACCCCCGCCTTTGCTCTAAAGCGAGCAAAGACATCCCCTCCTCGGAGGGGAATTTTGGGGTGGTTTCATTATGCAGTAATTATTGAACACGCCAGCATATGCCATTGCCGCCGCGTGGCGCAAAACCATTGCCTTGACCTAGACCTCGTCTTTGACCTTGTCTCAAGCCTTGTCCGCCGCATGGTTGCCATGTGCCGTCTTCAAAGAATGGGCAAAACCCCAGCTCTGGGTCAAATTGCCAATTGCCGTCTTCGTCAAATTGGCAAAAACGGTCTTCAGGGTCTAGGAGTTGCCAGCAAAAGCTGCCCTGTTGCCCTATTTGCAGACCAATCTGCTGCCCTTCGCCCTGCCATCCTCTACCGCCGCGTGCAAATACGGCAGTGGTAGCGGTTGCAGACATTATCAACACTAGAATAAGTGCGAAAATTCTTTTGGCTTTCATTTAACCTCATCTCCTTGTTTCAATATAGTGAAATCATTATACACCTTTTCGCCGCCCAAATGATGAATAATATGTAAACAATTTATGAACTTAGGAATATAACAAAAAAATCCCGCAAGCCTTATAGGCCCACGGGATTGCTTTAGTAAATCATTATCTACCAGAGCCGCCTTTGTTGCCGCCTTGGTTGCCGCCATGCTCTTCATGACCTTGGCCGCCTTGAGTGTTATTTTTAGTATTCTTATTGTCCACCTCGTTCATCCTCCTTTCGCGAAAGATTTTATGCTTTGAAGCTTAATGTATCGCGCCTTGCAACCATCCTAGCCTGACCATCTTGCAAGGCGCAGCTCAGAATTTATTCAAAGCACAATACTTTACAAAAGCTATTATTTTCATGTTATGCAAATTTTATACATGCTTTTTTGAAAAATTTGTGATATAATTTTAATCGCAAAGGATGTGAGAATATGAAAAAAGTAGTAGTGGCCATGTCTGGCGGTGTGGATAGTGCCGTTGCGGCATATTTGCTTGTAGAGGCGGGATATGATGTCGTTGGCATCACCATGCAGATATGGCAAAGCGAAAACCCAGATGAGGTGGCAACAAACGGCGGATGCTGCGGCATGACGGCGGCAGAAGATGCGCGCTTTGTATGTCATCAGCTTGGTATACCGCATTATGTGCTTAATTTTCGTGATATTTTTCAAAAAACTGTGATAGATTATTTTGCGGATGAATATAGAGCGGGCAAAACGCCCAATCCCTGCATTGCCTGTAATCGCTATGTAAAATGGCAAGCATTGCTGGATAGGGCAATGGAGCTAGAGGCGGATTATATAGCCACGGGGCATTATTCGCAAATTGTGCGGCATGAAGAGACGGGCAGACTAACCATAAAAGCAAGCGACAACGCAAAAGACCAAAGTTACGCGCTATACAACCTAACGCAGGAACAGCTTGAGCGCACACTTTTTCCTATTGGGGCTATGCCAAAGGATGAGGTGCGCCATCTTGCCGCACAAAAAATAGGCTTGCGTGTGGCACATAAACCAGATAGCCAAGAGATATGCTTTATACCAGATAACAACCATGCCCGCTTTTTGCAAGAGCATTTTGGCGAGCCATTAGCATCGGGGGATTTTGTGGATAAAGAAGGAAATGTGCTTGGTTGCCATAGAGGCATTGGTGCATACACAATAGGTCAGCGCAAGGGGCTTGGTATGGCTTTTGGGCGACCCATGTATGTAAACAAAATAGATGCAGCAAGCAGGCGAGTGGTGTTGGGCGATAATGACACGCTGTTTACGCGCAAAATGACTGTGGAAGATATGAATTTTATGTCACATGATAAGTTTGCAGGCGAGATAAGATGCCACGGAAAGATACGCTATTCGCATAAAGCCTCGCCATGTGTTATTACATATGCAGATGGTGTGGTTTCTTGTGTGTTCGATGAGCCGCAAAGGGCGATAACGCCAGGGCAGGCGGCGGTGTTTTATGATGGTGATAGCCGTGTGATTTGCGGGGGGGCTATAAGTGTATAGTGATATTACCCGAAAACACCAATTTAAGAAAATATCACTATATAGTGTCATGCGAACGACATCACATTGTTTATCAAATAACAGAAGGCACTGTCTTTATTGATGATATACATGATTATAGGCAAATGGATGACAAATCATTGCTTTATCCTTAATTCAACGCACCATCTTTACGGCAACAAAACAAACTGCTCCCCATCACCACATGAAACAAAGGCGCGGTTTCGCCCTGTGTTTTTTGCTTCATAGAGCATATTGTCAGCAAGATTGTACATAGCTGTTTGGTCGTTTTGCATGTCACTTGGTACGATATATGCGCCAATGCTAACTGTTAAATACTGTGATACCTTTGACTTTTCATGTGGAATCTCAAGGGCTGTCACGCGTTTTTGTACCTGAGAGATGATGCTTTTGTAGCCATCCTTTTCTTCATCAAGCCAAACAAGAGCAAACTCTTCGCCGCCTATCCTTGCAGGGAAAACACTGCTGATTTCAAAAGGCTCTGATAATGCCGCCCCAATTTGCCTAAGGCAGTTATCACCCATCACATGACCATAATGGTCGTTGTAGTTTTTGAAATAGTCTATGTCAATAATAGCGCAACACAAGAAATTATCTTTTCCTCTGCTGTTTTTTAGATATCTTTCAAATCTCTGAACAAAAGCCCTGCGGTTGCTTATGCCCGTTAATTCATCTAATGTACTCTGAGTACGGTATTGGTCTCTTTCTTTTTCTAGCTCTATCTCTTTGTGTTGCGCTATCATTTTATGCATATTTGCATACCACGAAAAGGAAATGGCGACAACAACACCAAATGTGACAGGTCCAAGTTCACAAACCCAGCAACAGTCAGGTGTAACAAAAACAAGCGAAGCGATTACGTAAAGAGCCAGAACGCCCAAGTTCATAAATAAGCTCAATACCGCATTTGCGGGCAACAACAAAACACCACCCGCCAAAAGTGTCATAAAAATAACAGCAACAGCGGTGGGCGAGAGCAATATGTCAATATATATCGAAGATATCATAACAACAATGTAGCTCACAAGCATCATGCAAAAAATGAATCTATTACTAACTTGCTTTCCGTTTTTATATCCCTTGTGCTTAACTATAGCAGCAACAGCAAAAAGGATGGATGATACAGCCAGCAAAGGAAATAATATAGCCTCAATTATACCATATGTCCTCCAATTAACGATAGCGAAAATGGAAAACAAGAAAAATATAACACCAGAAAGAGCCATGCTTGCTAGATTGCTTGGATATTGTCTGTCTAAGCTTTCTTTGTAGGCATCCTGCCCTATTGTGTAGTATCTCCATGAATTAAAAATACCGCGCATTGTTTATTCCTCCTGACTTTTTTGCACTTCCTTTTCTGCAAATACCGAAACTATCCGTTTTTCTTTTACTTCATAAACTTTGAAAAGATAGCCATTGTAATTCACACTTACATCTTTTTCGCCGTCGTTTGGTATGCGGTCTAAAAGATGCACCAAAAAGCCGCCAAAGGTGTCGTATTCTTCATCTTTTGGGAGAATAATGCCAAGCACGCGTGCCACATCTTCTGGCTCGGCCAAGCCCTGTATCATATATTTATTATCGCCCATTTTGTGTACATCAGGGGCTTCTATCTCGTCGTATTCATCATAGATATTGCCCACGATTTCTTCCACAAGGTCTTCCATAGTAAGTATGCCTTCACAGCCGCCGTATTCATCAAAAACTATAGCCATATGGGTTTTTGATTTGCGCATTTCTTCAAAGATGCTATCAATCTTTTTTGAAGATGGTATTTTGTATGGTTCTTTCATAAATTCGCGCGGGTTTAGGTCGTCCTTTAGGTCTTTGGATGTAAAAATATGGGTTAGGATGTCCTTAACATTTAATATGCCTATAATGTCGTCCATATCCTCTTCGTAAACAGGATAGCGCGTAAAGTCAGATTCTATGAAGGTGTTTATTATTTCTTCGCGGCTGGCGTTTACGTCTATGGCCACCATGTCCGTGCGGTGGGTTGCTATGTCTGCCGCAGATTTATCATTAAATTCAAAGATATTATTTATCATTTCTTGCTCGGCGGCATCTATACTGCCCACATCGCCGCCACGATTTACGATATTGCGTATGTCATCTTCAGAAACGCCAAAATCAGCGCGGTTTGCATCTATGCCTACGCGATGCAATATGGCATCAGAAATAACGGTTATGACACGCATAATAGGCGATAAAAAGAACAAAAATAGGCGCAAAGGCAGTAAAACAGCACCCGCTATAGGATTAGGATTGCTGATAGCTACCGCCTTCAAAATATTACATATAAGCAAAGCAAATATAGCCCCGCCCGCCATCACGCCAATGACGATTTCTAGGCGAAGCGGCAATGTAATTATCAAAGCCGCAAATGCCGCCCATGTAAGCAGATTTGCCATACGCATTGTGGATTGAAAGAAGCTAGGTTCGTTTAAAGCTATGCGGTTTATACGTATGGCGCGGCGGTTGCCGTTTTGGGCATCCTCACGTATTTGGCTTTTATCTAAGAACGCGAAGGCTGTGTCCGCCAAAGTCCATAGGGATGTGAGTAATAAAAAAACCGCAAGTATTATTAATGCGTGCAACAAAATTAACAGCTCCTAAGTTTAGTCTATTTATAGATATTTTAACACAGTTTTCCAGATAATTCAAGTCAGAATTATGCTAATAAGCAAGGTAATAAGCACGATTACAAGTACGGGCTTTATTACCTTAGCACCTATCTTGATAGCTAACGAGCTACCAATAAAGTTGCCCACTATGCCAAAAATAGCGGCTACTATAACAAAATGCCACGCCACTTGCCCATTAATGATAAATGTGATTAATGAACCCGCATTGGATGATAGGTTGATGATTTTGGCATTGCCATTGGCGGTAACGAGGTCAAAGCGCAGAAATACGGTGAAAATGAGTATTAGGAATGTGCCAGTGCCAGGTCCAAAAAAGCCATCATAAAAGCCAATAACAAAAGCAGCCATGCCAGCACCAATAAGGATTGTGCGTGTGCTTAATGTATCTGTTTTGTCCTCTTTGCCAAAATCCTTTTTTACAAGCACAAAAACAGCAACAATAGGCACTATTACTATAAGCACAATGCGCAACACCTCAGCGGATACAAAAAGTACAACCCAAGCACCAAGCGCAGAGCCAGTAACAGCAAATGTTGCGGATATGGGAATGGCTTTAAGATACACCTTTTTGTTACGTAAAAAGTTAAACACAGAAAAAGCTGTGCCGAAAAAGGAGGAGAATTTGTTGCTGCCAAGGGCCATGTGGATGGGCATACCTGTAAGAACATAGGCAGGCAGGGTGATAAGCCCGCCGCCGCCAGCAATAGAATCAACAAAACCGCCTAGGAAAACCAAGGCGGATAACCATAGCATTGTGATGATGTCGAATTCCATATGTATGTTACCTCGTTGATATAGATATCGGAGTTTGGTATAATATGCTTCGCGTTACTGCTTGCTTACTCTGTTATTCGTAGGAATCATGGCGTTTGATGCGCTGATGAATTTGCTAGAACGTTTTAAGAAAAGGATGAAGAGTAAACGCCGCTCCCCTGATAAGAAGTAGCGGCGTTTTGGCTTTTCTAAGCTAAAACACTGTAAAACCATGCCGTTTGACAGGGTCGTAACAAGGGACGTTGACACATCCTTTGTTTTTATTTTATCATTTGTACACGCTCATTATACAACATATATTGCCACTTCGTCAATAGCTTTGTTGACAGGGCTGTCGAAATTTGGTATGATATGTTTGCGGTTTATGTACGAGCGGCATGGTTTCGCGCCTCGAGGGGGTTAGGTTAATTCCTAGAGAGGAGGTGAAATTATGACAGCTTATGAATTATTTACTTCTGTGTGGATAACATTTATGGGAACAAGCGCACTCATAGAAATTATCGAATACATAAAGAAGATGATAAAAGATAAACGCCGCTCCCAAGGCAAATAGTAGCGGCGTTTTGGTGTTTTATAACACAAAACAACGTGAAACCATGCCGTTTGGCAAGGTCGTAACAAGGAATGTTGACGCATCCCTTGTTTTATTTTATCATTTGTATATTTAGTATACACCAAAACATGGCATCTCGTCAAGTGCTTTGTTATATATAGTAAATTACTATAAACCTTGACTTCACAAATACATTATGTTAGAATATAAGAAAATTTTGGAAGGTGTGATTGGAATGGTGTCACAAAAGATTACGCTTGCTTTGGATAGCGGACTTCATGCACGTCCAGTTTCTCAAATAATTGGTTTTTTGGATGGTCGCGATGGTAGCTTTACCATGGCATATGGCGGCATACAAGCCGACTGTAAATCTGCCCTTAGCTTGCTTATGCTGGGCGTTGCAGCAAATGCTGAGGTTGAGGTTTCTGTAGAAAGCAACAATGAGCAGGCTGATTTAAAGGATTTTGTGGATTTTTTATTGTCACTCGACCATTAGGTCGTATTTCCACTATGAAAAAGGCGGTGAATATATAGTGAAAAAATTTCCGCTTAACAATGTAGCATCATCTGGTATAGCCATAGGCACGGCTTTTGTAGCGCAGGGCGTGGATTTGTCACCTATTGGGGGTGATATAGCTCCAGATGAGGCAGAAGACCAAATAGCCGCCTTTGTGCGGGCTAGGGACGAATCCCTCGCACAGATTGGCGTACTAGCAGAGACAAACGACATTTTTAAAGCACATCTTGATTTGGCGCGCTCATCTAGCCTATATAATGGCGTGGTTGACAAAATAAGAGTAAAACATAAAAACGCACAGCAAGCCCTAAAGGAGATGGAGGGTTCGCTGGCGGCGCGTTTTGAATCTCTTCCTGACCCATATCTGCGCGAGCGAGCAACGGATATACGCGATATTTGCGGCAGAATAATGGCGAACCTAAAGGGCGTAAGCCTAAACATTTTTGATAGCATAAACGAAGATTCTATAATAATAGCGCGAGACCTAACGCCATCAGATACCACAATGATGGACTTTAGCAAGGTTAAGGGCTTTATTACTGCGCTTGGCGGCGTTACTAGCCACACATGCATAATAGCCCGCAGCCTTGGGCTGCCTGCCGCTGTGGGACAGGGTAATGTAATGGAAAATATCACGCATGGTCAGTTTATCATACTTGATGGCGAGCAAAACTTTGCCATCTTAGACCCTGATGAGGCAACCATAGCCGAATACCGCACAAAAATAGCAGAAAATGCAGAACTCGCTGAGGCATTAAAGAAAACTGCAAACCTTCCCGCTACCACAACGGATGGTCATACAGTGGAGATTTTTGCTAATGTGGGTAGCATTGCTGACACTGTTGCTGCCAAAGAAAACGGCGCGACAGGCATTGGGCTTTTCCGCACAGAATTTCTTTATATGGAAGGCAAGGATTTCCCTAGCGAGGATGAGCAGTTTGCTGTGTACAAAGAATGCGCCGATATTTTTGGAGATGCGCCGATAATCATACGTACGCTGGATATTGGCGGCGATAAGGCTTTGCCATACTTCACATTTCCAACCGAGGAAAACCCATTTTTGGGCTGGCGGGCTATACGAATGTGCCTAGAGAGGCAAGATGTGTTCAAAACCCAGCTACGCGCGCTTTTGCGGGCATCTGCTTTTGGCAATATCCATATCATGTATCCCATGATAATATCGTTGGAAGAATACCGCGCCGCAAATGCTCTTTTGGATGAATGCAAGCGCGAGCTGACCGCAGAAGGCATAGCGTATAATGCCAATATACCCACAGGCATAATGATAGAAACCCCTGCAAGCGTGATGATAGCTGAAGATTTTGCTCGTGAAGCAGGCTTTTTTAGCATAGGCACAAATGACCTTACGCAATATATGCTGGCGGTGGATAGGGGAAATGACAAAATATCCCAGATGTATGATTCCTTCCATCCATCTGTGTTGCGAGCTATAAAGCATGTGATAGATGCTGGCGCAAAACATGGCAAGATGGTGGGTATGTGCGGCGAGTTTGCAGCGGACAAAAAGGCAATGAAGCTACTTTTGGGTATGGGACTGCATGAATTTTCTGTGTCGCCAATGGACATACCTGCTTTGAAAGATAGGATTCGCGCGGCATCATATGCAGAGGTTAAAGATTTTGCCCAAGAGGTATTAGTAAAACCCACGCTGGCAGAAATAAAGGGGATGTTGCAATGATAACCATAAACGCACCATTAAAAGGTCGCGCTGTACCGCTGGCGGAGCTTTCTGACCCTGCCTTTGCATCTGGTATGCTGGGCATCGGGCTTGGCATATTGCCAGAGGAAGGCAAGGTATATGCGCCAGCAAACGGTACAGTAAAAATCTTTCCTACGAAGCACGCTATAACCATGGTGACAGACGATGGTGTAAAGCTGATTATCCATATAGGTATAAACACCGTGAATATGGAGGGCAAGGGCTTTAAGCCTAAGGTAAAAGATGGCGATACTGTGAAAACAGGGCAACTGCTAATGGATTTTGATATTAAGAAAATTACAAAGGCAGGATATAGCACGGAAACGCCCATAATTATCACGAATCATAAGGAATATGGCGGGGTGGAGATGACCACGGCGGAAAATGTAACGCCTAGTGACATGTTGTTTACAATCACCAAAAATAAAGGGGATGATTTTTCTTGAGCAATTTTAATCAAGATGCGCAATTATTATTGCAGCATGTAGGCGGCAAAGAAAACGTGGCCGCAGTGTCACATTGTTTGACGCGTATGCGCTTTGTGTTAAAAGACCCAACACTTGCTGATAAAGATGAAATCGAAAAGATACCATCTGTTAAGGGTAGCTTCGTAAATGCTGGTCAGTTTCAAATTATTATCGGCAATGAGGTATCCGAGTTTTATAAGGAATTTATTACACTAGCGGGCATTGATGCCTCATCCAAAGAAGATGCTAAAGTAGCTGCAAAAGCTAATATGAACCCAATACAACGCTTGGTAGCAAATTTGGCGGAAATCTTCGCGCCTATCATTCCTGCGCTTGTTATTGGTGGTCTTATCCTTGGTTTTCGTAATGTGCTTGAGGGCATTGCGTTCTTTGAAGGCGGGCAAACCATCACGGATGTTTCTGTTTTTTGGAATGGCGTAAACCATTTCTTGTGGCTGCCTGCTGAGGCTATTTTCCATTTCTTGCCTGTAGCTATTTGTTGGTCTGTTACACGCAAGATGGGCACAACGCAGGTGCTTGGTATCATCCTAGGTATCACACTTGTTTCTCCGCAGCTCTTTAACGCTTGGGGCGTTGCTGGCTTCCTTGAGGGCGGCGGTGTGTTGCCTGTGTGGGATTTTGGATTCTTCACAATCGACATGGTGGGCTATCAAGCGCAGGTTATCCCTGCCATGCTTGCGGCTTTCGCGCTTGTGTACCTTGAGCGTATTTTCCGCAAAATCACACCAGAATACATATCCATGATAGTTGTGCCATTTATGGCTCTTGTTCCTGCTGTTATTCTAGCCCACGTTGTGCTTGGTCCATTTGGCTGGTGGGTTGGTGCTGGTCTTTCTAATGTGGTTTATGCTGGTCTTACATCTGCTTTTGGCTGGCTGTTTGCGGCTGTTTTTGGATTCCTTTACGCGCCTATCGTTGTTACGGGTCTGCATCATATGACAAATGCTATCGACCTACAATTAATGGCAGAATTTGGCGGCACAAATCTATGGCCTATGATTGCTTTGTCTAATATAGCGCAAGGCTCGGCGGTTCTTGGTGTTATCATAGCTCATCGCAAAAACAAAGATGAGCAGCAGGTTAGCATACCTGCCTGTATCTCTGCGTATCTGGGCGTTACAGAGCCTGCCATGTTTGGTATCAACCTAAAATACCTGTATCCGTTTATCTGCGCTATCATAGGCTCTGCTATTGCGGCGGTTGTTTCTGTAGGTTTTAATGTAATGGCAAACTCTATTGGCGTTGGCGGCCTGCCTGGCATTTTGTCCATCCAAACAGCACATATACCTATGTTTGCTGTGGCTATGGGCATTGCGGTTATCGTACCATTGGCATTGACATTGCTTGTCTCTACAAGGAAAAAAGCCGCGTAATTATGTAAAATTTTGTGGGGCGGTCGGGTTTCGGTCGCTCCATTTTTGCGTAAAGATGACGAACCACCCCTCCAAGGAGGGGTTCACTACATTAAGGGATTGCTAATCAATAATTTCCGCTAAATGCTTAACAATCCCGAAGGAGGCAATCAAATGGACTTCAAAAAAATGACAGTATACCAAATATACCCACGCTCCTTTATGGATGCAAATGGTGATGGCTTCGGCGATTTGCAAGGCATTATCAGCAAGCTGGACTATATCGAAAAGCTGGGTACGGACTGCATTTGGCTTACGCCCATCTATATATCGCCGCAGCGCGATAATGGCTATGATGTGGCGGACTATTGCTCCATAGACCCGCGCTATGGCACTATGGCGGACTTTGATGAGCTATCGGCACAGTGCAAAAAGCGCGGCATAGCCATAATGCTAGATATGGTGTTTAACCATACATCCGCCGACCATAAATGGTTTCAGCAAGCCCTAGCGGGTGATGAAAAATACCGCGATTACTATATCTTCAAGCCATCACGCGAGGGTGGAGAGCCGCCTACAAACTGGGTTTCAAAATTTGGCGGCAATGCATGGGGAAAGGTGGGTGATGAACATTATCTACATCTCTTTGATGTATCCCAACCCGACCTTAACTGGGAAAACCCCGCCCTTCGCCGTGAGATATATGATATCATGGGCTTTTGGCTGGCAAAGGGCATACGCGGCTTTCGTTTTGATGTGGTGAATCTTATATCAAAGCCAGAAGTGTATGAAGATGACCATATAGGCGATGGTCGCCGTTTTTATACAGATGGCTCGAGGGTACACGAATACCTAAAGGAGCTAAATAAAGAGACCTTTGGCAAATATGAATGTATAACGGTGGGCGAGATGTCCTCCACCTCTATAGAAAATTGTATAAAATACTCCAATCCCGCTGAAAATGAGCTTTCTATGACATTTAGCTTTCATCATTTAAAGGTGGACTACAAAGACGGTGATAAATGGAGCAATATACCCTTTGACTTTGCGGAATTAAAGCGGCTTTTGCATACATGGCAGGCGGAGATGGCGAAGGGTGATGGCTGGAATGCGACATTCTGGTGCAACCATGACCAGCCCCGCGCTGTGAGCCGTTTTGGTTGTGACAGAAAATATCATTATCAATCCGCTACAATGCTTGCCACCGTCATTCACCTAATGCGCGGCACACCCTATGTATATCAAGGCGAGGAGATAGGCATGACGAATGCTTATTTTGATAAGCTTTCTGACTATATGGATGTAGAAAGCATAAATTATATAGAAATTTTGCGGGCTGAGGGCAAAGGTGATAACGAGATTTTGGCTGTATTAGCCGCAAAGTCAAGAGACAACGCCAGAACGCCTATGCAATGGGATAACACAGTGAGTGCGGGCTTCTCGACATCACAACCATGGCTATCGGTAGCTAAAAATTATGAGAGCATAAATGCGGCAAGTGCATTAGAAAATAGAAATTCCATTTTTTACTATTATAGAGAACTGATAAATTTGCGCAAAACCTTAGACATCATAGCCTATGGTAGCTATAGACCCATGTGGCAAGAGCATTCTGGTGTGCTTGCTTATATGCGTGAGTATGGTGATGAAAGATTGCTGGTTATTTGCAATTTTTATACAGATGAGCAGACCGTGGATATTTCGGAATTTAAGGATTTTGATAATTTGATAATGAATTATGATGAATTGCAGATTGATGGGGATATGCTAAAATTAAGAGGCTATGAGGCTGTAGCTATGTGGGTGTAAAAAGGGGCGACCTTCCAGTCGCCCCTTTCGTGATATTGTTTACTTTTAGAAGCAATAAGCCAACAAGAAATAAGGCTTAAAATGCCTGCAACAATAAAGGCAAGCCAAGAGAATTGCACAATCCCTACGAAGGCTTGGCGCAAAGGCGAAGCGGTCAAAACCATGATTTGATAAGCAATTAGCGCAAGTGCAAAAATAGTAATGACAACGCATTCATTTTCTCGATTAACAAGGAAGGGGATAAAAACAAGCAACCTTTCCTGCGGGGTCGCAACTATGGCTAGCGATTGTCTGCGTGGTTTTCCGAATCATCTATATCATAGCCAAGAGCTAAAGCGGATTTGGCATATTCCTTCATCAAGTATTCGCATAATGCACCAAATAATTGACCCAGCAACTCTTCCTGTTCTTCATTGGCAACATTGCTTTTTGCCATACAGCAACATACAAACAGCTTACGCGCATCTGCAAATAGCCTCTGCCCCTCAGGCGATGCTAGGTACATATTTGACATAAGGTGGTCAAAGAAAGGTTTTAAGCTCAGAAATGCCCCCTGCGCTAATCTCCAGAGCTTCTCCGTCATTTGTGTCTGTCCCAAATTGAAACAGCATCAAATAAAATGGATGATAAAGCTTTTCAAACTTTTCTCTGATGGTGGAGAGCTTTCTATCCCTTTTATACCCAATATTGGTCAAGAAATAACCCATAGCAAATGTAATTATGGGTATGAATAGCTGGATAATCCTTAAATATCGTCCATGCAGCAATCTCCCTTGGTCTGTCTACCACATATGACTATTTGAGCAATATAATTCCTCAAATTTCTCGAATTGCTGTGCATATATGGGGTTGTTTTCTGGCTGAATTACTTTGGCGGTTTGCAAAAACTGTGCCTTGGCAGTATCAAAGTCTGCAAAAATACCTGCCCCAACGCCCGCTATCAGAGCCGCACCAAAAGCTGGACCTTCTTCTATATTAAGCACCGTAATCTCACGTCCTAAAGCACTTGCAATGATGCGCCCCCAAATATCGCTTTTCGCACCCCCGCCCGTTATGTAAATGTCGGTGATTGGTGTAAACACCGTTACCATGTCATACATGACGCGCACATTGTATGCCACGCCCTCCATAACGGCACGCACCATATCTGCGCGGGTGGTGGTGGTGGACATGCCAAAGAAAATGCTCTTTGCATAAGGGTCTGGGTATGGGCAGCGTTCACCAAAAAGATATGGCAGGAAAATAACGCCGCCAGCACCAGCCGAAGATTGCTCCGCAAGCACATTAAAGTCGTTAAAGTCTTCTATATTCAAAATTGTGCGCAGCCAGTTCAGGCTTTCTCCCGCACAAAGCATACAGCCCATTGCATAAAATTTCTCAGGATAGCTATAGTTGAAGAGATGCACCTCGCCTGTGATTACGCTGGGTTCTGGCATTTTATCAAACATGGTAACAATAGTGCCGCTTGTGCCTATGCTGATAACGGTTTGCCCTGCCCGTGTTACACCATTGCCTATGGCAGCACAACTATTATCTGCACCACCAGCTATTACCAACGTTTCTGGGGATAGCCCTAGTTCTGCCGCCAGCTCAGGTTGTACCTTTCCTACAGCATCCACGCTTTCCAACACATCAGGTAAAAGGTCTGAAGATAAACCAACTTTTGCAAGAAATTCCGTATTCCATTTGCGATTAGGTATATCTAGCAACAATGTACCAGCGGCATCAGAAACATCGGTGGCTACGCGCCCTGTAAGCTTGTAGTTTATGTAGTCTTTAGGCATAATGACTTTGCTGACTTTATTGAAATTTACCTCTTCATTTTCGCGTAGCCATAAGATTTTGGGTAGTGTAAAACCTTCAAAAGCATAATTGTGCGCCGTTTCTACTAGGTCTACGTCGCTACCAGCGGCATTATAAATATCATTTACTTGTTTTGTTGTACGCATATCATTCCATAAAATAGCGTTGCGGATAACATTTCCATTTTCATCCAAAAAAACAGAAGAATGCATTTGCCCAGCGGCAGAAATGGCCACAACATGCCCAGGATGTGCCGCAGTAATATCTCGTATGGCTTTTTGCGTGGCATCCCACCATATGGCGGGGTCTTGCTCTACCTTGCCATCGCCTAGGTAGTCAGGGCTGTAGCCTACGCTGGTTTGCCCTAGGACTTTGCCGTCTTGTAGAATTATTGCTTTTACGCTGTTTGTGCCTATATCCAGTCCTATTATTTGGTTCATGGATTGTCCTCCTTTAGGAAAAAGGCGAACACAGCTCGCCCCTACGAGTTAAATGGTTATATCTCGGCATTTCGTAAGTTTTCTTTTACTGCGTATGTTCCCATCCAAACAGGCACAAACCCTGCACCAAGAGCCAAACGGACAGATGGTAAATTGGATGGCCAAGTGGTGTAATATACTACCTTGTTATATTTTTCTAAATGCAGAGCAAGCTCTTTTACCAGATACCGACCTAGCCCAAGACCGCCATATCCCCGTAAAGTATCTATGCGAGATATAGACCATAGGTCACGGTCGTTTTCAGCATATGCCAAAGATACGAGTTTTTCACCATCAAAAGCGGCAAAAGCCAAAGGCTTTACGCAGTCATTGCTAAAATGCCCTTTGAAAATTGTGTCCAGTGGGTAATTTTGGTAGAAATTATTAACCTCGCCACCTTTGAGCAGCTCATATCTAAAGCCCTGTGGCTTTGGTACAGAGACCTCTGGATACAGATGCATATACCGTGTGTCTAGCGAATGTAGCTGATATCCGATATCACGCAACCTTATATCCAATTGAAACAGGTTTTGTGAATCTATAATCTCCTCGGGCGGCAAATTTTTAAACTGGTTTTTGCAATAGTCAATAATACTAACTTTGCCTACCACAACAGCATTTGCACCGAAAGTAGTTATCCAAAACTTCATGCTATCATTAGCAACAAAAACATTTTGTTCTTGGTCAAAAATGTCATGCGGCAAACCCAAAAGCCCTGCCATATTGCGCTTTGCAAAAGAGATCTTGTCATTTTTGCTCATCATTGGGTTATCATCCTATCATTAGCCTATAATTATCTGATTAAGCAAGCTCTCCAAATACTCTTGTCTGCCACTGGTATTTGTGGTTACTTCGCCCATCTCCAGTGCGTATTTTTCTAGCTCCTCAAGCTTTGCTTTGCCAGAAACAATATCTGCGCCAATGCCTGTTTGATAACTAGCATAGCGGTCAGTTACAAATTTATCTATGCGACCATCTTGCATGATTTTATCCGCAATTTTTAAGCCTAGCGCGTAAGCATCCATGCCACTGATGTAACTAAGGAAGATATCCTCTTGGTCAAAAGAGCCACGGCGCGCCTTGGCATCAAAGTTAAGCCCGCCAGTGCCAAAGCCGCCATTTTTAAGCACCTCTAGCATACAGAAAGCCGCCTCATAGATGGATGTAGGGAATTGGTCTGTATCCCAGCCCAGCAAAAGGTCGCCTGTATTTGCATCAATAGAGCCAAGCAAGCCGTTTTCGCGGCAATATGCCAGCTCATGTTGGAAGCTATGCCCAGCAAGCGTTGCGTGGTTTGCTTCTATATTGAGTTTGAAATCATTCATTAATCCATATTTTTGCAAGAAAGCATGGGTTGTAGCCGCATCAAAGTCATATTGATGCTTCATTGGCTCTTTCGGTTTTGGCTCTATATAAAAGTCGCCTGTAAAGCCTATCTTGCGTCCATATTCAACCACCATTTGCATAAGGCGAGCCATATTGTCTAGCTCAAAGCCCATGCGTGTGTTTAACAGAGTTTCGTAGCCTTCGCGCCCACCCCAGAATGTGTAGCCTGTACCGCCTAGCGAAACGGTGATTTCCAAAGCCTTCTTGATTTGTGCCGCCGCATAAGCAAAAACGTCAGCATTAGGGGCAGTACCCGCGCCATGTACGAAGCGTTTGTTGCTAAAAAGATTGGCTGTACCCCACAAAAGCTTTTTGCCGCTGGTTTTCATTGCGCCCTCTATTTCGGATACAATTACATCAAGAATTTTATTGGTTTCAGCCAAATTTGCGCCTTCAGGGGCTATATCTCTATCATGGAAGCAGAAATAGTCAATGCCCATCTTGTCCAAAAGCTCAAAGCAAGCATGAACCTTATGTTTTGCATGGTCAACAGAATCTGCTGTGCCAAAGGACTTGTCCGCAGTGCCTTCACCAAACATATCCACACCCGTAGCGCAAAGCGTATGCCAATAACTAAGGGCAAATTTGAAATGTTCACGCATCGTCTTGCCCGCCACTACCTCTTCTGGGTTGTAATACTTGTAAGATAGCGGGTTATCAGACTTGCTGCCCTCGTAAACGATTTTGCTAATGTTTTTGAAATAATTTGCCATGGTTTTACCCCCTGTTTGTATATTTTATGCAGAAGTTTCTGCTAGTTCTTTTTTGTATTCAGAATTATAGTAATATTACTATATCATGCCAAGTTGGTATCACATAGCAATCCCCACAAACCTCAAATTAGCCCTAGTGCGCTCCATTTGATTTTGCATAGAAAAGATGCTCATTTGCTCGCGTATGCGTGCTTGCTGTAGCCGCATCATTTCTAGTGCTATGTCGGCATCTGCCACGCGGCTATGTGCCTGCGCCATGTTTATGGCGGATATATTGTTTTGGTCTACTATATGTTCTATGCGGTTTTGTATAGCACCAATAGCACCGCGGTTTGCTACCACGCGGCTTATAGCGGTATCTATGGCGGCTATATCAATTACGCCATTTGCGCCGCCAAGCACAGTAAAGCCTTCCATACCTAGACCGTCCAGCGTAGTGGCAGCTATGGATACACGTAAATTATTGCCCGCATTTGGTCCTGCTTGCAAGTTCATGTTATTAAAACTGCCATCCAGCATACGCATACGATTAAACTCAGTGTCGCGCGTAACACGGCTGATATGGTCTAAGTGCTGGTCTATTTCTGCCTGTATAGTGGCGCGGTTTTCGTCTGTTAGTATGCCATTGGATGCTTGCAACGATAGGTCGCGTATGCGTATAAGGCTAGACGTGATGGTCTCCAAACCTCCATCCGCCGTAGATAACGCGCTATCAAAATCCAAAGCATTGCGCGTTGCCTGATTAAGTCCGCGTATCTGCGCCTCCAAAGCCTGCGCAATGCCAAGCCCCGCCGCATCATCTGCCGCAGAATTTATGCGCGCGCCAGTGGCTATGCGCTGGCTAGCCCTTTGCATGTCATTTTGGATATTGTGACGAAAGCTGTTGATTGCCATGGAACGTATTGAATTTGCTTGCATATAAGCACCTCCTTATTCTATTTCTGCTATATCTCTAACGCTATGATAGCTGTTACAGCAATCAATATTAATAGTGTTATTAGAGTTTTAAGAGTTTTCTTATTCATAAAACCGCACCCCCTATTCTGCCATAATACCATCGGCATTATCTGGGGTTGGGGTGTGGTTGGTTGTGCCTGCATTGCGGAAGGTTATGTTTGAGGCTGGGGTTAGCTTGGATTTGATTTGCATACGTGCAATCTCCTTTAAGACATTAATTCAACCAAGGTGGAGACTCTGGCCATTCGCCTCTGTTTGCTGCACTTAATATACGTGTCCGCTCGAGACTTTCAAAAGTAAACCACAGTGCATCAACTTTCTCCCAGTTGTAAATAAGGTCTTCCATCGTTAAAGGATATGTAAGCCCGAACTCTTCTAGGGTTACTACTTGTCGAGTCAGTTGACCCTCGCCCCAAATATCTGTACGTGTTAAATCTTCCTTTGTTCTATTTGCCATCCAATGTATCCCATCTATAAGAGCCTCATAAAATCTTGCATCAATCTCTCCCGTATCCTCAATAGTCCTTGGCCATGCTACTATAATATCATCTGGGAAGTTTAGGGATTCGGCTTTGGTGTGGACGAAGATTAGGTCGGAGTAGGGATTCCCCCAACGCGAACCTGGGCTTAGATATGTTATGGCTACACTACCACTCGAAAGTATTTTTTCTTCTCCGTCCCAAGC
>Ga0131853_10004968_pt1 | contig 23937 bp, 17 predicted proteins | sample TergutLab28metaG_FD_92764 | JGI IMG/M metagenome (GOLD analysis project Ga0131853, IMG submission 92764) | Labiotermes labralis P1 segment gut microbial communities from Petit-Saut dam, French Guiana - Lab288 P1 (version 2) (version 2) | ecosystem: Host-associated > Arthropoda: Insects >...
AAATCAACTTCCCGCAAAATCGGATTTTGTGCAAAAATATCCTGCAATCTTTCCTCCGTTGTTCCGGTATCGAAAGTATGAATATCGAGCGAAATTCCGTTCGATTGCGCTTCGTGAATTGCCTTGACCGCGCCTGCGTAAAATTCAAAAAAGCGAGCATCAACGTTAGCACGATTTTCCAGCGAAAACGGAAGCAAAAACGCGATGCGCAACTTGGTTGCATCGTCAGCAACTCGCTGTCGCCCGAAAATTCTGCGCCAATCCAAAAAAGCCGTCGTTCTTTCGCTCACGGCATCGGTCGTTTGCGCAGGAACTACATTACGCGGAATTCTCAACTCGCGACCAATGGAAAGAACATCCAAATCCGTGTTTAAATGTTCAATATCCGCTTGCGTTACATTGTGTTTTCGGCTGATGGAAAACAACGTTTCGCGTGCCTCAACGGTATGAATAAAATATTCCTCCGAAATATTTTGTTGAGTTTCAACAGTTCGAGTTTCGGTGCGAGCGGTTTCTGCTTTCGGGATGCGAAGCACTTCGCCCGTGCGCAATCCGCGCGCCGCTTGCGGATTGAATCTGATAATATCATCCTGCGTTACGCCGTAATGTTGGCTCAACGAAAACAAAGTTTGTCGCCGTTGAACTGTGTGAAAATGAAAACTCGGCTCGCGATTTTCAACAACCGTTCTTTGTTCGGCAGGCGCAGGCTGATTTCCGCCTCCAAAAGCCGATGCAACCACATTGGCAGGCGGTGGTGTTTGTGTTTGCGGAGTTTGCGCGGTTTGCGTTTGGCGCGGAATGAGAATAATTTGACCAATTCGCAAACCATCTCTCACTTCGGGATTTATTCGCGTAATTTCATCTTGCGAAACGCCGAAATTCTGACTTATCCGAAAAAGCCCTTCGCCTTGTTGTACCGAATAAACGTAATACTCAACGCCATTAATTATTCGAACTTCGTGTTGCGCCTGTGCAAAGGAAAACACGGAAAAACTTAGTAATGTTACGATGAAACAGATTGTTTTTATTTTTGTTGTATGCATAATAATTTTTAATGTTTTTGTTATTTTATCTCTAATTCAGCACCTTCCATTATTTCAAAATTTCCATCGAAAATAACATCGCCTCCGGCATTAATAACTAACTTAGCACCGCTCCGAACAACGACATCACTAAGATTAACATCTTCTTCTGTATCAATTATCACTCTGGCACCACTTTCAATAATGAGCTCTCTGATACTAATGCCATTTTGTGCTTCAAGCCACAATGTGGTGGCATTACCGCGAACAACTACGTTTTGGACAAATAAACCAGAACACCCAATAACAGTAGTGTTAGTTATTACGGTTAGAGGCAGATGATTGTGCGGTGGTGCAAGCGTATTGCCGAAAATAGTTGTACATATGGCAGTTTGAACAGCTTCGCGAGCATTTACCAAGCCGTAGCCTACAAAATGACTCCACACTCCATTTGGACGTCCGGGAGTAATTTCATATAGATTTGCTCCTGGTCTTACTCTTTGTGCTGTACGTTCAATAATATTTTTTACTTGCTGCCAAGTCAAATCAGGATTAGCAGACAACATCAAGGCAGCAATACCGGATACATGAGGTACGGCCGCGGAAGTATTTCTAAAACTCTCTGCATAAGTTCCGTGTCTATCTGTTGTTCGAATACGGATACCCGGAGCAGTTACATCTAAGTTATTGCCAAAATTAGAATTACTTAGTCGCCCTCCAAATTCGTCCATTGCGCCCACAGCAATAACATCTGGTAAATTTGCGGGAAATACAACTGAAGGAACTGCACCATTTCCGGCAGCACCAACAACAACACTACCCAATCCGTTTCGTCCATAGGTAACAGCACTATCTATGGCATTTCTAATATATAGTCCATCCAATGCACCTCCTCCCCATGAGTTATTGATTACATCTGCTCCATTTTTCCACGCCCAATTTATTCCAGCAGCAAGTTGTTCTTTAAGAAAAGGATTATCTTCATCTACAAAACTTATGGACATCAGTTGACTGTTTGGAGCCACACCGGAAATACCTATTTCGTTGTTTTGAACAGCACCTGCAACTCCTGCAACCCAAACTCCGTGACTGCCGTGTATCTCACTTGGAGAATCTTTGCGTACCGCATCCCAACTTAACAGCTGGTTGGTGTTTGCCTGCAAATCGGGGTGATCTAATTCTATTCCTTCATCTATAATGGCGATTATTATGTTATTTCCCCTTGATAGTTGCCATGCTTCGCAAGCTCTGATATCAATTCCTTCTCCCTGCGGTATTGTGTTTTTTAACCCCCACTGTTGGTCAAAAAAATCATCGTTTGTACACAATCTAATATCAATCATGAAGTCCGGCTCTGCCGCGTGAAACAAACCCGATTCAAAAAAGAAGTTGGCATTTTCCAGTGCATTGAGTTCCGATTTTTCGGTTGTGCTCAATATAAACCACAAGGGCATAAACATATCTTGCCTAATAACAATGGTGCTTGTCCTCTCTGACATCTGTCTTAATAATGTTGTATCTGCCAGTTCGTTAAGTTTCACATAAAAGAAATTGGACAAACCAATTCTATCGCCCTCATTAATTTTGAAGAAGGGTGATACAATAACATTTTCGTTTTGATTTCTAATATCAGAAAGCAATCTCAAATATTGCTCGTCCGACATGGTTTCTTCAAAACTTAATGTTGTAAAAAAACGATTTGTTCCTTGCCGAGCTTGAAGCTGTTTTCGGTTAGTGTTGTCAGACCTTAATTCTGTTGTTCTAATATTACGTTGTTGAATATTAGCAGGCAACACCTGTTCGCTTACCGATAAAAAAGCATAGCGCGTATTTAGCGAAAGATACACCCTTTCTTTTTTATGGTTGTAAAAATAATGTGGCGTTTGTGCTGCTAAAATAAAGCACAACAATACAAATCCTAATGTTGTTTGAAGTTTTCTCATAATATTTTTTAATTTATCTTCTGTACTCAACGTTTAACACAACTTTCGCGTCATTAGAAATCTTTGGCACAAGAATAGCATCAAACCCTATACCACCGGTTAAAATATCACTTCTATAAGAGATGATATTCAAATCATATTTATACTCAGAATGCTGTATCAAACGAATTATAATCTTTTGAAGCTGATGGGTTACTTTACCATCTATCCGCAACAGAGTGTGTTTTAAAAAATCAATTTTCGGAGAGTTCTCATCCAAACAATGGATGTGATTTTTCAAACCATCATCGCTATTGATAACAAATAGTGTATCGACAAAACTAAATGTACCGTCTTCATTGTATATACTTACCCAACGACATGAAGTCCCCCAAAGCGAAAATTCCGTAAAATCAACTTCTCTTGGGAAGTTTATTTCGGGCTTTTCGGGTTCGTTACTGCAAGAATAAAATACTCCTGCAAAAAGCAGTAAAATTGCTGTAATTAAATTTTTTGTTTTCATACTCTATTCCTCCTTAATTTAGAAAATGAAAGATGCCTTTTTGACAATACGAAATGCAAAATTAAAAAAAATAACCGTATTAAAATATTCGAAATGTAATAATTCAAGTTTTTTTTTGTTTTTGATAAGAAAGATGTATTTTTGTGCTAAATATTTTTGTATGAAAAAAATAATAATTTCCCTGCTCATTTTGTTTTCTGGTTTTTCCGTTTCGGCGCAATTTTCCGTTTCGGGTTCGCAGTCTTATTCGTTACCAAATCCGGTTGGAGTTGATTTTGTGTTTATAATCAACGGAATCAATAACATGACGGAAATTACTTACAATGCGCCTCATACTACTATAAATTGGTTTAGATTTTCAAATCCGACCGCTTCTATCAGCAATCTGAATCATATTTTTCCCGAAACAGGCGGATATATTGCCAGAATTGACGGAAACGATAGATTTATTTGGGTGATTGATTATCAATCGCATTTGCCCGAATTGCTTTATTTTGAGCCTATTCACGAGGAATCGGATTGTGATTACACTGTCCTTCAACTCAATCCGAATGCCGTTCCGCCAATGGTTTATTATGCTTTTGGAAATCCTGTGCCTCGACACATCAACCGCCAATTTACCATAAGATATTACAGTTTGGAATATAACGATGGTTGGAACAGGGTTGAAAGAACAAGAACAATTACTTTCCCGACTTCTCAGCCGATACGAGTGTCGACTTCGCTTTATTCGGATGTTAGATTTACGCTATCGGGCGACCAATTTGCAGATATGTTCAATATAAATCCCAAACCTTCTGTTCGCTCAATCAATCCTGCTGTTACAGCCATTGAAAGTCGACTGACCGCTCTTGTAACAGTTCGCGATGCGCTGAACGAAGTCAGCCGACCAAGCGAGCGCGAGCCAACTCCGCCGATAATCGGCTCTGCACCGATTGATATTCTTTTTGAAAGCCGACCGTCTGACGACGATGCAATGGTTGAATGGCGAATATACCGCGACGGTGCAACTACGCCGCTCGTTACGCGAACAGACCGAAATCACCGTTACACATTCAGCTCGCGAGGCAGATATGATGTTAAACTCTCGGTAACGAACGGCGATTGCGTTCACCGCGATTCTGTTGTGGTTGAAGTGCGCGAATCGATGCTCGCAGTACCGAATGTTTTTACTCCGGATGGCGATGGAATAAACGACGAATTTTGTGTAGTTTTCCGTTCGCTGGAAAGTTTTCATGGCTGGATTTACAACAGTTGGGGGCATTTGGTTTTCGAATGGACTGACCCGGCGCGTTGTTGGGATGGTCGCGTAGGAGGCAGAAATGCGCCTTCGGGAACTTATTTTTTTGTTATTCGTGCCAGAGGAACCGATGGTGTGGTTTATAATCTGAGAGGCGATGTGAGTATTATAAGAGGCGTTCAAAGATAGGCGCGAAAGCACGAATGCACGAAAGGGCGAAAATTCGTGCATTCGCCCTTTCGTGCTTTCGTGCTTTTTTTGTACCTTTGCACGCAATATAAAAACACCAATCACTATGTCTTTTATTGCAGAAAAAGTTCAAATTGAAGGATTGACCTTTGACGATGTGTTGTTAGTTCCGGCATATTCGGAAATTTTACCGCGCGATGTCGATTTATCTACCCGATTTTCACGTAACATTAAGTTGAATATTCCTTTCGTTTCGGCGGCGATGGACACCGTTACCGAAGCGCAAATGGCGATTGCTATTGCTCGCGAAGGCGGAATCGGCGTAATTCACAAAAACATGTCTATCGAAGCGCAAGCTCGGCAAGTTCGCTATGTGAAACGCGCCGAAAACGGAATGATTTCCAATCCGGTGAGTATTTTGCGCGAAAAAACAGTTGGACACGCCTTGAAAATGATGGCTGATTACAAAATCGGCGGAATTCCTGTGGTTGATGCCGACGGACATTTGGTCGGAATTGTAACCAACCGCGATTTGCGTTTTCGGCGCGATATGAATCAGCTCATTGACGAAGTGATGACGAAAGAAAATCTAATCACCACGCGCCAAACAACTGATTTAGAATCGGCTGCCGATATTCTGCAACAACACAAAATCGAAAAACTTCCCGTAGTCGATGCCAACAACAAACTTATCGGACTGGTAACTTACAAAGATATTACGAAAGCAAAAGATAAACCTTTTGCCTCGAAAGATGAAGGCGGTCGATTGCGCGTTGCAGCCGGTGTTGGCGTTACGCACGACACACTCGAACGAGTTTTCGCGCTGGTCGAAGCAGGTGTTGATGCCATTGTGATTGATACCGCGCACGGACATTCGCGAGGTGTTGCCGAAAAACTGAAAGAGGTGAAAAAAGCTTTTCCGCAGGTAGATGTAGTTGTCGGAAATATTGCCACAGGCGATGCCGCTAAATTTTTGGCAGATGCGGGCGCAGATGCGGTGAAAGTTGGAATTGGTCCCGGCTCAATTTGTACCACGCGCGTTGTGGCGGGAATTGGCGTTCCGCAATTATCAGCCGTTTACGATGTGGCAAAAGCCTTGAAGGGTCGCGAAATTCCTGTGATTGCCGATGGCGGATTGCGCTATTCGGGCGATATTGTAAAAGCGCTCGCAGCAGGCGGTGATTCGGTGATGATGGGTTCGATGTTTGCAGGCGTGGAGGAATCGCCGGGCGAAACAATTATTTTCAACGGTCGAAAATTTAAATCTTATCGCGGAATGGGTTCGCTCGAAGCAATGGAAAAAGGCTCGAAAGACCGTTATTTCCAAGACGTAGAAGTTGATGTCAGGAAATTAGTTCCCGAAGGAATTGCCGCTCGCGTTCCGTACAAAGGCGTTTTGTACGAAGTTGTATATCAAATGCTTGGCGGGCTTCGCGCCGGAATGGGTTATTGCGGAACACCAACGATTGAAAAATTGCAACAAGCGAAATTCACGCGCATTACCAATGCCGGAATTACCGAAAGCCATCCGCACGACGTTGCCATTACAAGCGAAGCACCGAATTACAGTAGTTTTAGAGTGTAGCTTTTTTAGAGTGCAGAGTGTAGATTTTGTTGATAAATAATGAAAAAAGTTTTATTCATATTTTCAATGATGCTTTTGTGTTTCAATGGTTTTTCTGAAAACTCCGATGAAACACTTTCTTGGGATGATGTGAGCAACGCCATTTTTAACAACATTTTGATTGAAATGAATGAAAATGACGAATATCAGTCTTTTTATAACATTTTGATTGACAAGTTTCAAGATTATGATTTTCAATCTCTTTTTGGTGAAAATTGGAAAAATAGTGCTGAATTTCAATTTGAGACGCTCGAAGTTGTTTTTAATTTCAGAGAATCAGTTGTTGTGCATTCAGAATCGTATAGTAAACATTTAGAAAGGGCGCGTTTGAGAACTCTCAACAGATTGAGAAATCTTATGCTTTATATGGATAAAAATAATAGATTGCCAAATAATATGTTTCAGTATTTGAGCTATCGATTTTATGTTATGTATGATAGCGAAAAAGTGATGCGTGTGACTTATAAAGTAAATGCAGATTTGCATATCATTGATAGAAGTATTGTTTTATTGGATTTTTTTCGCTCGGAGTAACGTGCAAAAAAGAAGCATACAAGTAGAATTACGAAAAAAAACCATTATCTTTGCGACTTTGTTTTCACAAAAAAAATTAATAAGTTCAATCAATTAAAATAAAATCCTCAAATGCAGCGTTGTACTTTGAGAAACTTTTCAGTAAAAAAATTATGAAAGTAAAAAATTTTTTGTTCGCAATTGTTCTGGCTGTTTCGTGCAGTCTTTTCGCGCAGGTTGATTACGACCCGATTATTATGAGAGTCAACGGAAATCCGATTACAAAATCAGAATTCGAGTATATTTACAACAAAAACAACTCGGCAAATATGATTGATAAAAAAACGCTGGCGGAATACGTTGAACTGTTTATCAATTTCAGATTGAGAGTAGAGGAAGCTAAATATCAAGGACTTGATACAACTGCCGCTTTTATCAGAGATTTTACAAATTACCGCGCACAGTTGGCTGCACCGTATTTGACCGACAGAGAAGCGCAAGAAGCCGTAATCAAAGAGGCGCACAGCCGAATGCAAGAGGAAGTTGAGGTAAGTCATATTCTTGTTCGTATTCCGCCGAATGCAACCGCAGCCGACACGTTGGCAGCTTGGAGGCAAATTCAAGATGCCGAAAGACGTTTGCGGAGAGAAAGTTTTGAAACCATAGCTCGCGCAGTTTCCGAATGTCCAACAGCGGAAACAGGCGGTCATATCGGCTGGATTTCTGCTTTCCACACAATTTATGAGTTTGAAACACGCGCTTACAACACGCCGATAGGAACAGTTTCCGCGCCTGTACGCACACTTTTCGGCTATCATCTAATAAAAGTTCACAATCGCCGCGAAGCGTCCGGCGAAGTATTGACATCGCACATAATGGTTTTCACGCACGAAAATGCTGAATTGGCAAAGCAACAAATCGATTCGTTGTACCGGCGTGTGCTGGCAGGCGATGACTTCGGGAGATTGGCGCGCGAGCATTCCGAGGATAGAGGAAGCGCAGTACAAAACGGTGAACTTCCTTGGTTTGGAACAGGACGAATGGTGCCCGAATTTGAAAACGCGGCATTTGCACTGAACGAAATTGGCGATGTAAGCGAGCCGATACAGTCAATGTACGGATGGCACATTATTAAATTGCTGGATAGACGCGGAGTTCCAACTCTTGACGAAGCCAGACCCGAAATTGAGCGCATGATTAGACGTGACGAACGTGCCAACGCAGGACAAAGAGCATTTGTTGTGAGCTTGAAAGAGGAATATAATTTGCAAATTAAAACGGAAAATGTAAATGAGTTTGTCGTTTTACTCGAAGGAAAACGTTTGAACGATACCATTTTTCAAGCTCAAATTGCCGAGTTGAACAAGCCTTTAATCAGTTTTGCAGACCAAAAATATTCGCAGGCGGATTTTGCCGAATTTTTGAGAACAAATACTATTTCAAATAGAACAATCGCTTCTGAAATTATCAACGAAAAACTCAATGATTTCGTTTCGAGGAGATTACTCGCTTTTGAAGACACACAGCTTGCCCGAAAACACAAAGAATTCCGTTTCTTGTCGCAAGAATATCACGATGGAATTTTGCTGTTTGAAATAAGCAATCGGGAAATTTGGGAACGCTCGTCAACCGATACCGAAGGATTAACCGCCTTTTTCAACGCTAATCGTGAGCGTTATACTTGGGATGAGCCGCGTTTCAAAGGTCGCGTAGTGCATGCCAAAGACAGAGCTACCGAGCGAGAAGCAAGAAGAATTATCAGACGTTCGCCTGTTGCTGAGATTGATAGAAATTTGCAGGCTTTGAACGATGGCAATGTGCGGCGTATCAGAGTAGAAAGAGGTTTATTCGTTGAAGGTGCTAATCAAGCGGTGGATGCAGATAGAAGCGGTTTCCGTTCGAGAGAAAGATTTGTACCAACGGAGGAATTTCCGCGTGTGTTTGTTTCGGGAAGACTGTTGCGCGCACCTGAGGAGTATTCCGATGTTCGCGGACTTGTAATTGCCGACTTTCAAGCTTATCTCGAAAAGCAATGGATAAAATACCTTCGTGCAAAATTTCCTGTTGTGATTTATCACGATGTTTTGAAATTGGTTGAGGAGAATTAGAAAATATCTGAACTGTGATTTTTATGATTGTTTTGATTGCCCGTGATTTGTAGAAAAAAATCATAAAAATCATAAAAATCACAGTTCAGACAATTAATTTATGCGATTGAAAATCAACGCCATATTATTCATTTCTGCGTTTCTTTTGTTTGCTTCGTGCAAACGAATTATGCCGAATTCGGAACAAGGAATTGTTGCCGAAGTGCATGGATTTACTTTGTCCGAAGATGATTTACGGCAAGTAGTTCCATCGCATTTGCACGCTTCGGACAGTGCCGAATTTGCAGACAGATTTATACGAAAATGGGCAACCGATATTCTCATGTACGCAAAAGCCAGACAAAATATTTCGGACATGAGTGAAATCGACCGTTTGGTAAATGAATACCGCAAATCGCTCATTATTCATCAATACCAACAGTTGCTGGTAGAGCGAAATCAGCCGAAAGCACCGACCGAAATAGAAATCAGAGATTTTTACGAACGGCACAAAGCTCAAATGATTGCCAGAGAAAATATGATTAAAGGTTTTTTTCTCATTGTGCCGATAGATGCTCCGCGCATTGCCGAAGTGAGAGATTGGGTAGCGATAGCAGACGAAGAATCGATAGAAAATTTGGACAGATACAGTTTGCAAAATGCGGCGAGTTACGATTTTTTCATGAATACATGGACACCGCTTGCGGCAATAACTCGCAGAACACCGTTTGAGATAGAAAATCCGACACAATTTTTAGCATCAAATCAAATGGCGGAAATAAGCGACAGTACGCATCATTATTTTTTGAGAATAAGTTCGTTTTTTACCGTTGGACAAATGGAGCCTTACGATTTTGCTCGTGAAAATATAATCAACCTGTTGTCGGCAAAAGGCAATATAGATTTTATTTCGGAAGTAGAAAATCAACTTTTCAATAGAGCTGTGGCGAATGGAACTGTTAGAATTAGAAATTAAATTTTTAAACAAATGAAAAAAAGACTTATATCTATTATTTTATTTCTGAATGTTATATTTGTTTTCGGTACTGTTCAAATGGGCATTATCGACGAAGTTATTTGGATTGTGGGCGATGAAGCTATTTTCCGCTCGGAGGTGGAGGAGCAACGGCTTCGCGCACAGCACGAAGGTGTAAATTTCGATGGCGACCCGCTATGCATCATTCCCGAACAGTTGGCGATACAAAGACTGTTTTTGACTCAAGCTGCGATTGACAGTGTTGAAGTAAGCGAAAGCATGGTTATGAGCCAAGTAGAACATCAATTGAACTGGTTCATTGCTCAAATCGGTTCGAGAGAAAGGCTAGAAGAGTATTTTAATAAAAGTTTTACGGAGATTCGTAACGAACTTCGAGAAACGGTACGCAATCAGATGATTGTTCAGCAAGTGCAACAAAGCTTAGTCGGCAATATTAATCCTACGCCTGCGCAAGTTCGACGTTTTTACAATTCGCTTCCGCAAGACAGCATTCCCATTGTTCCGACACAGGTAGAAATTCAAATTATCAGTATAGAGCCGCCTATTCCGCTGGAAGAAACAAATCGCGTGAAAGACCGTTTGCGCGAATTTACCGAACGTGTTCACAGCGGTACAGCCAATTTTTCAATACTTGCTCGTATGCATTCCGAATGCGAAAGTGCACAGCGCGGAGGCGAACTCGGTTTTATGGGACGCGGACAATTAGTTCCCGAATTTGCCGCCGTTGCGTTTAATTTGCACGACCCGGCAAGAGTTTCGCGTGTTGTGGAAACAGAATTCGGTTTTCACATCATTCAATTAATAGAAAGACGAGGCGAGCGCATCAATACTCGTCATATTTTGATGAGACCGCGCGTTTCCTCCGAAGACCGAAACAGAGCAATGCAAAACATGGATTCGGTTGCCAATTTAATTCGCACCAACAGAATAACTTTCGAACAGGCTGTTTTGCATTTTTCGCAAGACAGAAATACCGCTTTGAATGCAGGATTGATGCTAAATCAAAGAACAGGAACGTCGAGATTTGAGTTTCAACACCTTCCTGCGGAAGTTGCGAGAGTAGTGTACGAAATGAATATAGGCGAAATTTCGAGACCTTTCTCGATGATGAATGAAAACAACAAAGAAGTTATTGCCATTGTACGGTTGCGTTCGAGAGTAGAAACGCGCACTGCCAATTTGCGAGACGATTATCAACTGCTCAAATCCATGTACGAAGCTCAAAGAGGCAATGAAATTATCGAAGATTGGATACGTAGAATGCAGCGAGAAACCTATATCAATATCGACCCTGCTTGGATGAATTGCGAGTTTCAGTTTCCGGGTTGGTTAAAGTAACATTCAGCAATCTCTTTTTTCGGCGATGTAAATATCCATTAATTCGCTGAATAGCTCTTTCGCCAATTCCCAATTTTCGCGGTTGATGCAGTATTTTACTTTCGGCGGAAAGATTTCGCCTTGTATCAATCCCGCATTTTTCAGTGTTGTAAGATGCTGTGAAACAGTGGCTTTTGAAATCGGCAGCACTTCGTGAATGTCGCCGAAAAAACAGCAATTTTGCGATGCCAAAAACTTCAATATCGCAATGCGAGCCGGATGTCCCATTGCTTTGGTAAATTGTGCCAACTGTTGTTCTTGCTTTGAGTAGCTGTTGTTCATTTCAAAAAAATCATAAAATAGTTTGTAAAGTTACAACAAAATTTTTAAATCCGCAAATAGTTTTTATTTTTGCTGTTGATTTGCAGATAATTACGTTTGTTGTTCGCCGAACAACGAACAGCGAAACTTGACAATAAAAAAATGAACAAATACACAATAGACGGAAATCAGCTTGATTCTATTGAACTCAAATGTTTGATAATCAGTCGCGGAATTAAAGTAGATAATTCTGTGTATCGACATCACGCCGAAATTTCGCGTTTGAGCAAAAGTCCGCTTTGCTGTAACTGCCTGCTGTTGAGCGATGGCACGATTGTGCAACTGACCGACACGAGTTTTCATATTCGTCATCTTTCCAATATTTTTAATTGGGACAATATTCGTTTGCTGAAATATTCGGCAGATTTGGCAACGCCTTTTTCTTTGCGGATGAAAGGCGATGATACAATATTATATTATAATGATGCGGAAATTGATACGATAAGTTTTCCGCCGAAAACAGATTTTTATCGGCAAAAAACCATCGGCGGACTTCCTTTTGTTGGAAATGCTGTGCTTCAAGGCGTGGATTGGGTTGCGTTTCAATGTCTTTGGACTTGCGAGTACGCAACGAGCGGTCAGTCGTGTCAATTTTGTTTTTCGGGCGGAGATTTTGAAGCAAGCGCGAAAAAAGGAAAAACGCTTCCAAAAGCCGTTCCGTCGCAAGATGTTGCCGAAATCGTGCAATACGCGCTCGAAAATGAAAATATCAGCAACGTACAAATTACCGGCGGTTCAACATTCGATGGATTGCGTGAGTCGGAATATATCGTGCAATATCTGACTGCCATTTCCGAACTGAAATCGCAACCATCGGGCGAAACGCTTTTGTACATCACACCGCCAACGGATTTGGCGTTAATCGACCGCTATTTTGAACTTGGCGCAAGCCGCATCGCGTGCAGTATCGAAGTTTGGGATTTGGCATTGGCGAGCGAAATCACACCCGGAAAAATCAATATTACAGGTCGCGAAACGCATTTACGAGCGTTGGAATACACTGCGCAAAAATACGGAAACGGAAAGGCTTTTTCAAATTTCATTGTCGGCGTTGAGGAATTTTCCACGCTTGCCAAAGGTGCAACTTATCTTGCCGAGCGCGGAATTTTGCCGACTGTTTCGGTTTGGATTCCAATGGGAAAACCCGTGCGAGGAAGTATGAAAGCACCAAACGCCGATTATTACAAACGCGTGAAAGAGCATTTTGCCGAACTTTACACAAAATATCACCTCGAACCAACGCCAACCGCAGGTTTGAACGTTTGCATCGAGCGTGATATTTGGAATTATGCTTCGCGATAAAATCGTCTGAATCAGGATTTGTAGGATTAAAAGATGTACAGGATTTTTTCTTAATCTTGAAAATCCTAAAATCTCAAAAATCTTGATTCTGACAAAGAAACTAAAAAATGACAATACAGTACAGTACAATGCAATTTATCGAAACATACAACCTAACAGGCATCATTATTGGAATGATGGCCTTTCTGCTTATCGGACTTTTTCACCCGCTGGTAATCAAAGGCGAATATTATTTCGGTGTAAAATGCTGGTGGGTGTTTTTACTTTTGGGATTGGGCGGAATAATTGCTGCATTGCTTCTGCAAAATGTAATTCTGTCGGCTGTTTGCGGAGTTTTTGCTTTTTCATCCTTTTGGTCTATCGGCGAGCTTTTCCAACAGCGAAAACGTGTAGAAAAAGGCTGGTTTCCAAAGAGGAAAAAATAAAAAAATGAACGAAACAACTCAAAATAAACCAATATATCATCGCGCCAAAACTTGGCAAATCGGATTGTTTGCGCTCAATAGCACCGCTGTTAATTTATACGCGATGATGATTATTTTCATCGCTTATTTTGCGGGTGGTGTCTTGGGTTTGACAGTCGCATTTGTTTCCACGCTCATTATGGCGATGCGACTTTTCGACGGAATTACAGACCCAATTATCGGTTGGTTTATCGACAAAACCAACGGAAAATTTGGCAAATTTCGTCCGTTTATGATGCTCGGAAACGTCGTAATGGCGGGCTCTTTGGTGTTGATATACATTTCGCAATATATGGAAAATGTGAAAATTCCATTTTTCATTTTTGCGTATTTTGTTTATGTGATTGGGTATAGTTTTCAGTTTTGCGTAACGCGTGCGGCACAAAGCGCGCTTACCAACGACCCTAAGCAACGCCCTCTGTTTTCGGCGTTTGATATGATTATGAACGTCATTCTTTTTGTTGGTGTGAGTATGCTTGTGAGCAACTATTTGGTTGTGAAACATGGTGATTTTACAGGCGCAATGTTTGGCGAATTCTTTGTGATTATTGCCATTGCTTCTGCGATATGTACCGCTTTCGCGATAATCGGAATCTGGAAAAAAGACCGCACCGAATTTTTCGGTTTGGCGGAAAATGTACCAAAAATCAGACTGCGTGATGGCTGGAATGCTTTACGTAACAACCGTGCTGTTCAAATGCTTATGATTTCGGCAGGAACAGACCGACTATTTTCAAACATCACAACAAATGCGGTCGTTTCCGTAATTATTTTCGGAATTATTTGTGGAGATTTTGCGTTGCAGGGACAGTTTAATCTTTTTGTTTTTGGTCCGACGATTATCATTTCGTTGCTTTGCATTCAATACGCCCGAAAACTGGGACAAAAAGAGGCATTTCTGCTCGCAACATACGGTGGAATTATTTTCACAACGTTGGTTTTTCTCTTGTTTTTATTGGGCGACCCAACCACGCTCAGTTTTACAGATTGGGGATTATTCACGATTTTATTTTTAGTGTTCATGGCGCTTCGAGGTGGATTTATGTCGGTCAATAACAGCATCATCGTGCCGATGATAGCCGATGTTGCCGATTCGGAAGTGGCTCGAAGCGGAAAATATCTGCCCGGAATGATAGGCGCATTATTCACCACAGTTGACAAACTTATTCTCTCGCTAAACACCGTAATTATCGGGGTTTTGCTGATATTTGTTGCAGGTTATAGAGATGCTTTTCCATCCGTGAATACGCCATTTACCGAACAACTATTTTGGGTAGGAATGATTGCCTATTGTTTTCTACCGATTTTGGGCTGGATTATCAACATTATTTGTATGAAATTTTATCCGCTGAACAAGGCAAAAATGGCAGAAGTACAGCAAACGGTACGAGATATAAAAGAAAGTTCGACACATTGACGTTCGTTCCCGGATTTGAAACAAAGGTAAGATAGATTTTTTAGAAAGAAATGAAATTTTTTCCAATTTATTACGTTTAGATTTCGGGGTTTGGTTTTCGTTATTCCGCGCTTGACACGGAATCTGCTGTCAATTTGGAGGTTGCGGGTCAAGCCCGCAATGACGTGTTACTCTGATTTTGATAATTAAGATGCATATTTTCGTAAAAAAAATATTCCTTTCGCTATTTCCCAACAAAATTTTGGGAAGCATTTTTTTGTTGTTTTTATTCACAGGGATTTCCTTTGCTCAACAAACAACTGTCATTCATTTGGAACAATCCCACTCGGCTATCAGGCGAGAAAGTATGCCCGATGTGCAAATTATTTTCGGCAATCTCAAAGCAGGACAGCAAGTGCGGTTTCGGCACGATGGCGCGATAATGTATTGCGACAGTGCGCATGTTCGCAGTCGCGACAATACGTTCAATGCTTTTGGAAATGTGCGAATTATCGAAGGCGACAGTATTTTTATCTACGGCGATTATCTTTTTTACGATGGAAATACGCGTATCGCTCGTCTGCGCCAAAATGTGCGGATGTTGCACAACAATACCGTGCTTACAACCGACAGCTTGAATTACGACCGCAACAGAGATTTAGCTTATTATTGGACAGGCGGAAAATTACAAGACGGCGAAAATACGCTCACTTCCATTTGGGGACAATATTCGCCGAACACAAATCAGGCGGTTTTCAGAAACAACGTTCGGCTCGTGAACGAAAATATGCGCATGTATTCCGACACCTTGCGATACAACACGGAAACACAAATTGCCGATATTGTAGGTTTCACGCACATAATCCACAACGACGAAACTAATATTTTTTCCACCAAAGGCTGGCACAACACCGAAACCGACCAATCGATGCTGTTCAACCGCTCGCTCATTGTTCACACCGATGGACGAACGGTAACCGGCGATACGCTGTTTTACGACCGTCAAAATCACTTTCTCGAAGGATTCTCCAACGTAGAAATAAACGATACCATTCAGCAAGTAACATTGCTCGGACATTATGTGTTTTACGACGAATTGCGCGAATTCGGTTTTGCTACCGATTCGGCTTTGTTTATAGACTGGTCGGATGCCGACAGGCTTTACCTCCATGCCGATACGCTTCATGTTTCGAGAGATTCTGTTTATGATGTGCTACGCGCGCTTCACAATGTGCGTTTTTATCGCGTTGATATACAGGGCGCAAGCGACTCGTTGGTATATTCGTCAAGAGATTCAATTGCCATTATGTTTGGTCAGCCGGTTATTTGGAGCGGCGAAAATCAGCTTTCGGGCGAAATAATTCGCGGTTATGTCATAAATGAAACGTTGGAGCGTATTCACATTCCGCGCGGAGCATTTGTGATTCAAAAAGTGGATGATTATCATTTCAACCAAATTTCGGGAACGGAATTGACCGCTTTTATCCACGATGGCGAATTGCGGCGAGTCGAAGTAAGCGGAAGTGCCGAAACAATTTATTACCCGATTGACGACAGCGATTCCACCATTATCGGCGTTAATAAAACCCAAAGCAGTCATGTCAATATGTTTTTTGTCGAACAGCAAATAGAACGAATTGTGCTGACCGTTGCTTCATCCGGCACGATGTTTCCTTTGGGCGAACTTTCGGGCGATGAGCTGTTTTTAAACGGATTTTTTTGGATTGAAAACCAACAACCGCGAAAGCCCGAGGATGTTTTTCTGCGTTTTTCCGGAAGTCGGCACGCAAGCTCCATTGTTCACATTCGCTCGGCAGCAGCCACTCCGGAAACGACAGATGATGGCGAGCAAGTTCCCGTTCGCAATGTGCGCCCGCAACCTACTAACTAAAAGACATTAGCTTTTTTTATCCTTATCCTCTTATTAATTGTTTGGGACTGTTTGAGACTACTTGGGACAGGTTGAGACTGCTTGGTTTATTTTGGCAAAAGACCCATTTTTATCAAAAAAGTAGCTTTTTCTTGGTGGTTGTAAAAATTATGCTTATCTTTGCACGCTTTGAAAAAGTGTGCAGTAAAAGTTTACACTTGTGTAAGTAAGATTAGGACGGATTCCTAACCTGTTGAAGGGACTTTTTGGGACGAGTGGGGACGGAACGCCTCTAAATCTCTCCCGACCCCTTTCGGGACTTTCCTACCTCTCCCGTCCTTCGGACACCCTCTCCACAGGAGAGGGAAATAGGAAAAGAGAGTTGGGAAAGAAATAGGAAAAAGGTTTTTAGGGGGGCTTATGAGACAGGTGAGACGAATGAGGACAGTGCGCTAAAACAAATAACTTACTGAAATAAACTGAAAGCGATTATATATACAGATAAAATGATTTTGTTAGAGAAAAACATAAATATTGTTAGTAATTTATTATTATGCATAAATAATTTGCATAATTCGTTGTTTTTCTTAACACACACACACACACACACACACACACACACACACACACACACACACACACATCTTTATAATATATGTGCGTGCGTGCGCGCGTAATTTACTAAAAAATATTTTAATACCAATTAAGTTTCTCGCAAAAAAAGTGAGGAGTTTTTTGTGTTTTGAACTTGACAGACTGTATGGGTTTGTTGGTTTTTTTTGTGCGTTGGTGTGGGGGGTAACCCCGACTCTCTTGAAGGGGGAGTTTGCAAAACCCCCTCCTGCCTCCCCCTCGAAGGGGGAGGGTGTGCTGAGGCTTTCATCACTTGAAGCCTCAGAGAAAAGCCTCCCCTTGTGGGGGAGGTTTGGTGGGGGCTTTGGGACGGAATGGGACATGTGAGACGGATGGGACAAAGTGGGATAGATATATAGGACATAAAAATAAACCAACAGATTAATAACCATATAAAAAATTAAAACTATGATTCAATATTCATTGGTAGAAAATCATTTGACGGCGGAGCCGAATGACTTTACGGCACAGACGGTTAATGTTCGCTCTTTTGGCATGAGCGAGATAGTGAGACGCATTATGGCTCGTAATCCGGGTTTGAGCGAGGCGCAAATAAATTCTTCTATTGAGGAGTTTATCCGCGAAGCTTGTATTATTATCGAGGATGGGGGTGCTATCAATACTCCCTTGTTTAATGCACAGCCAAGTATTGCGGGTGTGTTTCACGGTGCTGCTGATGTGTTTGACCCGCGCAGGCATCGTGTTAGAACTAATCTTTTGCTTGGTACTGCTTTGCGCCAAGCTACGGCAGCTATCCGTACTCAAAAGGTGCAAACAGTGGAGAATGTGCCGTATATACTTGAAGTGCGGGATGTGGTTTCGGGTACTGTGAACGAACAGATAACGCCGGGCGGTGTGCTTCGAATACGAGGCGGAAGATTGCGCTTTCTTGCGGATAATCCCGAGAACGGTGTTTTTCTTATCGGTGAGAATGGCAACGAGTTGAAAGCATCGGCGATGGTGGTTGATAACAGACCTTCGAACTTGATTGTGGTGCTTCCGAGCGATATTCCTGCGGGAAGCTATGAGCTGGAAGTGCGAACTTCGCTGGGTGCATCGGGCAGGGAAGTGCGGAATTTGAGAACAAGACGCTTTAACAGAGAGCTTGTGGCTGTGGCGGATTGACCAACCCTTAACCCTTAACCCCCTCCGACTCCCCCTCAAAGGGGGAGGGTGTTCTGAGGCTTCAAGTGGTGAAAGCCTCAGTGGAGAAGTCCCCTTTAGGGGATTTAGGGGTGTAAGGTGGGACGGGTTGGGACAGATGGGACTTTTGGGACGGATGAGATGTGATGGAACAACACCCTACGGGGTGGGATAGCAATACCCTATGGGGTGACGGAACATTACCCCATAGGGTGATGGAATCCAACCTGCTAACCCCCTCCTGACCTCCCCCTCGAAGGGGGGAGACTTGGGACGAGTGAGACAAATGGGACAGCGGGGACATTATGATAAACCCTTGTAGGGACTGACAAACGCCTTATGAGTGGATAACACAGCAAAGATTGCTTGTGAAGGTGGGTTTTGTTGTTTTCTTATAATCAAATTGTTTTTGGCAAGGGAGATGTGCGTGATGCCTGTGTCTCTTGCGACCCGACCTCGAAGGGGGAAAAGGGTCTTAGTAAGAAATCGGGACTTGGTTGGTTTGAGGGAAATATTCCTTTCTATGGACTTTCTACAGATACACTTTTTGCACAAAGTTCCTTATGACTCTTCTGAGTTTCGATTTTCTTTTAACTCAACAACAGCGTGCCGTAGGTACGCGACATTTATGAAAAAAATTGCGTACCTAATCGGCACGCCAAACGTAAAAATGCAATGCAATACAATTGTTATTATAACATAATGGGAATGACGGAAGGCTGGGTTTTGATGACGTACGAGCTGGTTTTGTTGATTCTTGTGTTGTGCTTTATTTTTATCGGTATAGTGCGTTCGTTGGTATTGTGGATGAAGAAGAAAAGGATTGATAAGTGGGATAAGTGGAGTGAATGAGAGAGGGGGGGAGGATTGGGACAAATGGGACATTATGATAAACCCTTGTAAGGAGCTAATAAACGCCTTATGAGTGGATAGCACAGCAAAGATTGCTTGTGAAGGTGGGTTTTGTTGTTTTCTTATAATTGTATAATATGTAGTAGCGGTTGATAAACCCTGCAAGGAGGTAATGACTTCCTTGTATGGACTGAAGCAGTAAAGACTGCTTGTGAAAGTGAACTTTGTTGTGTGTTTATCTCTGCTGTTTAGTTAGGTCGGATAAGGGGCGAGCGTATCGCCCGCCTCTTATTCTTTTACAATTTACAACTAACAACTAACAATTAACAACTGATGATTGATAAAAGGCTGAAAGCCTTATTTAATTCAGCCCAACGGCAACGCCTTGGGTAAAAAAGCGTACGGGGGACGGATGGGACAAGTGGGACAGATGGGATGAATGGGGGACGGATGGGACGAGTGAGACGGATGAGTGAGGCAAATGAGACGGATGGGACAAGTGGGATATAATGAGACAAATAATATAAAAGACAGATAATGAAAAATATCAATATTAATATCAATATCAATTTAAATTTTAATTAATTAATTATTTATGACTACAAAAAGTTTATTTGTGCGGCTGTGTTTGGCAGTTGCGGTGCTTTTTACTTCGATTGGGGTGAATGCACAGGTTACTATCGGGGCGAGTGATGCTCCGCAAAGTTTTTCGGTTCTCGAACTGATAAGTGATGGGGAGCGTGGTTTAAGGCTTCCGAAAATGACGACCGCAGAGCGTAATGCTGTTAGCGGGACAGATGGGGCATTTGGGACAGCGAATGCGACACTTGCTCTTGGTTTGGTTGTTTATAACACGACCACTAATTGTTTGGAGTATTGGAACGGTACGCGCTGGGTGAGCCTTTGCGATGGCAACAGCCAAATGGTGATTTCTCCTGCTCCTTGTCAAGACGTAGCGGCTGACGGTACAGGCTGCGGTGGAGAATTTGAGATTACTGACCCCGATTGTGAGGACGGTCCTTTTTCTTTTGCCATTGTTGCGGGTTCGGACTTTGCTTTTTTTGCAAATACCAACGAGGCTGATGGTATTTTCTCTCTTTCTTTTGCAGAGAACAATTCGATTCATCCTCGTTCCGTTGTTGTTCGTGTAACGAGCGATTGTACGGGCTTGTTTAGGGATTTTCTTTTTACACAAGTTGGTCAGGAGTGTGACGACGCATTGGGTAATGCTCCTGTTATTACTGCCAGCAGTTTGGAACTTTGCGTTGGCGGTGCGGTGTATCTTTCTGTTCCTGCCAACACTGCTAATCTTGACCAATTGATTTGGACGCGCGGTGCTAATACTGAGATTGCTCGCGGGGTGAATCATATTTATGTAACTCTGCCGGGCATTTATGCTGTTCATATGGGTATTATCGGTTGCGGTACCAGTTCGGTAACGGTAACACTCGGTACGACCACTGCTCCCGACCCTGTATCTATTATTGCGGGTGCTAATAATGGTTTTGTGTGCGATGAGAATGATACGGTTCAACTGTTTGCGAGTGCTGCGAGCGTGGGGGTTATCAGATGGTATTGGGACGGTGTGAGACAGAGTGTGACAGGTTCGCCTGTAAATGCGGGTATTGGTACTTGGTTTGCAGTTGTAGAGGATGGCGGTTGCTCATCGACTCCTTCTAACGAGGTAGTTGTGGCGCTTCATTCGAGTGCAGGCATTGGCGGTATTGATGTTCCTGTTATTGTTCTCAACGGAGAAAATCTTGGTTTTGCTACCAGTGTGGAACTTTGTTCGAGCGGTGCGCTTTTGCTTGAAGTGGCAACTCCTCAATCGGGCGTAACTTATACTTGGTTTGCGGGCGATGCCCAAAACGGTGTTGTACTTGGTACAGGCAGTTTTATTTCTACTACTGTGGCTGCGGTAAGCGGTTTTCCTATGCTTCAAGTTGTAGCCGAAATGGCTAATTCTTGCGCTCAGCATGCATTAACTCAATTTACAATTTTGGCAAATTACCCTCCCAATCGCCCTACTGTTACTTCAAACACAGGACAGACTATGTGCGGTATTGCTACAGAGCTTAGTGCCACGGTTACCGGTGCGGTTCCTGCGGAGTCTTTTATTTGGTTTAGAAATGGTGTGAGACAAAGTGAGACAAGCAGCACTTTTGCTGTAACCGGTCTTGGTACTCATACGGTTTATGCTGTAAGCGCCAACGGTTGTGTTTCACTTGGTTCTATTCCTTTTGTGATTGATGCGGCTTTGGGTTTTGCTCAAAACTTGCAAATATCGAGTGGCAACACTACGCCGATGGTTAACTCTATGGAAGAATACACGGCAACCATGACCAATGCTACCGGTGCCACTTTTACCTGGTCGGTACCTGCTCCTCACAGTATTGTGAGCGGACAAGGCACTGCTACGGTAACGCTGAGTATTGCGGATGACACGAATGCGTTTAACTTGTCTGTTGTTGCAAGTAATGACTGCGGATATGCTACACCCAATCCTGCTGTGCTGGCGATAACGCCCGGAAATCCTTGTGTTGCTCCAAACATTACCAACCATTTGGTAGGCGGTGTGTCAAACACCTTGACCGCATCGGTTACTGCGGGTACAAATCCGCCGCTGGCAGTTACGGTCAATACATTTGGTCAAGCCGTTACTTACCAATGGCAACGGAGTACAGACCCGAATATGGCAAGTCCGATAAATGTGGGCGGAAACACGCCTGACTTGACCGGCGTGACCAACCTGACAGCCGGTACAATTCACTACTTCCGAGTAACCGTTACTCCGACATGCGATACCGATTTGGCTGTAACATCTCAAACTTTTATGGTAAATGTAACTGTTAATCCGGTACTTGTTCCTGAGGGTGTGGGTAATTTGAGCGGTACGGTTTGTTTTGATGTTGGGGTTACTCCTTGTGAGGGTATTCCTACAAATCAGAGAAACACAACCAATTTTGCATCCAATGCTACACACAACTATATATTTACGGCTACTACTGCCAATGTAAGTAATGTGCGCTGGGTTATAATAGATGGTGAAAATTTGGTTTATTCTTCGTTGAGCGGTACTTTGCAACCGGGGGCTTTGGCAAACGGTGCGAGCGTTACTTTGCCTGTAACATTCAGAAGCAATGTGAATGCAACACTAAGCGGTAGAAGTCGTGCTGAGGCTGCTGTGGTTGAAATTCACGTTATTTTCTTCAATGGAACGAACGATGTTCGCCGTACTTTGTCGGTTAATTTGCAAGACTGCTCTTGCGGTTGCGCCGTTCGCGTTCCTACAAATATTCGTGCTTCGGGTTGGTTAACTTTTATGTGTCACAATTTGGGTGCTGACCCGAATCTGACTGTGGCTCAGCAAATGGCTTATGTTCGTAATCCTAATAATGCGACCAGTAACAGCCAGACTGTTAACGGTTGGTTATTCCAGTGGGGTCGTTATGCTGACGGTCATCAGTTCCGTACTTCAGGTAACGTTGCCGGTCCTCGTACCACAGGCTTGGATGCTGTTACCGGTCAGCCTACTCCTGTTGAAAACAGGTTTATAATGAATAGCAGTGGTGCTCAAAGTTGGAATTGGCGTACTCATGCCGGTACTGACGACCTTTGGACTCGTAACAATCGTGTGAACGACCCTTGTCCTTCGGGCTGGCGTATTCCTACTGATGCTGAATGGCAAGGTATTTTGACTGGCGGTGCTAACGGCAATCACCGTGCTTGGGTTAGTGCTTCGGGTTCTCAGGGTTGGAGATTTTACCCTTATGTTAACGGTGTTCGCGCTCCTGCTCCTACTCTTTTCTTGCCTGCCGCCGGTTGGCGCAATCGCGTTAATGGCGCGCTCAGCCTTGTGGGTACGCATGGGTACTACTGGAGTAGTTCTGTGAGTGGTACGGATGCTCGCGTCTTCTGGTTCAATAGCGGTAGCGTGGGCGTGGTCAATGGCAATAGGGCGCTCGGCTTTAGCGTGCGCTGCGTCGCAGAATAAATTCGTCTTCTTTGACTTTTTGACTATTTGGCGCGCGCCTTAAAGCGCGCGCCCGATGTTGAAGCCTCAGAGACGTCCGCGATACCTAATTCCCAAGCGGGCAACCGCAAGTAGAGACGTGGCATGCCGCGTCTCTACGGGTGAGCCCCCTCGACCCCCTTCCTCTACGGGACTTCCCCCCACAGGGGGGAGACTTGGGGGACGAGTGGGACAGATGGGACAGAACTCCCAACCCCCTGAAGGGGGCTTTTGGGACAGAACCCCCTCCGACTCCCCGACCTCTCCCGCCCTTCGGGCACCCTCTCCACAGGAGAGGGGAAAAGGAAAAAGGTTTAAGGGGGAGATTTGGGACGGGTGAGACGATGGGACAGAACCCCCTCCGACTCCCCCTCAAAGGGGGAGGGTGCGCTGAGGCTTCAAGTGATGAAAGCCTAAGAGAGAAGCCTCCCCTTTGAGGGGAGGTTTGGA
>Ga0131853_10004969_pt1 | contig 23935 bp, 15 predicted proteins | sample TergutLab28metaG_FD_92764 | JGI IMG/M metagenome (GOLD analysis project Ga0131853, IMG submission 92764) | Labiotermes labralis P1 segment gut microbial communities from Petit-Saut dam, French Guiana - Lab288 P1 (version 2) (version 2) | ecosystem: Host-associated > Arthropoda: Insects >...
ATCCAGTCCATACACCCACATCCCACCTCCTGGAGATCCATCCTAATATTATCCACCCATCTACGCCTAGGCCTCCCCAGTGGTCTCTTTCCCTCCGGCTTCCCCACCAAGACCCTATACACCTCCTTCTCCTCATCCATACGCGCCACATGCCCAGCCCATCTCATTCTTCTCGATTTTATCACCCGCACAATATTGGGTGAGGAGTACAGATCACTTAGCTCTTCGTTGTGCAATCTCCTCCATTCCCCCGTTACCTCGTACCTCCTAGGTTCAAATATTCTCCTCAACACCATGTTCTCAAACACCCTCAGCTTCCTTTCCTCCCGCAACGTCAGCGACCAAGCTTCACACCCATACAAATCTATACTCAAACACTGGGTAAAAAATTAGAACTTTTTCATCTCTGAAATTTCCCAAACAGGCAGTCAATATTTGCAAAAATTGCAGGCTGAATGTTTCCAAACATTGTTCCGCCCTCAACATATGTAGTGTATCTCACTTACCCCGCGGCTCTCTCTCCAGCTCATGGATTAAATTTTCTGACGGCGAAAATTAATCTAAATTATATTCAGCAATCCACTTTATACCTAACAGAGAACAGACTCTGTCTCAAATATAAAAACACACAGTTACTACTGCTGTTCTTGCTAAGAATTATACGAGGTAAAGAAGTAAATTTTGTGGAAGAAATGTAATTACTAAATGCTAAACCCGGCATAATTCGTATCTCCACGTAAGATTCTGTCTGAGTTACTGAGTCGGGACGGCATACTCAGTATATTCTCTAGGCTACATGCTAGGCAACCTGGCAATCGCGCTCGATTCCCGGTCGGATTAGATTTCCCTCTTTCCAAACCCTCCAGGCTGAATTTAGGACCTACCCAACCTCCCACGCAATTGGTACAGTGAGCTCTGCCACCATGGGAGGGAGGAGCCAGCTGACCACTCGTATCTAACTAGTGTTGAGGTTCAGGCTGAGAATGAGTGGATACATCCACATCCATACGCCTTTATGGCTTGCACAGGGCAAACTTTACCTCCGAACTATAAAATGCGTCAATTTTCGAGGACAAGTGGTTACCATTCCATTTCATATTTGGAGGTCCAGAAATTCATTTTAGGTCGAGGCTTGCCATACTGGGAATTTCCGTGATTTTACAGTTTTCCGGGAAATGTTCGAGAAATATACTACAACAGGCCAATATGGTTTCTTATCGCGTTCTTTCCGTTTAATCGTTCATAATCAGTTTAACATTAGAGGCAATTTAACTGATAAAGTTCAAAAAGTGTCGTAATGTGAGCCAACAGTCAACTAACTAATGAACCGTGTACGATCTATTTGGTTTTCCTAATATTTCCCAAGATGTCTTTGCTCTAAATGACATACACGCATTTTCAACGGCAAAAAGTCAGAATTAGTCAAGCCTAGAAATATTAGCTGGGTAGTCTGATAAAAAGTTTTGCAAGGTGCACACGTGAAATGATATCCGGGGCTGCCGTCGTATTAAACAAGCAAGGGACTCTTTTCACCAGGAAATTGCACCTATATATAAGTAAGAAACCAGTACACCTAGTATACCTTCGTATGGTTGTAAACCTTGAACACTTCGGGTAATAGGTCAGAAATATCTTAGAGTTTTGAAATGTCGTGCCGGAAAAGGATGCCTTTTGACGCCTAATGTCAACTATAGTGGTCGTACCGCACCTCTAACCTCTAAAGTTGCATTTTATATATTTATTCAACAAATATAAGTACTGAATATTTTAAACGTGGTATATACTCTCCTTTTTTTCTCTTCAAAATGCAGTTTGTTTCATAATTCTAACGTATTTGGTTCCTGTATTATCCACATTTTATATACAGGATGTGCTAAAATTTAAAAAATAATTCCGGCTCCAAAAGATTAAAGATCAGTGGGATTGGTCATGTGAAAAAGGACTGTACCATTCAGTCAAAGAAGAAAGGAACACCCGACATAAAATACGACAAAGGAAGACAAACTGATTTGTACATCTGGCGCAGGAAGTTTCTTCTAAAATACATTATAGAAGGAAAGATAGGGCGAGAAGAGGAGGAACAAGGCATAAGCAGCTATTGGATGACCTGAGGTAAGAAAGAATGTAGAGGAATTTTAAAGAGGCAAGCACTACTTCGCGCCCTTTGCAGAACTCGTTTTTGGAACAGCCTGTGTATCTGTCGCAACACAGACTAGGCAATTAAAACATTTGGCCAAAAGTAAAGTGACGGATTGACACAGATCGATTGCCTAACTCATGACTGAGAAAAAAGAAGCCGAAGATATTGCGTTTTAACGATCAGCTGGCTAGAAGTAATATTTTTGTACAAGCGCATAAGAATATCTGCACGCCACTGAGTACCATCAGGTCGATAGTCAGTTGTGTGCACCGGACAGGTCGGTTACAGGGAATGCAGTGATTAATGCTTCGCGTTCTTTCACCCGGAAATATTGCAGGCAGTCAATCAAATAAGTTCCCTCTTCCTCTATGGTTTTCGAACGTTTAACGAAGTTAAAAAAAATATACAAGAGAATTAACCTGAACGGAGGTGGTCGTAACTTTTAATGATGGTGCGTACGTACCGTTCTTGCGCATCATGGTACGAGGCTGGTAATGTGAAACAGGGGATTCGTTTTAAAAATATATGTTTATGATAATGGCTTGTTAAATGAAACAGTATACTGACGAAAGTAATAGGTTTTGGCTTCGCTTCGATTAAAGACGTGATTTATTTGAACTGCCACTACATCACAAGACGCTCTCAGAAGTCTAGCTTCGCTGGAAAGTTTCAAAGTATGAAGGGTGGTTCACCATTCTGTTATTTAACGATCCTGTTTCAAGTAAACTTGTTCGAAAAGGTCAGACTATAATGCATTATGTTTATAAATGGTGTGTGTGTAGTTAAGGGTTTATAAGGTGACTCATTTTTACATTATTTCCCGACGTTGATTCAGCTTAAAAAATTAGTAAAACCTAATTATGTGTGAGAAGGTGGTCAGGAATGTCAGGCGGTAAGAAATTTGACTAGACAACCATGATACTGAAGATTGTGTATCGGTATTGCAATCCACCTGAATAGTCTGAGGAAAACTACGAATGTTCTCCGTCATAATATCCAGCGAGGGCGAAGATTCGGAAAGGCTCAAAGCATTGCTGTGAAACCAGTATGGCTCAGGTTACGTAGCGCGTGCAGTTGATGTAACTCTATCGAACACAAGCACGCGTACTGTTTATGATCATCATCATCACTGAGGAAGATGAGAAATGCAAGAAAACCTGCGCGAAAAATTATTTTGGAGACCTCAGTGTACATGGCACAATAAAAGTAAAATGACCCTTAAGGCAACAGATATAATACGTCTACACTGAACAGGATAAGTACAGAAATAGTAACAAAGTAGTACTGGTTCTTTATGTGTATTTATCATAGCGGGAATAGTCACGTCACATTACGAACTTCACTGACAACCTGACTGACTGTCACACTATGTAGTCATTTAAATCCATTGAGCAGATCCCGTCTTGAGAAGCTGACGGTTGCGCAGATAGTACAGAAATTCTCCGCATTTCGTGCAGCCCAGAGGCACACTGGCGTATTCACACACACCGTCCATTTGTTCTTAGCTTCAGCCCGTTGGAGGGTGAACACGTGGAACTGATAATTTAATATGCAATGTGCAATATAAGATCTTGCTCAAGAAACAGTTTCATTATCTGTAAATCTTCAAAATTATTATTATTATTATTATTATTTCTGTAATTTACCCTCAGGCTGATGAATCACCTCGTGAAAAACTCGATTCAATCGAATTATACTGAAATATCACTAAGCAGAATCCTTCCATCTTGAACTATTTTCTTCGGAACTCCGAGTAATCCTGTGTTGTCACAGCGCTATCCCCTTGTCCACTAAGTACATGTATTATTACACAAGTCATTAACTTCAAATACCCATACTCACAAAACCAATGGGAACTGAATCCATGATCACATGACATTTTTTGTTTCTGACTGACTTCCGGCATGAAGGAAATCCTGAAGTAATGACAAGTCTTGAAACGCCTTCTACATTAGATATCACCATGCATGGGGCACATATTCTAATTAATTCAATTTTCTTCAAACTGTAATTATACCGCCCGGGTGTAGTACGTAACAAGACGTGATAATTATAATTTAATTTTAAATCATATTCCAAAACCAGAAAATTATGCTGAGCAAAAGCGAATATCCAAACCTACGGTTTGACACTCTTGTTGCAAATTGTTTACGTAATCACAAGTCGTGTCGGGGACCCTTATTAAATTACGTGATTTATTATGGGCATTCTCATTCAACGGAAGTTACTTATTAGCATTCTAGATGCTCAGACAATATGCAGTATGAAAGCCAGCACTGTAATAAGCTAAATTAGTGCACTGACGATTCACACAGACAGTACAAATCTAACACTCTGAAGCTTGAAACATATAAATCCTGACATTGCTCAGCTGTCACTACGTACGCACGTCAGTTGTTTGAGCGGTGACAGTGGAACAAAACTTAGGCAATGAAAGTATGACGTAAGCTATAAAATTGTGGCGCGATCTGGTATGTCGTCATAAATACTGTACAGATATTGATACTGTAGGCACCCAAACGGAACGTTTTCTCTTTGTATTGTTAAGACACAATACAACTCAACAATATATATTTAAAGTGTTGCCAAAGAAACAACAATGCCTTCTATTCGAATTGTTGAGATACATAGAGCAACAATATAAAAACAATTAAAAGCTTTGGAACAGAAACGCAACAACGCCTTCTACTTCAATTGTTGCTACAGGTATGTAGTCAGTAATATACATATTGCTGTAGCTCCACAGTTATTCATTTCGTTCGAGAGAGCGAGTTATGGCGAATGTGTGTGGCTGGAATCCATAAAATGTACAACGTGTTCGTGTTAAGCGACTAATATTTTTCCAGTTTTAACCAAATGTGGATTCCGTCAACAGATTTTAATAAGACTCTCCCATATCAAATTTCACGAAACTTCTTCCACTGGAAGCAAGGCTGATACATGCGGACAGACAGGGACGGACGGACATGACGAAACTAATAGGTGCCTTTTGCGAATTATGAGAAAGCGCTTCTAAAAAAAAATGAAATCATAAATTTTAACGTAATAATGTTTAACTATTTCCGAAGAAATTTTAAATGAAAAAAATTGAAGGTAAGACATCAGGTGGAAGAAATATGCGCATTTGAGACAGGGTTGAAATGGATCATAATATGGTTAGGTGTCATTGCAGTCGCTTGGTTCTGAACAGGAACCAACTTCAAGCACTTGCAAGTCCGTAGTAAACTGTCGGGTTCCGTAACAAGTGTGGATTCCCGAGTAGGAGAGAAACCTTTACCTTATCAACAAAGACCCTATTTAATAGAGTCCGTTGGTTATAAATAACACAGTTTCACGAAAAAACGTTTGAAAACACTCACAGAAATAAATATGTAATTTTTTTCCTATTCTGTAACTAAGAATATTGTACTGTGATAATGGACTTATTGTCCTTTGCATTCACTAGTTTTTCGGAATATGAAGGGCAGGCATAATAAGTATGAAATATTTTACACAAAATCCACCAACAGAACTCACAATGTGCATTCAAAATCCTACGAAACGTGAAAGTGATGAACAAATAACACAAATGAGTTTGTTCCACTAATGTATGAGGATGATTAAGGGAAAATTGATCTGGGTTGAAGTTCTGTTAAACTGATACGTCATCTTGTCCATATCCGTGAAGAATGGCACTATTTTACCGAAACATCTGACTAATGCGCTATATATGTTAAAACCACTTCATTCACATTATACATTCCTACATGTTTCTGCTCTCAAAGGGCCATCATCAGGGATTACTGACATATTTTGTGCGCAGGGTCAACAAAATGCATCAGTACTCCCTGAAGATGGTCCATAAAGGATTGAAACATGTAGGAGTGTAACAGTGAGAATTAAGAAGTGTTAATATACAAAGAGTATTAATCGGATTTTACTTAAAATACTGATACAATGGTTAGTAAATATTTAGACATTTGGGAAGTTATACTGGTATGATTAAAAAACATGAACGGGAATACGTGCGCAGTACTTCCCGAACAAGCACAAAATTTTCGACAAATTTGTACTCCTTTACAGTTACTACGACATGTCGGTTTGCGCACATTTATGTAGTTAGGAATTTAATTCACATGTTGCAATACACAGTTTGTACTAGAGGCTGATAAAATAATTCATACCAAATTCACCACAGCAAACTGAAACCAATCAGCACCTTGGTTCTTGTTAATCTTTTAGAGTAGACGGTTGCTACACGTACCATCTGTTAACACTCAATAGACTGCTTTTCGCTCGCACAGTGCATTTATATATTTCATATGATTTGGAGAAAAACTGCGATTATTTTTAAATCGGCATTAATTGAATGAAGTTTGTAGTGGAAATGCAATGTTTTTCAGGTGCAAATTACATTTTTCATGTCTTTTATATTAATTTCAGGTTTCCAACTACTGAGATGTGTTTGCTAAAATGCAGACCATATAAAATACTGTACATTAGCGTTGTATTTGCTGCTTGCACAAATCGATTGTGCATCGAAGTGTATTTCGATGTAATTGCAATATTTCATCATTCACAAATTACCATACAATTTCATGGAACGTAAAGTAAAGAACCGAAATAAAATGTTTAAATCAGCTACAATCAATACATACAATTTAAACCAAAATATTTGTGAAGAAGTTTCGTATACCAAAACATTTCACTTGATTTTATATTAGTCTTAAAATTGGTTACAAATAATTTTTAAAGTTTATAATTTGTCAGAGGAGAATTGTTATCGATGCATGGTGCAACACCAAGATTAGGAACTCCTAATGACGTGGTAATGAAAAGGGTAATTTGTATTTCGATACAGATGTTTGGATGAAAATCTACATTTGTTACAGAATAATCCAGTGTAAACACGTCAATGATTGAGATAAAACTGCACAGCGCAAAATGCTAACAGGCTTCTTCATTAACGCCGCTAAACCAGTACATTTATCTTGTGTCCATTCACCCATTTTGATCAAGCAATATTTCGTAATATCAAACTCTACTTGATATATCATGGTGTCTATTTTACGCGCTTCACATGCACCGATATAAAGGCAACAAACTGACACAATCCGAGCACAAATCTATATAAAACATACGCGTTTTATCCAGTAGAGTTTAACATTAACTAGTAGAACAAAAATAGTGAAAATTTTAGCATATATATATATATATAATTTGAAATAAAGGAAAACCAGTTTTGTGCTACCAGTGTCAAGGAACTTCGGTCTATTCTTTTTCGAAAACATTAATATTTTATTATTTAAATATTTAAGGATTTTTAGTATTCATGACGCCATTACTCTGACAGAAAATATTAGTGTTGTGCATTAAGGCAAGTGAACTGTATTACACTCTAAAGTAGCCGTTTCAAAACCAAATGCAGAAAGCACGACAAATCATAATGCAAAAGTTTATTATTATTCTTTCGAAAATGTTGCAGTTTTCACAACTATGGAAATTAGAGCGAGAAATAAATTTGGTTTAATTAAGAAAATAATAGATTAAACGTGGGAAACGCTTGCTACCATTCGTTATGTACAGACGTAAATATTACATACGTACTCTTACTGTTAGATTGTTAGATTTTGTTTCTTGCCCTTGGAGGAAAATGTAAGTTACGGGAGTTTAAGAGACCTGAGAGATAGGAGATGACTGGTGAGTTTTATAAGCAGTATCATTAACATTATGCAGTGTCCGATCATGTAACGTGCACGTCAGAAATAAGAAAAACATAGAAAAAATGGTTCAGAGTTGAATGGGAAAAGTCACTCAAAAACCTATGTGTAGATGGGATATCATGACAGATATAAATTCATCTAACTTAATACAGGGGGCAGGAGTTGATCATGTGAATATGGAAATGAAACTTCGTGAGAAATATATTTAGGTTTATTTCAGATTACATCAGATTAATGTCGCGACGCAGAGTTTGCAGTAGAATTGAAATATTTAAAAACAAATTCATTACTGTTGTTCCCACAACTGTTTCATTTCTGTCACTTATAATTATTTTAAAGGTTTATATTGTGGAATGTGGATCACAGCACCACAAGTCTGTTAAGAGTATCAGCGCTTCCTAGAAACACAGCACCGCCATTTTCAGTGTAAACGGAAGAAGTATATTTCCCCGAAAAGGCACCCACTTATCAGATCATGGGATGAATAATCCAGAAAATCAGCTACTGTCGTGACATTCTTAGACATCATATTATTTTAAAGACCTGTATAGTGTTTACCGTCTAGTTAAGAAAGACAAAATGTGACGGAATAAATATGCAGATGGCGGAGACGAAGAGGAGGAGGAGTTAGAAGAACACGGCTATGGAAGAGGTGGGGAGAAGAATAACATAAAGGTAAGAGAAAGTTTTGTAAATGATCCCTCTTCAAACATTTGTCCACGTGTCGCACACCTACCCCAAGAACCGTCACGTACAATTATGTATTACCTTACGACTAACACTTCAGTGTGGACTTGGAGTCTGAAGCTCCTTGTGTCAAATCGCCCACAACGCTATACTGTAGTGTTGTGCTGTCTAGAAGCTCCAATCCGTTTGCCAGCCTGTATGCTTTAATCCTTACATAATATAAAACATTATATCCATTGACTGCACATTCATACACTCACGCAAGTTAATATGACGTAGTTTATCAGAACTCACCGCTGTCGAAAGAGACTTCGCTGATCATAATCCACTTGGCGGCGAAGTAGAGCTGCAGCCTGAGATACCGGCCAACTCTGTTATGCAGTTTGATGGTCACATTACGAGCGTGTTCCATGATGACGTCAGGCATGTAGGAGAAAAAGACTGGCTCGCCGAAGAACTGATGACCGCCAATACTAAAGTGCACTTTGGCATGTGAAAAGACCTGCACAAAACAAACAACATCAAATAAAATACCACAGGCCAGGCACTCTGAATTAATTATACAAATTTGACAAACGGTAATGAGTTCTAGCAACATCCTCCTCACGTATTATTTATTTAGGATTATCCTTATATGAGACCTCTTTTGTTAACGTCACGTTGCATCGATTACTAGGAAAATGGTGAATAAGTAAGTGGAAATGATGTAGAAGACAAGCCACCATAATGTAACTTAATGTTCTGCCCGGCACTTAGAGGAAGTAAATGAGGATCTCTTTGAAACTGGACCCTCCATATGGAATGACGAGAAACTAATCATGCTCCCGCTATATTTAATTTCATATATTATATTTAAGGGACTTTATGCAATATAAAACCTGTACAAAACGGAAAAGGGATTGAATAATAATCTGGATGTATTGAATATTCACTTTTGCCCCTAATATATTGGAAATAAAGGAATATAAAATTCAAAGGAGTAAAGTGAAATTGTCTACAAATCAACAGAAAGGTTTACATCAAAATAAAACAGAAAATAATGATTTCTGTTCATGTAATTATGTCTGAAAATTATCGAGTCACAAACGGAACTCAGCTTTTCACAGATAATGTGCATAGCACATTGATTTCCTACCATAGACCTAAAGGAATATACGAAAGTGGAAATTAGGAAACAAAACGGGGAAAATGAAGGGAGAAAAAAATACATGGAAGACAGGAGGAAAGAAAGAAGAAGTTGCATTTATTTATTCCTGTCATCTGCTGCTCCAATTCGTAACTACAAGCTGACATACATAGCTGCAGAATAGCCACCGTATGCCCATTACATGTCCGTACACCAGGTGCACATTATACCAGATTTCTGGTCACACTGTTGCCCCAAGCAAACGATCAATTCCTTTCTCTCTCACTTGCATCACGTTGCGTGTCCTGCCAACATAACAAGTTCACTGCTGTATTATTCGACAGGAGTGCTACAATGGATCAACGTCACGCACTACATTGCGATATTGTTTTCTCTATTTTGGCTTTTAGCCTTCACCTGCCCTCTTCCTACATTTCTGTAATAAATTAAATATTGGTTCTACCTTTCGAAAGCCATAGCACTATACCGCAATGTTTCGGAACGCTACTGTACGGCTAAACGTATTTCAACGTCCAATAATCTGAGGAAGTTTAAGTTTGTTGGGGCACTTGGAGATATACGTTTAGGAATATTTATCTGGACTTTATCTACCGTCCCACCAGTACAAGAAACCACAGTTTAACGCGGCCCAGGGCGTCCCGTTGCCGGGTTTCAGAATCCTTCATGTAGAAATTTATTGGGTTCCTTGATTAGCCCGTCTCGAGGCGTACGTACACAAGACAACACAAACACAAAAGCTGCATATATATAACCACGTTCCAAGTGGTCTTGAAGACCCAGATTCCGGTGTACAAGCAAGAGAAAATAAATATCACGGACCGAGCGATAACACAATCATCGGTCAAATTCAAGTTGGCATCGTAAAATATCCCACTGCTCATTCGCTTCCTCCTAATTCCTCCCAATTTATCATTCATATCATAACCGTCTTTTCTTCCCCGACATCATTAATTTCCTTTAAATCCGATCCATCACACGTAAACCGCAGGTTCTGAAAATTATTTTTGTTCCGGTCGCTCGAACTGACACATACTCCAAACGTTCCCACATACTATTCGAAATTTAAATGTCACTTTCAAATACCAAAGCAACTGCACGGTAAAAATGGTCAAATAAACAAAATACTTAGAAGAAATGCCATAATGCATACAATAAGAAATGAAAAGCAATTAACACATGTACGAGGGTGTGCTGATAAGTCCTTAGCCCCACCTACATCCCGATATCGCAGGGCGGAATCGTTACTGTCGTTGGAAAAATGGGTCTGTTCATGTGCCGAATTGCAAGTATTTTCTTGTTACGGAGGCTAAAAGGAAGCATGTCAGGCGACGCGCGCTATTTCAGCAACATGGAGACGGGCGCTGTCATCAAGATTTTTTCCTGCAAGGTAAGGCGCCGAAGGAACGTCACGCCATTCTGACAGAATCATTAGGGGAACATGCACCATCGTATGCCACTGTCAAAAACTGGGTGACCCAGTTAAAGCGTGGTGATTTTTCCACATGCGATGCGCCTCGTCCTGGACGACCCAAAATAGAGATTATTGATCAAATTCACGAGCTAGTCTTGGAAGACCGCCGGATTTAGGCTAAATCAATAGCTGAGCAACTGGGCTTCTCACGTGAGCGGGTTGGGTCCATCATTCATGAAGATTTGGACATGCGGAAGCTCTACGCGAAGTGGGTCCCGAAATGCATGAACGCGGATCAAAAATGTCAACGGTGCCAGTCATCTGAGCAAATTTTCGAATTTTTTCGGCGCGATCCAAATGATTTCCTGTCGCGATTGGTGACCATGGACGAAACCTGGTTATGTCACTATGACCCGAAGACAAAGCAACAATCAATGGAGTGGCGGCATAGCGGCTCACCCCGTCCCAAAAAAATCCTAATGAAAAATCCGCTGGAAAAATTCTCGCGTTGATTTTTTTGGATCAAGACGGCATCTTCCTCATTGATTATCTTCCAAAGGCCAAACTATCAACGCGGAGTATTACTCATCTCTGCTGGTGTAATTGAAGGACATTTTGAAGGAAGAACGCCGCGGGATGTTTACCAAGGGGGTCTTGTTCTTGCACGACAATGCCCCGGCTCACCGCGAAAGTGCAACCCAGAAGAAACTGGCCTACCTGGGCTTCCAGTGTCTTGATCACCCACCCTAATCTCCGGATCTGGCCCCGTCGGACTACCACCTGTTCCTTGGACTGAAAAAACAATTTAAAAGTCGCCATTTTTCGTCCGACGAGGAGGTCATTGCTGCCGCGGAGACCTGGTTGGACGGACAGATTTCTTAATTTTTTTGAGTGGCTTGCAAAAGTTAGAGTAACGGGCTAAGAAGTGTATTGAGCTTCGTTGGGAGTATGTTGAATAAATCCGAGTTTGGTCGCTGTAGCTTTTTTCCTTCCTGGTCCGGCTAGGGACTTATCAGCACCCCGTCATATAGGCACTATTTGCCTATCCCAGCCCCCGCGCAGTCTAAGACGTAGGTTGGAGGCCACTTTCTAGCTGCGATTGTGTGTTCGAATCCCTCTGGAAGCATGGATGTTTGTCTCTTGTGAGTACTGTGCGTCGTTAGGAAGAGGTCTCTGCGTCCTGATCAGTCGTCCAGAGAAGTCCTACCGACTGTCGTGAGTTTTGAGCGCAATCGTGAAGCCTCGTTAAAGAGGAAGCCGTGGCCCACTAGGGTGTGTTGCTCCATGGAAACAAAAATAGATGCTATTTATAATTACAAAGTCTTTCATATGTGTCTGTTTATAGTCCATTGTCTTAACATTGCCAATCTACTTATCTAACTAACTCTATGGAGCAGTATCCTTCTTGAAAAGCTAATAGTTCCTCACCTAGTCAAGAGTTTCCTCGCATTTGTGGAGACGAAAGTTTCGTTACTGTAATCACAAAAACCGGTCATCTGTCCTTATCCTGAGTCAAATCAATCCATGACTTCCATTCCCCTGCTGAAAAATTCATTTTAATATTACATTCCCACTTTCACCTAGGTCCCCCAGGTGGTCTCTTTCCCTTAGGTTTCGCCACCAAAGCGCAGCATGCACCTCTCCTCTTGCCGATACGTGCCACATGACCCGCTTATCTCAGTCTTCTTTATTTGATCACCCAATTAGTGTTTGGTGATGATTACATATTATTAGCCTCTTTGATATGTAGTCTTCTCCGCGTGTTACCTCGTCCCTCTTAGGTCCAAATATATTCCTCTGCAATCTATTCTCGAAAACCCTCAGTTTACGTTCCCCCCCTAAATGTGATGGACCAAGATTCAAAATCATAAAAAACAACGGACAAAATTATGTTGCTGTGTATATCTTAATATTTATATTTTTGGATAGCAAACTAGAAGACAAAAATGAAATTTATAACGAACTTTACATGCATATAAAACATGTTCATCAGATGCTAAAAAATCACCAACATATTTCGGCCAATCCGGAAGTCTTTTCAATAACCATCACAGCGCGCTTAAAAAGGTCCATAGCATGGTAAGGGAGTAAAATCACGACCATACATGTGCACACACATTAAAACTTAGTCATAATTTCGTTTTTTAAAATTAATTTTAACTTTACTCACTTACCATAAAAGGGACAAATAGTGAGGGCGCTATGATGGCTACTGAGAAGACCCCCTAACGTGCCTAAACATGTTGGAGATTTGCTAACGTGCCTAAACATGTTGGAGATTTGCTAACCTGTTCTGTACAATATTCAGTGTGTGTTAATTTGGTTATAAAATTAATTTTCATACAATGCATAGTAAATACAATATTAAAATAGAAGATAAAATTTCTGCACCCAAAGATAACAAGCATTCCCTGAGCTCAAGCTGTTTTTAATTTCTTGATAAATGTAGCTGTGATTTGTTAGAGTTGTTCACAGACATTTGAAATGTTCCACGTTTTCAAAGACTTTATCACATAGGCTGTCTTTATTGCGATACCCTCTTGCATTCTCTTCATGAGATATACTTGTAGGTACTTACTTCTAGACCAGTCCCTCACTAGCGATTAAGAAAGCTTCTGTAGTCCACCCAACGTATTAACATCCTTAGCATAAACCAGAAACCCATGTGTATTATTTAATTTCAAGCCCTCCTCTTTTGCAGGAACCCTCCTAATGACATGTTCCAAAGCAAAATTGAACATCAATGGCAATAAAGCATCTCTATCCTTCAAACCTTTCTTAATAGGAAAAGTGTCAGACAAACGTTTGCCTACCCTGGCTGTACTACAGGTTTCATGTAAACACAGTTTTATTAGCCTTTTAAGTTTCATAGGAATATCAAACTCAGGGAGAATATTATACAAGACCTCCCTCCTAACTGAATCATAGGCATTCTTGAAGTCTATAAATAGGTGATGCACTGCCCCACTGTATTCCCTTTTTTTTCAATATCTAAGAAACCTCACATGACAGTATTGTGTAAAATGAAAACTTTGCTAAACCTTGAATTACCATCGTTTTATCATCCTCCCAACATACTTACATAACTAGGGTTAGCGGGATGTGCCTTGCAACAGTCACAGACGAATATTTTATATCAGTTCCTCTCCCCCCCTCCCGGTAAAAAAGTATTGACTCTCATCCGATAATGACCTTCTTGCTTTCTTCTTTTCACTCAAACTTAAAAGAAGATGTCACAGAAGAAGCAATTATTTTATTTAACAACACGGTCAGTTGCTTAGAATGTATACCGTCAGTAACAAAGGAATGAAATATGAGTATGGGGGACTAGTGGAATGATACAAACAGGGGACCCCCAAAGTTTTCGAGACAAAAACCTTTTACCATTGCCACTTTGTGAACCACACATCTTATTGGGAACATTCCAGGATCAAGATTGGGCGTCTAGTTGTACCAAAACGTGGCCAAAGGACAAGTCAAAGCAGCCAAAGGTCATTCGTATAAAACACTATAAAGGGACTGCACTATGTAGGTGGGCTAAGCAGCAACTATGCTTCAATGCACATCTTTTTGGGTTCTTTGTTTTTGTCTTTAATAGTCACAGTTCGTACTGCCGTCACACAACTTTTACGGACACCCGCCGCCACGACTGAGACATTTATCATATGGTGGGACGAGTTTCTATATTCCGTGTTGACAGAAGTCCGTGTGCTGCGCTGTCAGCCATTCGGTCAAGAGCTGTTTCCACCTCACCATCATCTTTAAATATTTGGCCGCAAAGATTCAGATCGACGCCAGATCAGGGCTGCACGAAGAACGTTCCGCGGTTCTTTCAACACAAAATTATGGGCCATGTAATCTTATTTTCTCATTTTCACCATGGAATTTCTGGACAATGAAACAACTTGTAACATGTTACCAGTAAATAAAAGGACTCCTTCCATCATCTCAAAAACACATACATCACACTACACACGCGCGAAGCTTCGACAGCTACTAACACAGAATCTGTCACAAACAAGCAGCTCCTATGTTATGTATGGATAAGCCTATTAGCCAATCCCGTGTAGATTTATCGACCATGAGGCTGCCACTAATAAAAAAAAAAGGAATAAAACAAAGTGTGAATTGTGAGGTTAGATATGGATTTTACTGGATGTATAGCTTAAATGTGTTTCTCTACCTCACCGTCAGACAGCGCTGACTGTGTTTGTTAAATAGCATGGAGGTTTTAAAGATGCTCTTATTTTAAGTATATAGATATTTCCATGAATTTTACGGTATGATGTCCATTTCTATTATTATTTGTGGTACTATGTTTGTGGCATGTAGTGTTATTTAGATTAATTATTATTTTGTATTTAATATGTGTATGGATGATTCTCATAAGAGAAGGTATGACACTTAGAATGCATGTGCCGATTTCATCTAAGAGACAATGTGTTCACCTGAGGAGGAAAGCAGTAGATTTCGAAACTTCGCGTGTATATAGTGTGGTGTATGTGTTTTTAACATGTTGAAAAAAGTCCCTTTAGTTATTAGGGACTTTATTTTCTGACAGTTCTTCGTCCATCCGCACTGGCGTTACTTTTGCATATTTCGTCATTCACCGAAGAGAGTACAAAATCAATTACTCCTCTGGTCAGTAAGAGTGTAATAAATTACAAACAGCTCCGTTGAACCCAGAAGGCGTATCCAAACTTCAGCTCCCCACTCATGTCCTTGTGCCTCTCCACATATTGCACGGTTATGCTTTTATATAATGCACATTTCAAGTTATGAATAAATTAACATATTTCCGCCCTATAGACAAGGCTATCATAGATCATAATAACACTTCGCTGTTTTTTTTAAAACCTAATATTAAAGACCACATTCCACTAGAATATGTGTGTTGCTGGGTGTTCATTTGATGAACTGCCTTTCGATGCTGCCACCTGTTATTCATTATATATATTACAGTTTCACATTCGAACACAATGTTTGTCCGCAATTATATGTAATTTTATCATCAAATACATATCACATTTTGACTGGTTCGAACAATTATTTCTATTCATTCTTGCGCTCTTCATATTCTGAGGTTCAGTAAATGTGGCAGTTGTATCGTGGGCTCACTATTGAAATCTGGCAAGCTCCTAGGCCCACCCAACTTAGCTAAATTTTACACAGAGGGAGCTATATCCGCGAATAAAAAGCAGCCGAAGGTTTGAGCTGATCACTCAGCTTCATCTAATGTCGAGAAGAATAAGGTATTGGGTAATTTTTTTCCACTTTAGACGACTTCACGGCAGGACGATTAATAAAAACAATTTTCCGCATCGTATGATTTCACAAAGAAAATGCTCGTAATATCCAGCACACAGCCCTAATTGGCGCCGATTATTATTCGTGTCCAGCGACAAAGCGAAATCTTGGCGGTCATAAAGTTAAAGATGATGGCTGATAACAGAGGACGCAGACTGCAGTCGACAACGAATAGCAAATATCGTCTAAAGTTCAGATAAATGCCACAGTCATGAGGGTAATAGGTGGAAAATTGGTATAGTAAACATTTTATTTGTCACCAAATCAGTTATTCGTCTACGTAATATTAGAGACAAATGCGGTGCAGGCGTCCAGTTTTCGGGTTTCCGAATCTTATTGCGTAAAGATACTCCGACATTTCGGTACTGGTTCGCTTTTCGAACAGGAAAACCTAACTTAATATAGAAGGAAATTTTGACATTTGGCGAAAAACCTAGCTGTCATGGAATGATGCTTTTAAAAATCACACATCATATTGTTAAGGCATTCGGTTGTAACATCAGCGAGTCACAAGTTCACATCAGCTCCTTGCCCGCAGCTACTTTCTTCACTGCACGCAAAAATATTCAACGCATGTGGAAGAGAGGAATTAGTTACAGGGGAGAAATGTCAGCTTCTTCTGACACCTGTCCAAAGCAAACAGCTTTGTGTGATTTCAGACTTCCGCCGCGGTGTCGATAAATCTTTGCTCTCCTGGGGTGTTACGAGGCGTACACTGGTAGTTAGTTATCGACGTTTCGGAACCCATCGGTCCCATTTTCAGACGTCAATGGGGCGATATGTAGTCCCGAAACGTCTATAACTACCTGCCAAATCTACTCTGCCTAACTTCCCAAAACAGCGAAGATCGAAAACAGGATTTTCGCGCCAGTTTAAGCATTTTAAACGTTAGCCAGTATCAGCACAATTTCTTTGAAGGCTAGAACTTGCTGGAACAAGACAAATTTCCCAATGCCCAAACTTGCTGGAGCGGTCAAGGTCTGGCTGCGTCAAGAAAATTACTTCACTTTTTTTTTTTAATTCTGAAGCACTTGTATTGCGACGCCTTCTTCTGATAGATCGACGGTCGAAGTTAGCGTCACTGTTCGGGCTTACCGGGAGGGCCAAATTGTATTTATACTTTAGCACGCATGTGCACATGCTCAGTTTTGCCGGTACATGCACACATTATTACAGCGAATGACAAATTAACTCTCTTAAATTGAACATACAATCAATAAACACTGTCTGCGCTAGGCAATAGCATGACTGCATCGTGTCTCCATTCATCATACAGGAGGAGTTTTTCAGCATAACAAGTAACACATCACGCCTGACAGGCCAAGCCAATGTATTTCTCAGAAGTCTAACTAAGTAACAATACGACGCCATTCTTTTCGAACACAACTCTTACTCTCCGGCATGATTACTAACTTAGCACGAAGGAACGGGACAGCCTTAGATCTTTTTATTAAGAGAGGGTCAGAACATGGTGGCTTCCCTTAGATGAGGGATCGGATTGTCGTTAGACTTCTATAGGACAACATAAAGAGAAAAGAGGAGGCATAAATCCATGTCCCGAGTGCATTCCAAACGCTCAATCACATTTTAAGTGTATATGCGTGGGGTCACGTTGCCACTACATTCTGAAGCTCAACTACCAAATCACACTACTAGAGGAAGTTAATAAATTAGTTGATTTCGCTCCATTAAAATATAAATAAGATATCCAGTTATCTTCCTAGGCATAGAAGGCAGCAATATCACATAATCGTTCTGATTGACCACTAACGTTTATATGGCGCGATCAGCTTCTGCTATTGTACAGAAATTGCAAGTCTCTTTTCTTTGCATATGAATTTTAGTGCATAAAAGTTTCCGAAATATATCTTCTATACTATTAAAATGTCAATCAGGGCGTTTTAAGGTGATTTAAAATAGCGGATTTTCAATGAAATTCTGAACTTTTCGAAAAAGGAATACCACGCGGGACAAATGGTTAAATCAGGTTAAATGGGAAAAATGGTCAAGTACTTGTGTTTTAATTTGCAAATAAAGGTCGTCCCACGAAATTTGTAAATATTTACGACTGTGGCAGACGAATCCATGCTGTAATTTCTATCAGAATAGGCTTCACTCACCTGAACATCCTTGCTGAACAAGTTATTCGTATGGAGATACATAGCAGAGAAATTCCGGACACGGTCAAACTCGAAGACTATTTCGACTGGGTGCCCCGCCATACCGACCGTGTCGTTCCGCCAGCCCACCCACTCGTATCCTGGAAAATAACAGCAATTATATTCATCTAGAAGTGAAACACATTAGTGAGATTAATATGGCTTTAGGCGCGTTTGCAAAGCAGTTGCAAACAGCGACCACTAGCCCCGTCATGTCCATTCGTCCTTCCACATGGAATAGCCCGGATTACCACCGAAACGGATTCTTATAGAATTTCATATTTGGGATTCATAGTAACATCAGTCGATCTACTCCTATTCCAGTGAAAATCGGACAAAATCTAACAGATATTTCACAAACACGACATATATTTGTAATGTACCTATCTCGCCGTGAGTGGTTTTTGTGACATAAACACCGTGTGCTTTGTGACGTAAGAAAAGATCATCTAAACATGCCAAAAGCGCAAGTTCGATTCTAAATTTCATCGCTTGCCAGATAAGTACAAGAAATAAGATATCTAACCATTAATGAGATATCAATTAAAATCGACTTCAAGTCTTCTGCGAGGATAAGGAAAAACCTTAGTGTATGGTACGACGCACACGAAAATTTTCTTGTACTCTTAGAACTCTCCACACTTTTCCGAGGTACGTTTGAGATACAAGTCACAACACAGCTTGCTAGAGAAATGTGGACGGCATTTCTTCTTTATCAGATTCTCTGTTTCTTCAAAGCTGGAATTGTCCTGTGAGTGATATGGAGAAAAGAATGAAGAAAGGAACTGGAATGTCCTTGAGCAACCGACAAGAAGAATGTAGTACAGATTCTAAAGTTTCTTCTTTCCAAAATATGCTGACAGTAGCAAAACCTTACGTATCGTCACTGACTCTGTCACTTCAGACCCACAATATAAAGTAAGAGGTTTAGAGTAACATGTACGTATTCTATAACTGGTTGGCCTTTAGACGACATTATTTCATTATCAATGTTTTAACAAAACAAGGTATTCAGTGCATAAATTAATTTCGGATCTGCGGGATTGATGGGGTATTTAGGTTTAGTCTAATTTGTAGGTGGGAAACCTTGGGTTACATTGCATTACAATTAGCTTTTAAGCAAGACATTAACAGTAATTTCCATAACTACGGAATATGATTCGCTACGAGCATAACTGAAATTTGTAACTTAAAGATCCTTCTGAAAATTACGTAGGCAAATTATTAATAACGGATAGCAAATGAACTGTTTTTAAAATGTTCTAATTTAAGGAAATAAAACAGTTTCGTAAGAGGTGCGAAGTGAAATGTTCTGGTTCCATCATTAGTGTCCAAGCAAATTAACGTCTCCCACCGTTGCGTGATTTCAGGCTTCCGCTGCGGAGTAAATGAGATGTTCGCTCTTCTGTGATGTTACGCAATGTTAATTAGTTGCTGGTTATCGAAGTTTCGAAACAACCTATCAGTCCCATCTTTAAGGATACCCATAGGTTGTTCCGAAATGTCGGTAACTAACTACCAACCAATACTGCGTAACATACCAGAGCAGATAAGATTTCTCCCAACGTTCATTCAACTTACGTCACATTAAATGGGCAGTGTTAAAACAACCCAATTTCAGGTGAAAAATAAAAATTCAGCGAAATATATGAAGTGTTCTATCTTCGTCATTGCAGACTGGACGACGGATATGGGCACTGGGTAATTGTGAACCGAATATTGAAGTACCTTGCTTGTATGTAAGGGAAAAAGAATAAAGCATCAGTCAAAATTCAAATTATATTCTCTTTCAAGGGCTTCGGCTACATGTTTCGGATTAAATCAATTCATCGTCAGACTCTTATAATCGGAGGCCTGTGGATGAGAATATGAATTGTGTTTTGAATAGCGATTAATTTTTTTCTAACTTACTTATTCACTTACTTAATACTTACTTACCTACTCATTTACTTACTTACTTACTTGCTTACTCCATGGAGCAGAGTCCTTCTTAAGAAGCTAACCGTTTCTCAGCTAGTCAAGAAATTCCCATAATTTTATGGAACCCGAAAGTTCATTACCGCATTCACAAATTCCCGCCACCTGTCCCTATCAGGATTCAGATCAATCCGTTCCATGACCCACCATCCCACTTCCTGAAGATACATCTTAATATTATCCCCCCCCCACGGATCTTCCAAGTGGTCTCTGTCCCTCAGGTTTCCCCATCAAAACCCTGTATACACCTCTCCTCCATACGTGCTACATGTTCTGACCATCTCATTCCTCTCGATCTGATCACCCGAAAAACTTCTCTCTAAATGAGTTTATAACACGACGCGATGTGTTCTATGAAGTTAGCTGTACGTGTTCAACGACACATGTCAACTACATGTCAATTACATTAGTCAGCGTCCAGAGGGGTTAAACGATAAATATTGCGGTCTTCTGAGATACCCACCGGACAGGAATCTAGAGGAGCCCAACAGCTAGTTTGAAGCGCTAGCGGGAATCGATTCACAGTTCCTCGGTTGTCCAGCTCGTAACTAGTGCCCATATGGATTGAGCAGCCCCATCTCCACAAAATAACCCGAAATGCTATAATTAGTTAGTTTTTTTGCAGAGTAGGAAAACAAAACGAAATTTAAAGACGTTTGTTTCCTATTATAGTGGTAGATAAGTAAGAAAAAATGCAGACACTGTAGGGCGGACAAGTTCATAAAGAACAGGACAAATGAGAAGTGCATACTGTGGAAGACGTTGATGGATGGGACGTTCGCTTACGTGCTGAAGTTCCAAGCCGTTTCTTGCACTTGCCTCTGGTTGTGCCGTAGCGAACGACGGCTGCCGCCAGATTAAGCACTTCCTAATTTAGGTCAAGCCATAGGCTAAAACACAACGCGACATTACACGGAAGTGTAAATATTTTGGCACGCGGCTTCGATGAGACCGACTACTGCATCACGACTCGCTTGCAGGAATTTCGTAAATTCACGGCGGTTGTGAGAAGTTTGTTTGTCCGCCGGTCCGTACGTTTTGTCCTCTGATACATACATAAAGATTTTAAAAAAAAGGTTACGTTGTAGATTCACATTTAACGTTATCGACTAAATATAATTTCGGTTTGTTCCGGTCAAACCGACCTCTAGGTCAACAGATTTGTTATAAACTGCTAATTGTTAAATAATATATTGTTATGTAACAAACATCTCACTCAAACCTATAACCTTTATTTAGAAAATTATATGGAAAATACATAACGAAATACAAAGAAAAGATGTGAATGAATTTGAGGTTCTCACAGCGGTAACTATTTACAATCTTCTGGGATGTGACGCCGTGTAGTCTGGTACAAATTTACCAAACTTTCAGTGAAATCACTTCTCTTCATAAGCAGGGTGGCGGAAGAAGGAACAAGTTAATCTCTTAGCCTCAAAGATAGAGCCAGACGATTCCCCTGAAACACCGGTAAATTTCTGCCGAACTAAAGGCATCACATCTCCTCAGCCACTAATCTTCATAGGGTAAAGAGATTTTTCATAGGCAATACAGTATTGTATATCTTCTGTAGCGCAAAGGGTGTGAATGTAATAGATCATTTGTTTTTAGGTGCGCACTCACAATTTTTTCTAAGGGGAGGGGGGGGAGGAGTCTGACCGTGAAGCTAAATATAATTTATGTTTGAATTCAAAAATTATTATATCAAAATCATTTCGTAAGTATAAATGGAGCAAAACACTGTTTTCGGCCGCATTTATACACACACACAAATATAACTAAATGTTACATGACGTAATCACAGTGTCCAATAATCTTTTTTTTTTAAGTTTATTAATTTAAGTTTTCAAAACTCTAATGCACTTGTCATTAGCCAATTTTAGTGCCTGATATTGGTTGAAGCGTAAATCACGTAAAACATTGATATCATCGTGTCTACAAAATCTATGTGATTTAAATTTCGGTTATGGGGGTTTTTGGGGGGGGGGGAGGTGCAGCTCTGCAATCCCCCCTTGATTTTGCCGCTGTTTGTTTTTATTTCTTTTGCAGAGGAAAGTCTATACTTATGTATTTAAGTAATACTTAAACCACAAAATTTAAAGTTCTATCGGAAATGAATTAATGTGAATAATGTGCAGTGTACATACCATGCGCACCTGTGAAAAGTCGTAAAAATTGCGAAATGTACCATGAAAATCATTGAAGTATGGATGTTAGTGTTATTTGTTCTAGACATTCTACGTACTGTATAGATCACGGCGATTAATATGAACAAGATCTATATCGAAATTTTTTTCTCTGTAAGACTGCAGTAAGAACATACAAAACTGAAAACCAATGAGGTAAGAAAAATCGCAAAGTACAATCTAAAAAACAAGGGTGCCCATACTTCAGATAATGTCTTACGTTTGTGTAACTTAAAAAAATATATATGAATTACTATATTTCACAAAATGCCTAACATGAAAACGAAACATTACAGTAACCACACATGATACATTTACGTTTACATGATGTGTTTGTGGTAATGATATCAATGTACCAGGCAATTTCACATCAATCTCTTATAATTTTGGTATCGTCAGTGCGTTTGTGTGTTAATTAATGTCTATATATATTAGCAGTGTGAACACAACTTTTACAGCCTTACACATTCAACTGTCCTCTTCTCCTACTACATGTTTCGGCCGTTTTTTGCCATCATCAAGTAATGTTTAAAACAATATAATGGAAAATAATACTGAGTTGGATGCCTCCCCTTCACAGTTAATATGTTCAAATACATAACATTTAGATTATTATTACCTGTAAGGGAATAATAAATTACACAGTAGTGGTAAAAATTGGTTAAAAATTAAAATATAATTGTTGTTGAATTTTGGATAAAAGAGATTTCGTTAAGTAAGGAACGGCATAGTATAGTGGACATGGTTCACGTAATTGGCGATGTTTGTCGCAATCTCATTTACTAATACACTGAGTATTTTTTTATTACGTTTGGTACGAGTTAACAACATACAGTGTTTTATTTTGGACGTACGTGTACAGCATTCCTTGTTTTGGAGCACCCTGTGCTGGCGTGGAAGTTAGTGAATTCCTATGGCTTGTTTTGTAGTATATACTGCCTACGTTCACAAAATCTTTTGAAAATCTAATGCGAGAAAACTGACGTGGATAGCTTTTTGAATAATGGTTGACCAACTAGATGACACTTGCTTTATTATATATTGCTCAACATGTTTCAGACGTTAATACGTCCATCTTCAGGAGCTACTCAGTAGCGGTTCAGCCTACACTCGGATATCACATCGCCAACAGACAATCCCGGTACATAACATCAGCACGCCTCAAGTCGGCCTACACAACACAACAAGTACTCGCTAGCTCCTGAAGATGGACGTATTA
>Ga0131853_10004970_pt1 | contig 23932 bp, 10 predicted proteins | sample TergutLab28metaG_FD_92764 | JGI IMG/M metagenome (GOLD analysis project Ga0131853, IMG submission 92764) | Labiotermes labralis P1 segment gut microbial communities from Petit-Saut dam, French Guiana - Lab288 P1 (version 2) (version 2) | ecosystem: Host-associated > Arthropoda: Insects >...
TAGTAGTAGTAGTAGTAGTAGTCCTGTCCTCATTCCTTTCTTCGTTGTATGGAATACATGCAACTGATTAAGAACCTGTTTCCCCAGACCCGTCGAATATATCCTGTACTGCAGAATGCCTAACTGCATCCCAGGAATACAGTCTCATTCCGTCTGTAGCAAAGGTGAATATGGAAGTAGACTGTAATAATATGGGAGCTCAGAAATTATCCCACATGCCAATAAAGGACTCGGTCTGGAATTAAATACAGAAGGAACACATGAGGTGTAGATTTAATACTGCCTTAAACGTAAGAGGCATGGGAATAAAATCTGAACATATTTTTGTAGATAATGCATAGTGCGGTCCAAAAGTTTTATGACTGATTCTTTTAAAAATCGAAGACACATGAGGAAGACACATACCTTTTTTTATTCAAAATCAGCTCCATTGGCATACATACAGGCTTTTGCGCGGTCGTACAGTTTCTGAAAAGCTGCCGAAAATTCCTCTTTTTGGGCCTTCTTTAATTCATCAGTTATGGCTTCTTGGATCTCAGCAACATCCGCAAAGTGGAGTCCTTTTCACTTCATTTTCAACTTAGGGAACAGAGAATATTCTGGCGGAGATAAATCTGGAGAGTACGGGGGTGATAAAGGGTTGTAATTTTTTTGGTGGTTAAAAATTGGCAAACATTTGCAGCTTTGTGGGCGGACGCATTATCGTGCAACAAAAAAAAATCTCAAGAGCAGAACGCAGCTGGACGAACCTGCTGAATGCACTTCAGGAGGCAATCCATTAATCCTTTATAAAATTCTGCATTTACTGTTTTTCCCTGTGGTGCGAATTCTTTGTGCACTACACCTCGAGAGTCGAAAACATTATCAGCATGGTCTTGATGCGGGACCTTTGGAATTTCAGTTCCTTCGGCCGAGGGAATGTCTCACCAGCCCATTCAGAACTCTGTCGCTTTGTTTCAGGGTCACAGGCAAAACACAAGGTCTCATCTCCCGCAATAATTTTGTTAAAAAAAAATTTTGTATGCCTCGGCCATCGCGATAATGTCTTGGCAATATGACTCAATCTTCCCTTTGCTCAGGTGTCAAGGACTGTGGAACAAAACGTGCACACAACTTTCTCTTTCCCAAATCCTCTTTCAGAATCCGAAGAACTACAGTCTTGGGGATGTTCAAACATTTTGCTATCATTCTTGATGCGATTCGACAGTCATTTTTAATCAAATCAGCAACAGCAGCAATGTTTATCTCAGTTCGGGTCGATTTTGGACGGCCACCACTCTCGTCATTTTCTAACAGCTCCCTTCCGTCTCGAAATCGAGAATACCACCTAAAAACCTTTGATCGGTTCAGAGTCTCATTCCCATAAGCATTTTGCACCAACACTAGTGTTTTTGTCGCAGACAGACCGGCTTTGAAACAAAATTTTGTGGCAACTGTCTATTCGTTTCCGCCACCCATGACGTATAAAGAAAACTGACTTTAATAGGCAAGTTATAACTCATACACTGTCAAAGATATATAAGGGAAGCTCGGTGTGTGAACGGATGTTGGTTGATAGTAATTAGTTAGTAGGTTGGCCGATAGGTCGCTCTATTTTTATTATTTAAAAAAAAATCAGTCCTAAAACTTATGGATCGCACTCTGTATAACCACAGATTTATGACCTACGTTCTGGAAGTATTGTTATAATATTTTAACCATAGACGTCTTATGCGTTTATGATACTGTACATGAATATGTAATTACCATCAATACAAATATTTATTGGTTTATATTAATTCAAATTACATGACTACACGTTTCGACTTGAACTATGGTCATCACAGTTCAGTGTATTGCACAAAAAATCACAGTTTCAATTTCATATTATGTAGGCTGAGATCATAGTCGTTCTTATAAAACACGTTTAAATTATCTCTAAAATTTAAAATTGATACAATATATAATGTAAAATAACATCTTTATATTTTGTGAATTATAACTGTAGTCCGTTAATTTGTATATTCTTTTCCCTGAAGAATTCTGCATGTTTTGATTTTCGTGTCCCCTCCGATAATTTTTGGGATTGAGAAATAAGTGCTCATAATTTTGTTAAATAAACCTGTTGGAAAGTGACTACTTGCAAGAACGAGAAAGAGATAAGTATTTCGTATTAATATAGATGTCCGAGAAATAGGTTTTGAGGATAAGCGGTGGATAGAAATAGCCCAGGACCGTAGGTTTTGGTACTGACGGTTTTGAAAGAATGACTTCTGTTACCAGAGTTTCAGTAGGAACAAGGCATCATACCTTATCTGAATCTCATTATGGATCTCAAAGCCAAAACATGGCTGGGAAATATACAGACACTGAGGGGGGTTGTTTTGTGCAGGTCTCCTGGCTGTAGCCTTAGTCCGCCCGCCACGTGCGTGCTTTGCTGGCTGCAGGTTTGACCCAGCCTGAGATGCTGTTGTACCTGGCACGGAAAGCAGAGTCGCTGACCTTCAGATCGGTAACTGATGCCTCCTCTGGCAGCTTCCTGGATCTGCAGGAAAGATGAGTTTAATACTCATATGGTGATCTGAAGGTAGTCCACTCGAGTATGTGGAACTTAAGAGGGAAGTTGAAAGTGGCATTTCTATCAGCAGGTTTCCATCCTTATGGTCCATAGTATCAAGCTGCACATCAAGTGAACGACTCTCTGACTTAGCTTAATACTAAATGCCTGTACTTATCTAGTTATCCAATGTTAATAAAACGATATTACAACGTGTAGCAGAGTAATGCAGACCATATAGATACAGTAACTACCACAAGTTAAAACGCACAATCATTAAGCAAACATATTTTGAAATAGACCCCTGTAATCTTATAACCAACCAGAGTAGCATGTAAAAAAGAAGCGGAAATAGATAACTTGTCTGTAAAATTCGTTGCGAAGATATCAATTCTACACGAACCACGAAATAAAAGTAACTTAAGTAGTTTCACTCAGTAACTAATTAGCTAACTTCATGGACGAGGTTTATAGCTCCTCAGTCAAAAATTTCTCCACTTTTCATGCCACTCCGCTGTGCCCACAAACACAAATCATTTGTGCTTATCCTTACAAACTGAATTCAGTCCAGCCTCTTTTTCCTCTAGGTTTTCCCACCAAAACACTTTTCACATTTATTGTCCCCCCCCTGCGGGAAACCTGGACCCCCCCCCCCCAATCTAGTCCTCCATGAACTGCATAAATTACAAAGCTCCTCGTTCTGCTTTTGCCTCCATTACAGAACAGCTGTCCTCACCCTGTTATCCACAAGTTTCAGCCTGTTTTCTGCCCTTCATATGAGAGATCAAGCTTTGTAGCCACATAAGACCGTCTCTCTCTGAACAATATGATACGACACCATATTGTTCAATATTGTTTTCCTGTTTACTGCATTGAGTTACTGATAAGATTAGATCTTTTGTATGCTCGATGTAAGCTTCATCTTAGTGCTCAACAACACTGGGCCTACAGCACTGTTTCCTAATCACAATTCCGCAAAACATCGCTGAGGGTTCCGTCAGTAATCGTGGAATAAATACATAAATACAAATTTTAATGTACAGCGAAAATTCTAAACATTCCTCGAAATCGCGCGGAAATTTTTGTCCGTCAATTGGCGGTACTCGAATAATTTTCTGTGATATGATAGTTTTATATTAAAAATATTGAGTAACACAAAAAACGGGAACATTCTTCAATTTTTTGCAATGTCATTTTATATACATGCAGAAACTCTTTACCAATAAATTTTCTTGACAGGAATGTAGCAATACTTGAATTTCACCCGCCCTCGTCAACGTTTCCTGGCCTAGTTGAATAAAGATAGACCAACTTGATGTCACTTGCTTTATTATTTCATTATTTAAAGCTCAGCATATTTCGGATGTTAGTACATCCATCCTCAGGAGCTTGCAACTTATTTGTTGAGTTATTTCATGGGTTGTATTGCTCTGGTTCGATGCGTGTTGGTGTTACGCTGTGGTTTGGCTGGGGTGGTGTGGTATCCGGATGCAGGTTAAAGCAGTGCTTCAGCCTGCATAAGGATACCACACCAGCCCAACCGAACCACACCGTAACACCAACACGCATCGAACCAGAGCAATACAACCCATGAAATAACTCAACAAATAAGTCGCAAGCTCCTGAGGATGGATGTACTAACATCCGAAATATGCTGAGCTTTAAATAATGAAATAATAAAGCAAGTGACATCAAGTAGGTCTATCTTTATTCAACTATCAAGATGATGCAGGGTTCAATATACGTAAGGTTTCCTGGCTTGTAAACCTTTTCATTGTTCGGGTTTCCTGTGAATATGAAAAATTGTTTTAGGGGTTCTTTTACGGAAGAGAAGTTTGGAAAACGCTGGCCTTCCTGTTGCTTATATTTCACCCAAGAAAGTCCAGATTTAAAGATCCAAGCATTCTCTTTTAATTTGATAGGAATCCATAATTTAGCCATAATTTAATTTATGTCTCGAATCTACAATAACCGTTTTTGTCTCACATAATATATTTTTAACACGTTATTTAAAGACGTCGTCAAATGCTAAGATATATAGTGTCAGTGACGGATAAATGATGCCTGGAACGTTGGTCGGATGATACTGATAGGGGAAAACCGAAGTTCTAGGTTAAAAACCTCTCTCACTGCCACATTTTCCACCACAGGTCCCACATACCCTACGTCGGTCTGGGAGTGAACCAGGGACTCCACAGTTACAGACGGGCGACTGACCGCCTGAGACATGACACGACCGTATGACGTAGGGAAAATTTAAAAATAAAACAAAAAATTTTAGAAGACTAAGAAAAACTATCCTATCCAGATTTCAGCACGTGCCAGCGATCTGCACAGACTGCCTGAGTCATGTAACGTATCTGCCACAATGTCAGTTTCACTACAGAAACAAAACAAACAAACACAGTAAGACTTATCTGTCATGCCACAGCTCCAAAGGTTTACACTCGCAGTTTATAACCAGTGCGACTTAATTCTATAGCTTAGCTGCAGAAGGGCGCAAGCACACATCGTACAATCGAGGAATAAAAATATTACGGGACGTATAAATTAAGATTACTGTCATATGTCAATAATTTTCTTGGTTTTGCTGTGCATAAAGCGAAAGCAGTATGTGGTTATATTGTCAATCGCCCTTCAGTACATTTCATGTTGAAACCAACGAATTATTTTTCAAGCGAGAAACCTTTAAAATACATACGCAAAACTTGGTAGATCCAAATATATAGCGTAAAACCATGAAGCTTCTGACATGCCTTCGGAAGGTTCTCAGTTTGAATGTCGTAAGAAACAACGATTATCCTGACTTTTCTCAGCTTCTCCATGTGAGCACGAGATAGAACCTCAAGTTAGGTCAATGTCTCTTCCTTCCACATGGTTTTCAATTCACTATTCACTGGTCATATTATGGACGCACGCTGTGTGGTCTGAGCTTCTGTTGGCGCCATTAATAATCCATAACAAACAAATAAACATTTGGTGAGACAGAAAAGGGAGCCGAAGACTTATGACGAAAAACTGCAGATATTAGTGTAGTAAGGTTGAGAACTGTACGTAACAGGGAAAGACCAATACCGAAGACATTACGTTTTAATTCCCAGGTAAAGTAAATTGTGTTTAAAATATAAGTTTATACTTCATGGGAAATACAGTCAGCTGTCAGTGCTGCTTAAGGAAACAGTGAAAGTTTTTTTCCAAAAATATTACGGGACAGATCTTATAGACGCTCGTACGAAAAATTCAGTTTTGAAATGCCAGACCTAATGGCACTTGAATTAACCATTCACATTTAACGGGTTACGTGTAAGTAACCTGCTATGCAGCTCTTTTATATCAAAAGACCTTTAATATTAATGTTTATTTTTTTGAAGTCACTTGGCAGCCCTGAAGTAGATAAGATTTCTGAAAATAATACTGGGGCGTATAAGGTAAAAGTAAAGCAGTCCCGTTACAGGCCCAGAGGGTTCCAGGAAGTTAAGGTTCCCAGATTTCGTGACAACGGCACAGGATAGCGGTAGGTTGTCAGCCTTACGCACCGGCCGCCTTTACACCCAGGAAATGTTCCTGGTACTCATTTTTGTTAGAGGCTGAGTCGACCCCAGGGCCATAGTGCGATCGGACACCAGCTGGGATCGAACCAGCGACCTTCCGATTTGTAGCACAGCACCTTAACCACTGTGCTACCGCGGTCCTCCGGGGCGTATAAGACTAAACTTTATTTGTCGAATTTAAATTTGGCCCGTATATTTTTAGTAACACCCCTAATTTAAGTACAAGTTGAAGCAATTGTCTAAAAACGCAGGCTTATTAAAACACTCAAATTGTATTTCAAACTGTTTCGATATGGCGTATTTTTCGCAAAGCACTATAAACAGTATCGTGTGCTATAATTTGTTGTTTGTCGCTTTGGAATCAACATCTTGTGTGGAACAGGTGAACTTAAATCGAGTGAGTGGAAAAGGTTTCAAAAAAGGCGTACAAAGACTCAATGCGATTGAACAGCAAATTGCAGCATGTCTTTTGATGGTTACGGAGTGGCGACAACTACATTTGTGTAAGAAATTCTTCTAGTAGGACTGACTGCCTGGCAGAGCGCTAAATTATGACGGTTGCATTGAAACAAGTCGCTAAAGCTGTGAATATTGTCTGCTCTAATGAACGTAATAATCGTTTTCACACTCTTTGTCTTAGAACGGAGAACTTGCCAATTCCTTGGCAGTGATATAAACCGAAACCAAGCAGTGGGTCAAAACAAGGTCGCTCTTTTTGCACGTGCCATTACTCAAATAAACCACAACCCTCAGTGCGAGGACACCGTGCGTCTTGCTGCAGCTCGGGCCGGTGTTTGTCGATGTCTCAGCCTATAAATCCGGCACTGAGCTTTTCAATATTTCCTCTACCTGTACTCTACAGTAGCCTGTGTCAACCGTCTTCATCAGAGGCTAGCACAAGAGGTCCATTGGAGGGATTTTCTCTAAAGCTTTACCTGCAGGACCAGCTCTAATCGCTTTATTCTGCAGCAATAAGATCAGTTCAGAGACAGGAAATACATTAACATTATATAGCCTTTGCGTTCAGTGGCGGGTAAAGTCATTTTCGGACCGTTAGAAATTTAAAGAATGATAACCTTTCCCTACCACCTTATAACACGAAATATTGAAACTGCGAATTCAGCATTTTTTACATATTTGTATTATCTTCTTCCCCATCATTACCCACACTTTATTCTTTCCTTTTCCATTATTATTACCATATTTTACTTCACCACCTACTATTTATCTGTACCCCGCTCCGTCTTGATTAACTTCTCAGTCATTGACTCTATTTATCCTTCTCTTCCTCTTTGTTTTTCTTTGCTCATGTGGTAGAACTTCTGGCGATTATCCGCCGCTGAATTGCCTGTGAGAAAATGACTGTTTTGGATATGCAATAGTAATTCTTAGAGGGCAATCATCCGGTCATTAAGTTTGTGTAGTCACAAAACACCAGAAAAAAAGTCCCACGGTTGGAACATCCAAGCTCGGAGGTGCTCACAGCAAGAAGCTGACACTGTGGGTTCCCCAGTAACTTGTTGGAGTGACCACAAATGAATATTACTGCTCTGCAGAATGCCAAAAATGTGCGATAACTTTCGGCCCTATTCTGATACTCAGACATATGAAGGGGAATTTAACAGACCGTTGTCAGTCGTTCTTCGCAAGCAGTACCCTTACGAAGAGAGGAAATTTTAGTACCCTACAGTCGTAATGGTAACATTTATTTATTTTTTCCTCATTTATTCTTTTAATTCAGTATCATTCATTTTCATCAAATTTATTTCACCTGTTCCAAATGCGTATTTTGTAACAGGAAACTTGACTTTGAGTTTCTAACGAAATTCCATGTATAAATATAATGTAGATTAATTTTGTGCTTCTAATGGACTAAAGGAGCCAATCCACGTGACCGTGTGGTCTCACACGTACGTGTACAGCCATCTCGGCTCCTGGGTTCTCGGGTTCGAATGCCCCTGAGAGCATGGATTTTCATCTCAGGTGTTTGTTGTGTGTTGTGCAGGTAGCGCCATCTGCGACGGCCTGATCACTGTTGCAGGGGAGTCCTACCGTGTGTGTGCATGTGTGTGTGTAATTCTGTGAGATCTAATAACCTCAACAATGAGGCGATCTAGGCCCAACGTGAGTTGCTGGACCACAAAAAAAGGGTTAAAAGGTTTTTATAATGCAAATTGTCACTCGAAAATTGAATTTAATGACGTTTGACTATATTTTAACCTAAGTCTCAAGTATCACCTGATAAGCGATGCTTCATTGAGACGATGCTTCGTTGACCCAGGTTTGCTGTGTTGTAATACGTGAAAGATTTGTGCAGGATGAAAAAAGTGACAGAATTGTTGATGGGAAATATCCGAAAACTGGAGAAATCAGCTTGTAACGATATCAAAGCATTATTTATAATAATTTGTGCAGGAGAGACACCTGGATTGACTTGCGCCTTTTCGGGTATGCACACCGATGTGTTGTGGTCTATGTTCTTCTGAAATATGACCCCATGTCACTGAGTAATTTGTGCGCGACTTTTTGAAGTCACTATACTCTGTCGAATAGTCGGGATGCACATTCCAGAATAAAGAAGACAAAACGTACTCCTTAGCAGATGTCTGTTCAATGCTCAAGTCCTCCGAGCGATCTCGCCTCCGTATCCCAACATTCAGGTTTCTATTTTCTCGTGTTCATCTCATTGGGTCCCAGCCTGAATTCACTGGCGCTTCATGAAACCTTTCCCTTAATTCCAGCGTCACCTTTCAATGTGAGACCTGTTTCGACAAAAGGAACTCTGGGTAGCAAGGTTTCTGGGCGCAAACTCTATATCTGTGAAGGTGAGAAATGTCCCTAACTAGTTTCAGTTCCCAATGTGCTGTGTGAAGACAGTTCTGCTACAAAAAATTTAAGTTAGTATGGCTTTTGTGTTTTCAGTTTTGGTTATATGTTTTAAATTTGCTAAAAGATAATATAGTTGATTCAGCTTTTATAAGCATTAACAATCACAAGTGCTAATATGAATTTCTGGAATTTGAACTCAGACTTTTTAAAATATGTTTCAGAACGGAATAAATACGAATATACCTAGAAGTAGGACGTGATATATATTTATTTGTTGCTTGCTAAGTAATGGTACGTGAACAAGTGTCTGCGTGGTCCTTCCTTACCGTACAAAAAAACAAACTGATTTCAGTACAGTCACTTATAAAAATTATAACCTTCAGCTATAAACATGTGTATTTTCTTCCCCTTTTTGTTAATTCCAGACCTTACGTATATCACTCTTTTACCATCTGTATCTGTTCTGTTTTATAGTGTTTTATCTGACTCCTGTTTTGATTCGGTTTGTCAAGCTATGCGCATGTAGAGATCTCTACACCACGCGCGCGCGCAATGGCCAATACAGGCCGAAACATGTAGTTGTTTCCATCACACAGTCATTAAATACACCTCAGTGATTAAGTTGTATTTGACTGCATACCTTTTCCTAGTTTCACCCTTTTATCATTTCTCGTATATTCTAAACACAACTTTTCATACTTCCTGCACTGGTCTTAGATTTTCGTACTCTAAATTTTTGCAACAAGTATCTCATTACCAAACTAACGAAGTTTCTGTCAAAGAACACCATTGTACTGTAATCTGTACGGATAAGTTATTGTGCAGCACAAATTTATGGCTGTGGTGGAGATAATGTTTTAAACGTGTTTATAAAAAACCGGTTCAAGTCTTAGGCAACGTATAGGTGAGCTTATGACACACGTCACTCGAGATTTATAAAGTTGTATTCTTATATTGCACGTCATTGCGCAATCTTGAAAACGGGTGTGATCCAAGTGACACGTTCGAAAGTGTTACTCCGCGACAACCACGCGGGTTTTGTACCGTTTTGGTTGTTTATTGCGCAATGTTGCGTCATTCGTCTAATAGTCTTCATCGAGATTTCAGTAGTCAGAAGGCATTTTGCTTGTTATGAGTGTTGGATATTTAGGGACTCTTCATTCTTTTGAGTTCTTATATAGCGACAATGAGACTGAAAGTTAACCTGAAGTGTTGAATCGATAAGGATGTGGGAGGAATCGGTCTTTTCCGTATGAAGACCCAGTTGTTCTTGTGCCTGCGAGGACTGAGAGCAAACACTGCCTATGTCACATTCGAAAATCGTGCAGGACGCTTTACGACTGCCTTCTGTGATGACAGACGGCAGGTCTTTTATAATGGTCGGGGGCGAAATGATATGAAAACCCTGGATAGTGGTACCTTCCCGAGAATATGTGGCAGTCGGTGTAAAATACCGTTCTAATAAATGGAAACAGTTTGAAGATGGAATCTAAATTCGAAAGTAACGGCTGATAATATGAATATCTATACCTCTCTCTTAATATAATTCCGTTTCGTTCTCGGTCCCTGGAATTTATCTGATGAAGAACAGTCTGCCACAGGTAAGGAAGAGACCTATCAATCGACGAAATCATGCTGAAAAATTTGGTGAGCTGCTTCAAAAAATAAAAGTGAATTGAAGACAGGTAAACAAACGAAACTGTAACGACATCTTATTTGATACAAGTGCAGTTTGGATGTGTAGCGTAAATTGTGTCTGGGTTGCGGTTTCGAGCCGCAAATAAAGACAGCCTCCTCGGTAACCTTTCGTTTTTCACTGTCCGCAATCACTCGCTCTACACATTTGACAAATAATACAGGTGATACAGGACATTAAGGTATCTTACGACTAACAAACGTACGAGTTCTTCCTGAGACCCTCCCCGTGACTTCCAAACACAGACTTGCAATAAAATGTGGTTGCTTCGCTGTGGTCTTTCATGGGGAGATCTGGTACTTTCGTTTTGTCTTTGACGTTAGTTCAGTTCGACTGAATTTGTTACCGTAAGCAAGCAGTTCCCTGGGCAAGAATCCTCTTTTTAACGGAGTCGAAATTTCCGGTACTGTTTTCTCATGAACCCACCACTGGTCCCTTACCTGAGTCAGTTAGGTCTGAACTGTAACGCCAGATTTTATTATTTGAAGAATGCCGTTACTATACTCCCATTTACACCGACACCTAATCGTTGTCCAACGTTGAGGTGTTCAATCCAAAATGCTGCGCGATACTCATGTTCCTCTTGCATGCTACGTGTCTTCCTTATTTCATTCTCCTTCGTTCGACAACTCTTACAATTTTAGCTAGGAGCCTGCAACCGAATTCCATTCTAAACTCTTCGAGTCCCGTTGGTATTTTCAGACTGCATTTTTGGAAGTTCTATTTTAAGAGAATAATATCATAAAATCTTTTAAGTCTCACCTTTCCACAGATTTTCTGACCAAAACGTGGTATGAATGTTTGATACGACAGCGTGCATGTTACATGGCCAACCCACACCACTGTTCTTAATTTAATCACTCTAAGATATAAATTTAATGTTTATTAACAATCCTCACAGACAAAGGCATCCAAAATTAACACATCAGTAACTCCCAGTGAGATCAGTTGTGACTTATCTTGATACACATGAGTATGGAAATTTAATGGTTTAAAAGGGAACCCTCTGTGTGCTCCAGCAGAATTATAGTATCGCAGAAAGAAGGGTACTGAAGTCAGAGTTGTTTTCAAGTATGTATTGCGTGCGAGAATTTACATTAAGCTTTTAATTCTGTTGGTCTTCATCATGTAACTTGCATGTCAGGTAAAGACAGAGCTGTTCCTGTCCACGCCATGAGTGTAGATATTGCTCTACTTATTCCTAACTTCAGCAGTAGATGGGAGGGAGTGTCCAACTTCAAGCTCCAGCCGCTATACTCCAGGGTGGGCCCCAGCGTCGGTCTGGACATCTTGGGCACGTACACTACCACATTCAGTCATTCGTCAGATTATACCACCCACGAAGATCCGAATTCTCATTCAAGCGGATTCCTCTCACGCCCCGTTACAAGAGTTCTCACTTAACTGCTGAACATCATATAGGCCAATACACAAAACATGAAGCATGCACAGGAAATAGCAAACCTAATGTGGCTGCTTCCAAGTTAAATGAGCAGTGTGATGGTTAATAGGTATGAGGGGTTCTATAATCACAATAAGACAGGCATTGTACGTATAACCTAACAATGAGGCGCGTACATGCAACCATTGTTGTAGTGGAAAAGCAATGAGTATTACATATTCTCAGTATGTGTTTGTAGCCTTAGGTATCCAGCATGCAATGCGCATGAGTTATGTTTTCATCTGTGACCTGTGTGGCTGTATCATGTTCTTCCACATTATCTTATAAAAGGCACTTTTTCGAAAAAAGTTAATGAATAAAAAATATTTGATTTTTTCAAACCTTTGTGTGAAACATTTCTAATTCTAAGAAGAACTGAGCGAGATATAAATGTAAAGTACCCTCGTGCTTGTCAGATTTTAATGAAAATTGAATTTTCTCGACAAATTTTCTAAATATACTCAAACATCAAATTTCATGATAATTTGTCTATTTGGAGTCGAGTTGTTCCATGCGAACGGACAGACACGATGAAGCTAATAGTCGCTTTTCTGTATTTTGCAAACGCGCCAAAAATTAAAGTTATGTGTGTATGAATACCGGCGTAATTAACGTACGTTAAACAGATTTATTCTTGAAACGCTAATATTTGTTTGAGCCACAAGACATTGACCCGCCCTTATGGAATCCAAAGTACATTACCATGTTCAACAAGCCTATGAGTCCAATTACATCTTATACTTTATTGCTTTGAGACGCATTTTAATAATATCCCACAATCCACTTCTAAGATTCATAACTGAATTCATTTCTTACGAATTTAAGATGCAGTTGTATATATTCTTCATCTTTTCCAAACTTTCCGAGGTTCTGTCTTATTTTTATACAAGGAATTTAAATAATCTGGCAGAATGACTAAATATAATTCACTGAGCTTACGCAACACAAGTTTGTTTACCAAAAATAATGAAATCTGCCCTGGAAAAAAATAAAGAGGATTTCATACAAACTGTAATATCATCAGAACTATCAGGATAACGTACAGAAGGCTACCAGCATGAGCTCCATCTTTCTGACGATTTCTGGTACATTTTGGCGACAGTTTTGGTTTCTGTATTGCAAAAATTTTCGCACGTCCTGACACACTTGGAAGGATTCAGTGCACGGGTTATCAGAAAACACAAAAAATGATTGCCCGTAAATGTACATGCCCAGAACAGGAGTCCATATGCAAGCCATTCAGTTTCGCCAGATCTTATTTGAATGCGTGTCCAAGGTGTAGTTCGTAATTTGCTACAGACCGACATTTTTTTTTTCAGTCACTGGAAACGAGAGTCGCCATAGCTGCGTACTCCTCTACCTGCGTTAAGACTGGTGTGTCAGAAATCAGCATGCACTGGACAGCACCATTTATCTGTTGCGCAATAAAACAACTCCCATCAGTCAGTCTTTGCCGGTCCTTCTGGTAGTGCATCGTGAGTCATACCACATCATGTGTCACCTGGGGGGTTTGTGTATGCTTAGTCACGCAGGCAGCACGGTGTAGTAGGCGACATTGGTAGGAATGCAGTTTGTTTGCGGTGACCTCCAACCGGCTGCTGCGGCCAAGCCTGCGGGCGGTGCGAGATTCTTTCCTACATCCGCGCGGATCTGTACGCTATACCCGGTGTGTGTTGTGCTTTGTTTTCATATATTATCCGAACGTTACAGGACAACAGTCTAAACAACATTAATTTATGCTATCACTTTACCCTTTCGCTAATGGCTCATCTTTATATCCTGTTCCGTGACTCTCCAAAGGCTAAATACAGCTACTGTCTTGCTGGAGAAACCTGCTGAAATTGTAGCGGTATAGGTCTCTGCGTGCGTACATGCTTTATGGGAGAAACGAGATGTGTATATCCTTCAATCACCTGTCTTTTAAAAGTCGCGTGTTAGTCGGTTGTTACAAAATTTAGCGTGGAAGCAGTCGTTGATTTGTTGGTAAAGTACAGATTTAGGTTATATTGTTATATTAGATTTGCCACATTCCTGTCTGTTTAAGGAGATGGGATATCATAGTGCAGGAGTGACCACCACATGGTTTGCGCACGTGCCAGGCGCGGCTCGCGCAAGTTGCGTTCAGGAAAATAATATGTAGTTCAGATGAACACGAGGCTGACCGTGAATTAGCTGAAACTAACCTCGTCTGTCATTCAAATCAAATCGCTTATTGTCCGTAAGAAAAGAAAAAAATACTATTCTTTGTGTCTGACGGGCAGCAAGCGATTTGATTTGAATGATCCACAAACACAACGATATATACTCCATTAAATTTACATACTGTAGATTGATGAGCAGAAATAAGGATCCATCAAACAGAAGAAGATACAAGCATTGCATTCCTTAGTGCGTCGTTTTTGCCTGAGTTGTCTCCTAAACTGGTGCTGCCGAATCTCATCTAGCTGGCTACCCCTGGCACATTTTTTACAGTGAATTGCTACGTCTGGACAACCCTTGAATCGTGGTTCGATTCTGGGTAAGAGTAAGAGGATGTTCTATTGCCCAGAGCGACCAGACTGGCTCCGGGATCCACGCAGCCTCCTGTTCAACGGGTACAAGGTGCTCAGCCCCGGGAGTACAGCGTTCGGAGTGTGAAGTTGTCTATGAACACCCCCCCCCCCTCACGTGTCGTGGTTAATGCAGTAAATATGTTTATTGTATTACTTATGTTTATTGTAAATTATTTATTGTTGTACGTTTTAATTAAACTGTGGTGTAAGCTCCATTAATTTATCAACAACACCGAAACATGTAGGAACCAAGTAAGAGAAAGAATATATAGATTGTAGAATTGTGCATTTGTTGATGCTACCGGAGTTTTAATATGTCATAATGCACGGAATGAACAATGTATAAATGTTGATATTTGCTAGCTAATTAGTAAGCGGAGCATTTTCGTATTTTATTAGAATACTGTATTTTGGCACTGTCATTTGTCTGGGACATTTGATGTGGGTGTACAACATTTAGGAATCTGGCTGCGCTTCTGTCTGCTATTAAAACAAATTTTTAAAATCTATTCTGTTGGATGCGTTAGATCTCTCTCACGGGTACGTGTCAGATTGATCTGTCGGATCTAACAGAATAGGTTGCAATATGTCTGTTACTTTTACCTGAAGACTGCATCAGAGCAAGCTATAAAAATACTGCGCAGATCAAATTTAACTGGAAAATGAATAACACCAAATTCTTATAATCAACCGAACACTTCCTCTCACCTTTAGAGAGGTGCGGTTAATATCTTTGAATTTCGACTTAATGCTCGGCGCCATTTCCTTTTGCGGGTAAATACCTTTCGGAAAAAAAGAAGAATGTACCTTAGGAAAGAATGGAGATGCGTTATTAGCGCTGCAAAGATGGTAGAGTGATTGCCTGGTAATCCCCATGGTAACCTAGAAGAAAAACAACTTATTTCCCTTCTCTAAGATTTCTGAGAATCCAAAGTAACATGTCGTCCTATGGAGAAGAGATCATTTAGATCTATTTAAAATTATCAGGGTATACGTCTTCCTGTCCAGTAATCAAAGGCAGTACCTCCGGAATATGAAGCAGAACATCGCGGCCTTCATTTCACATTGATTTCTTCGACGTAAAAATGTCTCATTTTTTTCCTCAAGGATTACATTTGACTTAGGAGTACATACGCGTGGCATTCCACAAGACTGCGCGCTCCGAAGTGTGTTTACCTGTAGTTTAGCAAGCAACGCAATACAATAAATTATGTTTTTATTAAATCAGTCCATTGAAATGTGATGATTTATTACAACAGTTAGGAATCAATTACCGCAACCCCTGCCAAGAGATCAAATCATTGAGTGACAGCAAAACTGTCGCCATGCTTATCATAATTCATTCACTGCGCAGGTGGAGTATTTTTTATTCCCATGAGGTGGCCAGTCACGTTTAATTTTCCTGGAGTATTTTTAAAATGACATTTTTTTGTGAGCATGTGACATGTAAAACTTGCTTAGTATGTTACAGTTTATCGGACCTGTGTTAAATGTCTTCTGGATAAGCAGCAAACAGACTGGCTTTTCCATATTTGATGTGGCTGGTCTTACGCTGTGTCATGATAGGAGGGCATGACTACTGGGAAACAAGATGAAAACTAAAAGGCATATGTAATGCTCAAAATTTTTTTCTTTTGTTTTCCGAGCACAGAGTGAATAAAAGCACAACGATTTTGCCTACCTCTCTTTTGAGTCGCTGGATTTGATGTACTGCGTTTCATTTTATGTTCACTGCCACCGGATAACAACCCAATTGCAATAAATAACTAAAAAAATTATTATTATTATTATTATTTATCTCTTTCTTTTGACGATTTCTTTTCTAAAATAATGACGAATTTCTTGTTATTGGCTTCTCACTCAAGTACAGACATTAGCGAGACAAAGCTTTTACAAACTTTGTGGAGTAAAAGCTGGTTTTTCTGTCACTGGATTTTCCGGAAAGCTCTATTAACCGAAAACTTGTCCATTACATATCACTATTAAAAATACCGGTAGTACCCACCACCGAATTCGAGAGTTCAAACAGCGAAAGTTGATACAACTTGACTACTGACAAGGTAAATTTAGGTAAGCGAAAATTTAAGAAAGCTACTGCAATATATATATATATATATATATATATGCAATTTGTGTTGCGATTATGATATTTAATAGAATGAAATTTTATATATATATGTATATATATATATATATGTAACGGAACAGGATATCAGGTGGCAAATTAAATTTTTGGGACTGTTCATGAGTTTGCTAAGTACGCTAAGATACACAAGCGGTATAACATTCTAATATCTGGGAAACTGTAATATCCGACAATATTTTGGTCCCGGAACAATTTGTAGTGTAAATTGCATCGTATTTGTATTACATTTACTGACTTACTCTTAGAAATCTTTCCTGTTCCACTGCTTTTGTCATAAGGGACAGAAGTTATTTGTGTTCACATCACAGATCGAGGAGATAAAACAAATCAAATGCATGTTTAAGAAGCTACGTGTGTTGGCGTCATTTATTGTTAAAGCTATATTAATTACTATTCAAACAGACACACCATTTTACTAACACTTGTAAGTAAATGCCGTGTAGCGACTGCAAACGAGCAGTAAAATCCTCCCTGCAAATAACAGACTTAATATTTATCTCAGAAGTTAGCAATGAAAATACAGAATGAAAGAGGCAATGTACGTATAACGTAACATTGAGGCGCGTTCGTGCAACCATTGTTTCAGTTGAAAAGCAATAAGTATTACATATTCTCAGTGTGTGTTTGTAGCCTTAGGTATCCAGCATGCAATGCGGATGCCCCATATTGTCATCTGTGACCTGTGTGACTGTATCATATTTTTCCTCATTATCTCATGAATGACACTTTTTTTTTCGAAAAAAAATGTTAATGAATATAAAATGTGTGTTTTGTTTTTCTCTACAACTTATATCAAAAACATTTTTCATTCTCAGAAGAAATACGCGAGATATGGTTAAAAAAATATTTGTGCTGGTCTTCGTGTAAAGTATCCGTTATTATTGTCACATGTTAATGAAACTCGAATTTTCTGGACAGATTCTCGGTAAATACTCAAATATCAGATTTCATGAAAATCCATCCAGTGGGAGGCGAGTTGTTCATTGTGAATGGACGAACAGACAGACGTGACAGAGCTAATAATCGCTTTTCGCAGTCTGGAGAACGCGCATAAAAACAACAACCAGCTATATTCTCCTCCACATGCTGTACTTGCTTCGAATCACAGGAACAAGTCCAGAACACCTGCAGTGCGAGTGTCTCGCTGTCCTTAGGGCTGCATTTTCAAGTCAACTTAAAAACTGTTCAGAAAATACAGATATTCTGGTTATGAATATAAGAAAAAATCTTTGAGAACGTTCACAAGTACGAGGAACTGTAAACCCACAGTACTTGAAACTGGCGTGTTTCATCTTTAAAAATGTATGCGTTTCAAAGAAATATCTCATATATACGTAGTTTGTGATTGAGTGACAACCCATGTTGACTAAGTGACGTAACTGGGTATCCATATTTGCAGAGTCGCCATGGTTGCGCTTGGCTTGTGACTGACTCACCCGAGTTTTTATGGTTTGTATATAATGTGGATTGTGTCTGACATCACAATGCCGAATTTCAAGGAGTCATACTTGGCTTTACGTGGTTATCATTTAATACGAGTGGTTTATGATCGACCCGCACCCACGTTCTTATGGTTACAGCGCTCGGTGGTTAAGACTGAGTTTTGTTTGTGGTAAGTCACGCACTGATTTCCCTAGTTTCCAGGCTTACGATGTTGCGAGAGACCATGTTCTGTTCATGATGTCACAACCCAGGTTCCCTTCGTCATGACAGGGCTTCTTTGTTTGGTTTCTATGGAAAAAATACTAGGCAGATAAAAATTTGAGTTATTTACAATACGATCACGAGATGGTATCTTTCCGACACAAATAATTAACGCTTGGTTGCTGTACGTGTCCGACAGGAGGCATTAACGCGTGGTTTGTGAGTGACGTCACATTTGATTTACGGTTAGTTCGGAAATAATACGTTAGGCCTTTAATATGACAGGCCAATTTCGCTTATTAATCTGATACAATTATTGAGGTTAGTGTGCTGAGTATTTCAGAACCTGTAGCAAGTACTTGGAACGTTGCTAATTCGGTTATTTAATTCTGTTTCTTCAACTATGGCTATTCGGTCCGTTTTCGGGCCGTGGCCTACCCGATGATCATTGAAGTTAGTATGTATAATCAAGCATCATGCCGTGACTATGTATCTCTGTGCTTGATTAAGCATACACCACGCAGACGTAAGTCCGGGGATCCAATCCCGGTGGAGGGGAGATTTTCCGCACCCGTCCAGACTGGTCCTGGGGCCCACCCAGCCTCCTGTACAATGGGTACCGGGCCTTTCCCGGGGGTAAAGAGCGGCCGGGGCGTGACGCTGACCACTCACCCCCTTCTACTGCCGTGGTCAAGAAAAAGTAAAGCTATACCTCTACTCCCCCTACGGGCTGTACGGCCTGTACAGAGCCTCAGTGCCTGTACAAGGGTGCACTTTACTTTACTTTTACACAGATGTAAGCGGGAACTGGCTTATGACTCCGAGACGTGGACATTTTGTGTTGTGTCTCTTTACGTCCGGAGAAACAGGTCCGAGTTATTTATTGGCTAGAGGGTTACGTGGGCCTCAGAGCCGGTGTGGGCGAAGTGGCGAAGAGAGAAATTCTCTCTCCCTACCGGGAATTGAAACCAATTCGTCTAACTACCATCCCATTGTAACTCCTTTAATGTAAGTCGCACAACACAGATTGACTGCTGGTCCGGGTAACCTACTGGTTTACCGTCTTTGCCTCTAAAGAGTCACAGGATGATGCCACTGACGCATGCTCAACTTGTCTCCTAAAAACTAATGAAACTGCGAGCGGATAAACGTTCAAAAGGTACAGTGTTGTCACGTGAATCGATACAAACTTTTGAAAATGGATGGCAGCGGAGGGAGGAATCAAGATAAGAGGAACAGCAACACATCTATAAAGCGAAGCTTTATTGTTCAAGTGCTTTCACGTGTCATTTAAACAGGAAGAGGGCGTGGGGACGAGTTCGGCTGCTCACACTGTAGTTGGTCCACAACGCCACGAGTTGTACTTGTTTTGGTATTGTAGGATACGAACTGATAGACCGAGGAATCGTTGCTCGTTTCCTGTCAAAGGGTAGGAGATTTAATTCTTTCCCTATGCGCCATGAACGGTTCAGTGACAAATCAAGCCTCGAGTCCAATAAGTATTACCAGGGCCTTTCTTTCTCAGAGGTAAATTGGCCATAGCATGTAGCTGACTGCTCATCTCTACCTATTTCCGACGTTAGGAAAGAGTGTTTCTGTAGGTTCTTCTACCCAAAAGTCTTCTTGTCTTCCACGTGGACAAATTTACATTAGGTACCTTATTTTTGCACACCACCTACACTTATTTGAAGCTTTTGATTATGTTAATTACTGTGTTATTCCCAATATACTGTAGAAACTAAATACAGGGAGCTTTGTTTCTTGTGTAAATAAAAATTGGAATTTACAGACCAAGGTAGCTGTGGTCTTCACAGTTAAGTTCAAAAAACAAAATCTGCCTAATTTTTTTTATCGTTACCCCGTTGTGGCGATGCTCTGAAGGCTGTCTTCGGGCCGACAAAAACATAGACATTAATAAGCTACTTAATTATTTACCGGACCTCCCCCAGTCAACATAGAGCAGTCATGTCATATGTACCCTCGTTAAACCCTGACGTTAACAAAGACTTACTATGATAATTTTCAGGCTTTCACAGCAGGAATTTCTCAGATCATATCCTAATGGATTCTTAAACCGTGTAGGATAATAAGTTTTTTCCGAAATTTTGGGAGAATGTTGAGAAACGCGATAGAAACGGTCTTTATCTAGTGATTACGTTTGAAAATAATTGGGCATCTTTGCTGTCCAGTCGCTATATCTCTGGGAAAAGAAATTCCTGTTCGCTTTAGTTACTACTGTGGGCGGCGGATAGAGTCGACCTGGATGCTCTGTCGGTTGCGAAAAGAAAAATCTCTCTCCATATAGAACTGAACCAGGATCATTCAACCCTCTGTCATTTACTTTACTGACTGAGCTATCCCGACTATTATAAATGAAGAATATATTACGAACTGAAACCTAAGCCCTCGCCACGCTTTGACAGGATTGTGTCGATGTCAGTAACTTCAACAAAAGTTGCAATTCTGTAATATAGCACTGATTAGCATCAGCTGTCTCACAAACCCTGTTCTGCCAGCTAGTTTTAGTTTTCTGCCAATAAATGAACTGTCTTTACAGACGATCACTACAGGACCCTATCCTGAGGGTATAAACCCAGCCAACATCTTTCACGTCGAAGTGGTTACAGAAACTGTTTACATTTCCCCGTCATTTACGTCTAGATCCCCAAGTGGTCTATTCCCTATTCCCTAGTGGTTTTCCACTTTACATTTAATATGTGTTTTCCTGTATTCCAGTTGTCGCTCTTCTACTGTCCCTCTTCGCTCCGAAACGACTTGTTTTTTTAAACTTATAACATCGAAAGAAATTCATTTTTTTATACAGGCAGTTCGTCACTCGTCTATCATAACCGTATACTGTAGTAGACGTAATCCCTTCGTAATGGAAAAAACTCTTATTTCATTTTATTTCTAAGATGGCACTGTTATCAGAGCAGTTCTGTGAATAAATGAAGCCGTAAACACTCACACAATTTTGATTAAATAAATAAAGAAATCTACTTTTACTTGAACATAAGTATAAAGAAATTCGTTACAGATTACGTTCCCTGATGTTAATAAAAATCCAACCAGATGCAACAGTATGCAGATATTTATTCACTGCAAAGTCACTCCACATGTTTCGGGTGTCACATCACCCATCATCAGGAGTACTAAAAACTGTAACCGCAACCTCCGGTACAGGTCATAATACTGGTACAGCTGCTTCCCTCCAGCGTGGCCTGATCAGGCTTGATGATGGGTGCTGTGACACCCGAAACATGTAGAGTGACTTTGCAGTGAATAAATATCTGCATACTGTTGCATCTGGTTGGATATTTATTAAATTGAATTGTGATGCACGGAACCAAGAGCTTAAAATTTAAGTTCCCTGACTTATTGTTTGCGATATTCTAAAAATGATACCTCTTGTTTAGAATAGAATGAAGTTTAAGAGCGATTATGAGCGATGTATTAGCGGGCGGAATGATGCCATCTATTTGCGCACACCATTTTATTTTTGTTTCTATGGAGTGGCTGAAGAATATATTACAAATTGCTGTTTAAAAAAATATCCAATTCGATATTCGATCCTGACACTTCACCAAAAAGTACCCGCTTGAGTATTCTCTTGTTGAAATAAATACCGTTACAAAAACATTTGCACTAACGTGTTTTACTGAATTAAAGCTAACATTTAGAGTTTTTAAATAATCTTCATACTAAAAACATAAGAAAAATAAGCTGAGCACAATATTGACTGTTATAGAGCATAAGAAGTCTGACCGTTTTCCCTACTTACCATATTTCATCGGTTGTCCCTTTGACATTTCCACATAACTCAGAACAACAATCTCACCACAAACACTTGCCAACATTAATACGATTACGATTGCCCGCATTTTCTCATTAACCCTTCAAATGCCGAGTTAAATCCCATCTGCCAATTGCTGGCATTGTTAGGAACTCACCCTATGCTCCACGTTAGCAGGATAAGGGTTAATAACCCCACAAGAGGGACTTTTGTGAACTATCCATTTTTTTTGACACACTTTCAGGTGTCGATCAGAGACGCAGAGCAACCAGGTCTGCTGGCCTCTTTGGTTGTTGAGGGTCTTATTTCATGTGGGAACAAAATTCTGCCGTACGTCGTAATGTGTTACAGAACCGCATACAGTGTCAACTCAGTGTACGTTCGCCCGTAAGGGTTGGTGTAATATATTGTGCTTGTACGGTACAGTTTTTATCAGCACCTTCACTTTAAGATAAACTCTGACAGATAACGGCAAAACATATTCATAATATGCAAAATGCAATTGATAGAACGTAAACCTGTTATATATTATTTTAAATTATGATATAATTCTGGCTTCCTTAAAAGCTGCTTTCTAATCAGAACTTTCTTCTTTACAGCCGCTAGTTTTTCCTACAGCCAAAAATTGGTCATTTTTGTTGTGCATTAGTTGTTGTTGTTGTTGTTGTTGTTGTTGTGTGTGTGGCGCTTCGACCCGATTCCAAGTCATGGCCTATCCTTACGGGTTTTAAGGAGTGTCATCCCCGTTGTGTTAGTTAAAACACAAGGAAACAATTATGCATGGACATGACCGTCAAAACACAACTATATTGTCAATTATACGTAACACGTCAACTACATGTTTCGGCTAATACTATTTTGGTCATCATCAGGTTGGACACACGTCCGTGGCCGGTAGCCGAAACGCAGACAAATTATGATGTCTACACAGCCACTAAGGCAGACCGGTGTGGATCTCAGCTCCCCCTACTACTGACAGCAATTACAACACCGCAATAACAGCCGGCTTCCCCCTCAAGCCTACGACACCCCATTGATACCTCCAGCAATAATGGCGAACATTATGAAATCATAGACGTAACATGACACTGTACTCGTATAGATCTACATATTGAACCTTCTGCACACACGCCCTCCAACTCCTTTGTAAACAAGATCTCGTCCCCCTCTACTTACACCAACACTGATGGTTATACTGTATCATATTATATATTGTGTAGTTTTCTCCGATAATTGTGTCCAACCTGATGATGGCCAAAATAGTATTGGCCGAAACGTGTAGTTGACGTGTTACGTATAATTGACAATATAATTGTGTTATGACGGTCATGTCCATGCATAATTGCTTCCTTATCTTCTATCGTTACGGGGCTTCGCGATCACACTCATTGGACACACCACACTCGGTAGGACTCCTCTGGACGAGTGGTCAGCCCGTCCACACAACACTAACAAGAAACAAACGTCCATGCCCCCCGGCGGCATTCAAACCCGCAATCCCAGCAAGCGCACGGCCGCAAACCCACGTCTTAGACCGTGCGGCCCCTGGGACAATGATATATATATATATATATGTAAGTAAACGGAACGCTATCTGGATTGGTCACATTTTGCGTAGAAACTGCCTTCTACAACAGGTTATTAAAGGAAAGATAATCGGGGGGGGGGGGGGGGGGGGTAAAAAAGAAAGGAAGACGAAGAAGAAGAGGGGGGAAGGTGATGACCCCAAGGAAGGGGGAGGAAA
>Ga0131853_10004971_pt1 | contig 23929 bp, 14 predicted proteins | sample TergutLab28metaG_FD_92764 | JGI IMG/M metagenome (GOLD analysis project Ga0131853, IMG submission 92764) | Labiotermes labralis P1 segment gut microbial communities from Petit-Saut dam, French Guiana - Lab288 P1 (version 2) (version 2) | ecosystem: Host-associated > Arthropoda: Insects >...
TGCAGCTAGTCAAGAAATTCCCCGCATTTCACGGAACCCGAAGGTTCATTACTGCACTCACAAGCGTCCGCCACCTATCTCTATCCTGGGCCCGCCCAATCCAGTCCATATACCCACATCCTACTTCCTGGAGATCCATCCTAATATTACCCACCCATCTACGCCTAGGCCTACCCAGTGGTCTCTTTCCCTCCGGCTTCCCCACCAGCCGACCCAGCCTACCACACACTTCCATCGTTTCAAAATGCCACTGTAACACGACACACATCGATTGTATGAGAATTTGCGGCTACACGGCTTTTGAAATAATTACAATAACTGATGAGTCGAAACCTGTATTCGCGCCCCCCCCCCCCCCCGCGCGCACACAAACAAACAAAGTGCTACAGTCGTCAACGAATAGCCAACATTAGTTGAACGACATGGTGATAGCACCACCTCAAAATAACTATACACGATATTTTATTACTCAACTACTTGTTTCTAGTTCAGTCTGTATAAAGTAAAACTGTGGGTATAGCTGTCCCCGTCCAAGCTATGAATGTACAGAAACGAAGAAGAGGTATAGCTCCACTCATTCCTAACCTCAGTCATCAACCTCACGTTTTATTCCCGGGAAAAAAACGCCAGCGCCCTCCGAACAGGGAGCTCTCTCTGCCCCATAGCCGGTCTGGACGTTTTGGAGAAAAGATAACATGTTACTTTTTCTGCGACATGAAGTCCGGATCGCCCAGCACACAGACCTGTCGCTATACCGACTCCCGACTACGCCACTGCTGTGCCGTCGTTAAACAAGTACGGAGTTATCATGAACTATAAGAGGAAAGAGAAACACACACAGCTCGTCTTAAGAAGCCACAATCGGAGCACATCCGGGTGTACGTCATAGCAGGTTAGTATGTTAAACATGACGACATACTGTTACGCAATCGAAAGATTCTGGGCTAGATTCTCGGATCTGATGCCTTCAATGCCTGGAAAATTGCCCAAAGAGTACCGTTAACTGATTCCTAACAGATAGGAAAAGAAACGAGAAATCGGAAGACGCCTAATGCAGCGGCCAGCAATTCAGCGCTGTTAAGTTTGAACAAGAATGACCTTACGATAGCTTCCACTGTGGTATGCGGAAGACACAGAACAGCCGCAAGGAACAAAGGGTCTCACACTAAACTTGCTACTATCTTTACGTCAGTGTCCTGAATCCACATCTCACTCTGTTGCAAAACATCAGCATGATCGACATGGCCCGCTGCTTAGCTCCAACTGCTTCAATGTCGAACGTAAAAAATAAATTTAAAAAATCAAACCAACGCCCTAATCTAGCCAGCGTATTTTGTTCATATGAAAATCAGCGTCTTCTCAATTTTTCTTTTGGGGTGATCCTGGTGAATTCCCATACCAACGGTGCGCATGTATTAAAAATTAAACACGGCGTGTAACTTCAACGTCGATCCTCAATCAAAGCAACTCTGCGCAAACATATCGAGGGATACTGCGAAGTTCGTCTTTTTCCTGTTTGCGAACCACAACTGCAGTACATCTGGGGCATTTTTCTTCTTTGAATCATGCGCTACAGGGAGTCAAGTACATGCAGCTTGCAAGAGGCAGTGCCAATTCAAAGCATCGCACTATGACAGTTACGTTTCCTATTCATCCTATTAACAACATAACATTACTGGGCAAATATGATGAAATTAAGATTCATCGGCAAACATTTCCCCCTTACTCTTATTAATTGCGAAGTACCTGAAACTCAGCACTTACAGTAAGTACCAGGCTTTATCTGTAGTACACTGTGGTGTTCTAGGACTATGACAATGTACAGTTCCAAACACTGCTTTCCAACCTACTTTTCCTCGCGGACCACCGTCACGAACAAAACACCTGCGTGGACCACCAAGTACCGAAAGTATTAATAACACACAGTTTGTGCTGTCTGGTTTAACCGTATGAACACATCACAAGTGTTCTTCTTTTCATGTACATACAATTAAACAACTTTAGTAATGCAATTAATATCTTTAAAACTGAATTATGAAAATCCTAACTCCCAAACAATTTCGCGTACCAACACCGGTTGAATAGCACTGGTCTAGAAGCACTTCCACCCTGAAGGTGGAATACGTTATTCCGAAACACTGCCCTACTACACGGTATAAAACATACACAAGTTGGCATTTGGAAAATAAGAACAGCTATAAATTATTCGTAATGACCTCATATTCCAGAATTCATAAGAATAACATTACTGATAATTCGAACACGGCATTCTAAATTCTTCATTATGTTCTCGAATTTAATACAAGGGTCGAATTACTGACACCCGAACGTCACGATTAAGGCTTCCCCAACTCGTCTAAAGATGTCCGGAACACAAGCCTGCATTACGCAAAGTCTCTTCAGCGTAAGTAGTTGAACTACAGGCAGACACCCAGGACAGGTGTTCTACTTAAATATGTTATCACACGTAAGACGGAAAAGACTGAACCGGTTCTACTCAACTCCCGGAATTAAAAGCAGGTTTAATCACTTGCTGAGGCGCTGCTCAACCACGATCAAGGTTTCACTTTTAATCACCTTTGAGCTGGGGTGCACAAATCCAGGGCGCCAAGTTGCCCGGACGATTAGATTTTGTATGGCGCCGTCTGATATATGTGAGTCCTCAATATGGAACTGGCCTACAGTCCTCTTGGAGTCAGGGATTTTTAAGGTGGCTCCTACACTTGTGGAAAATTTGTGCACCCCTGCAACTAAGTTATCACACAAAACCACGTACGATCCAGAATTTCGTGGAGAACAGATTCCTTCAATTGCTCTCGGGCCTATCAGCCGTGTCGTTCTTCATCAGGCTCACTCTAGTCGACTAGCGAAACAATGCCGATCGGTTATCAGACCTACTGATACACTAGTAAATCAACGACTTTCGGTCTGTCACCACATCCACGCTGGTGGTGGTGGTGACATGGCACCTACCCGAACACGAGTACATAGTCCGTCATTGACGAGTCCGCTAACCCGAGAAAAATGCGGCGTAGTAAAAATAAAACAAGCGAAAAACAAGAACATTTGTTAACACCCGGTGCCCGCATGACGCCATACTGCTACAGGCATCATAACGCTGCTTGAAAGGCCGCTTAGCTCGCATGGCTCCTCAGGCTTTTTCTGTTGCGTGTCTAATTCGCTTTCAGTTCCTGCGACCTGTTCATCACTGTGAAAGGAAAGCGCACTCGTTTCATTTTTGACAAGAAGAAAGTGTCAATTATGAGAGACAAGTATAACGAGGTCAATTATCTGAAATTAATTTTTCCCATACACATTTCGAATGAAATGCTACAAACATGTTTACTGATATTCGCAATACCCATTGATGGAGCAATCTGTCAATCAGCCACAGCCGCGGCGACAGCAATTGAAGCTTGGTCTAATATCCCGTTGCTAAATCTACACAGCTCAAGGTACATCTACAAAGGCAGCAAACGAAAAACATAGCTTGGAAAAGAACAATAACGAACAAACAGTATCACAATATACAGCTGTGACACTTCTGTCAGCCGCATTCACATCTCTCCAAGCTGATAAGGTGCAATTAAAGTGGCACGCAACGTGGGACGAGGAATGTTGCCAGTTTTTCGGAAGCGGAGCTTCGGCGGCGTCGCTCCTTACATCTCACAGCTCGCAACGTTCAATTTTACCTCAACCTTCAACTGCTGTGGCCGCGACTACAGTCAAGAAATTCCGTGTCTTGTATGGTAGCAAAACTTTCGTACTTTGTTCATAATAGCCAGGCAACGGTGTCTCTACAAAGTCAGATGAATGCAGTCCACAGATTTACTGCTTGGAGCCAATTTCAATCATCCTCCCACCTACGCAGGTCCGTCCCCTTCAAACGCGACAACCAAAGCGCCGTTACACTGCTCGTCCCCCCCACCCCCCTGTGCATACTACACGTCCCGCTCACCTTATATAATTTGTTCACAGCGAAGTTTTATACCCCTAGAAACCATGCAATACTATAATTTTGTATTTTACAATATTTACGTTTTATAGAGACGAAAATAATTCCATTATGTTATTTATCACACTATTACCATATGTACCATCAACTGATCAACCGACCAACCAAGTCAACGAGAAGAGCCAACATACGTCCACACTACTCAGTGTTGAAGACTCCAGCCTTCTGGGATTCACCATGGACAAGACACACAACGCTCCTCCAAGATGCCGGCAAAGACTAACGCCCCTGTGTTGTGTTTGCCTCGAATCTCGCAATCCACAGTCTTCTTTGATGGGATGAGAATTATTCAACATTTCAAACCTTTTCATGCCTTCCCGAAACTTCATCATCGTGTTGAATAATAATTCAATTCTTTGCTTCCATGCTGACGCTACAGCCTAATGGCCAAATACAGATCAGCATCAATTAAAAAAAAGCGAGCGCGCACGCACGCACGCACGCACGCACGCACACATACACACACAGTCATACCAGCAAATAACAACGAAAAGGATAAACAAAGGACAGACAACAAACAGTGCAATTAGCTATATGTGATATGTTTTAATCCCTGACGACTGACTTCCATAAATACAATGGCGCATCTACTACGAAATAAGAAGAAGAGAAACAATTTGCTCTGTAAATACTGAAACGTCTCCATGAACCAAATTTGTCGCTCATGTGTTATCTAGCATCGATAACCGTTCGCCGTTCGCTTAATATGGCCAAGTCCTACGTTTCCAAGCACGAACTTGAAGATCAACACTGTCAAAACTGGGACGCCAAGTTCACTCGGTACGCAGTGACAGGTACTGTAACGAATTAGCGTAACTATAATGGACATGGGGAAAAGGGTGGTATGAGACTGCTGCAAAATCCCGATAGATGCGTTCCATGGCCACAAAAGGTTAACGAAACAAGTAGGAGGTATACAACGTTTTATAATGTAATAAATTCACGTATCTTCAAATGCATTGGTTGATTTTATTCTCACAGTGACGAAAATAAAGTTTCGAATCAACAAATACAACCAGGGGTTTAACAGAGTCAGCACGGTTTGTACAAGGTTCGCAGACATTACAACTTAATTTGTTATTATTTTTTGAGGAATTAATCAATCTGATTTACCATAGTGAATCCCAACAGCTCACCCATGTCGCTGGTCATCAGTATCAGATAGCAGCAGAGTACAATCACCGGGAGATTTAAAGTGAAGATCGTTTTGACGTCGTCACTGAAAAGATGCTATTCACACTGCTCCCGTGCGTCGCCTAAGTCATTTATGAGTATATTGAACAGCCCTAGAACGGGTCCTTCTGGAACACAATAGTGTAATCCAGAAAGACGATGGAAAATACCAGAGATTCGAACAAGAGATTGCCTGTCAGTCAAATAACTGTGGAAACAGAAACGAGGTTTCCACGGTGTTGATATTGAGGATTGAAGTCTTCTAGGTTATGAAGCTGAGTAGCAGAGTCATTTATTCCCGATATTTCAAAGGAACACGCCGAGAATGTTAACGGTTTGTGCCTTCGAAATGTCGGGAATCTACAACCCAACTACTCAGTGGTACTGACTCCGCAGACATGAACCCTGTACTCTGAAATAACTTCATATAACCACCAGGAAGGCAAAAAAACACTAAATGTTTGAAAAGGAATGGTATGAGGAACAAAGCCGACAGCACTGGAAAGATCAACTTTGTACCCCTGGACGATGACAGCTAACAAAACGGTATCAAATCAAAATACATTATCAAACCGAAAATGGTGGATATGGATTGCGCTGAACCATGCCGGGAAGGAATTAATTTAAACTCTAAAGTGAGGATTACATTCACATTCGAGTAACGCGGAAAAAAAATTATATATATATATATATATATATATTACGAACAGAAACAGGTTGGTTGAATGCTAACACAGGCAATACTGACTTTGTTAAAAGTACGAATTAATTGTTACTTGCCTCCATACGACTGGAAAATAATACTGAGATACGCTGAAATTGGTAATATATTTAAAAACAAGTGCAAAATCTCATAACAGTTTTTATAACAAGGCCACTATGTCATCAAGACCAACAGATTTATGGTCGTAGACATTTATGAGATTTACATATACCCGCATTAAAAACAGGAGCAACAGATAAAAACCTTGAGAGATAATGGGAGGGGGAACCCCAAGACAAGAGTTACTAGACTTAAGGGCGTGCTGCTAAAGCATCCGCTGCCCCAAACAGGTTCAAGGGAATACCGTCAACTTCATGCAGCACAGAAGTTTGTTTCTCCCAAATGAAGACACGTCTCCAAAATCACAGCATTTGTAACAGATATGAACCAAATCCATCAGACTTAATTGCCAGCTGTTAAGAAAGAAGCTTGCGATAAAATGAAAATCTGCTACAAAACAGCGTCGCTTTCCCTTCTTCAGAGCGTCTGTGAAAGCAATTTTGTACTTAAGAACCAATAAAAGCAAGAAAAAATCGATTTTCCGACAAAGCCACAAACAACGGCGCGTACCGCAGCATCATGAACAGTGACATTACGGCTAGCGACAGCTGTAGCGTTTTGAAATACCAGTCACACATAGACATAGCATTATGTATACCTCGAGTGATTCCAGAAAGACAGCATGATTTTATATGACAACCTTCGGCGCGGGTCCCAAACACCGTACGATCTCTTCAGTCAAGTGACAGCAGCCACCCTGCATCAGAGGCCAAGTCTCTACGTCGGCCCACCCACTTGCCGCTGCTACAGAAGGTAGAAGGCACATATCATCTAGTATCTAGGGAGTGACCTGGCGGCATAAAGGTAAAGGTAAAGTTCACCCTTGAACAGGTCACGATGGCCCAGAGGGAAGAGGCAGAGGTACAGCTCTATTCTTTCTTTACCCTCAGCGTTATATGAGGGTGGGTGATCAACGGCACGCCCCGGCCGCTTTACCCCTGGGAAAGAGACCCAGTACCCATTGTATAGGACGCTAGATGGGCCCCAGGGCCGGTCTGGACGGGTGCGGAAAATCTCGCCCCCCCACCGGGATTCGATCCCTGGACCTTCCAGCCCGTAGCGAGTCGCTATACCGACTGCGCTCTCCCGGCCCCACGACCTGGCATACTACTCATATTCTGGCTACTAATGTGTCATTCGTGTACGAAAGAGTCCGCCAGAATACTGACACCTCCACTGCTCCGACTGCACTAACACACAAATCTACGCGCACACGACTTTGCGCACTCACCCCACTTGTGACATGGGCCTAGACCTGCTAACTGTAGCTATGCCTGAAGCCGGAAACTGCGGAATCACATCACTCGAACCATAACGCGGTGGAATTCCGTGAGGTGAATTTTCGGGCACAAACCTCATGTGGCAATGTCAAGAGACCAAGGGCAGGTATCAGGCTCCACAATGATAAGTCAGCAAAGGTAATTCACACGTCACTATAGTCAACAAACACCTGGTTATGCAAACCAATGACGTGGCCAATGTAGGCAGCAATTAAGGCCACGAAGACAAGCGAAGTGTTGCATCGTAGAGCTCTTCAGTTTGGGATAAAAACCGCAGATAAACAAGGATGATGACAGAAATGGCAAAAACAACGTCCACAATGACAATTAGTCCTCTAGACTGTGAAACCGCGTGTCTTGCAGAAATTTATGGACGTTTAGGAGGAACGCGTTGTTTCTGTATTTCGAAAGACAAAGGCAGAAAACTCTTACTTCCGAACTATCGGTACCTTTTACCATACCACGCGGCGTCACATTCCGAAACTCATACTTACAACCACCACCATGCGAACCTCAAATCTCGTATAAGTATGCTTTGCCCCCAAAAAGGCCATTCTCTGCTATTTCGAGCTGGTGGTTGATGTGTCTTTTAAGCGCGAACTACATCTCAAATGTTCCTGACAGGCTTCAACTTAAGCCACACGAAAAGTATCGTCATCTTAACTTTCACATTCTACCTGCGTGGTACTTCAATCATTCTTGGTGTTTCAGTATTTACTTCAGCCTCTTCTTCGGTAACTCCAGTTACAATGTTATCTGATGATAACAGAAGTGTCAGTCAGGCAACACGTTCCTTTTCTGTCCCGAAGTGTGATGTCTCAGGTTGTTGAATCGCATTATGATGTTAGAACTTGCTTATTCCAGAGACCTTCATATAAAATAAAATAAACACGTTTATTGATACACTTCTACATAATATGATCAAGGATGTAACAATGCCGAAATGCAAAGATCTACGGACTGTAGAATGTGGCAGGGCAGATGCAACCAACAATTATAAGTGCGAATGTAAAGTAAAAAGTTAATTTCTGAAGCACTCCAATGTGGAAATTCAGAAACTCTTACTATAGGAAGAACACGTATTGAAGGAGGAATCAATGTAGCATTTAATTTAAAACGTATTTTTATTAAGACTTTTGCTTGATGACGATACCATTAATCTGGCACTGCTTGGCCCTGAAGAATGTTTAGTGTAGTTTATTGCACGTTTACAAAGGTGGAGGGTTATTTAATAACGAAGCTGCAGTGCCACGGTATGTGGACCACTGGGAAAATAACATGGCGTCGCAATGACAGCAACTTGTCACCGACCCTCTACTACGAAACCGGAAGGTTCTTCACTGTCGTCACTGATGGCGGCTCCTGGAGCTCATCCGCGTCTAGCTCTTTTTCTTAGAAAGCATCCGGTACTCCTGGTTTCTTCACGTACCTTTATCAACTGCACACGTGGCGTATGTTTGAATGGTAAGATGTTTTGCGAATGCTGAACTGGAAATCACAAAGAGGGGAGCGACCATGGCTTATTTTATACTACTATTCAGTAATTTCCTGCAGCGAAGAAAAATTACGCAAAACCACCAGGAATACCAGTTTATGACCCAAGATTGGAAGCCATATGTGGTAGTTTTTCCTTATGCACTGCAGCTCGATTCAAGCCGGAATCCCTCTGCAACACTAGTGTCGATTTCGCTACAAAGACGGGCTTCTCACCGAGGATGCTCGAACCGCCTCCCACCAAACCTTGTGAGACCCGCGCTACACGTCAGGTGGGCCCACAGCCTGGCATAATGTGGCAACGAAAACACTCTGCTATTTGGAGAATCGAGCTTCGGCCAAGCCCGTAACTGGTGGCTTTACTAACGACACTGCCAATGCATTTTCTCCACCTCGTGGTGGAGCAAGACCATGGATTGTTAAGTGCGACCTCTGATGGGGAATACTATCCATTCCCTGGACGGCACAGGAACGAATACGGCGCACTCGTGAATAACAAGAGCCGAAAAAAACGTACTGGGGTGGGGAAATGGTTCTACGCCATCACCCTTCGTAACTTTGTTGTCCCGACGCTCTCAGTCTGGTAGGTGATCCTCTTTCGGAAAACGGGCGTGGTTCAGCGAAACACATATAGTTTTAATTATTTCTTTTTTTGTTTTACTCAATTTATTCTTGATACAAAATAATGAAGCGCTATATTCAGTAAAACAACTAGATCATTTCTAGGAAACTGACACAGTCATTTCTCTGTGCTCCTACTTAAACCACACTCTTACGCGACTGAATTCGCACTGGATTGCTACCGTCCGTTATCCGCTGCTAAAGTTTTCTGATTTAAATCTCTCCCCTCCTACCTATCACCAACGGTCCTGAATAAACGTTGACAGATTAACTTAAACGCAAGCCATGACCGTCCGTAACTGACGCCAGCAATCCTAAGAAACAACTATACTAAAAATGATCGGTTACATGGTCTACAACAAATTTCACCCCGACCGCAGTGGAACTGAACTCAAGACTTCCGTGGTCAGAAGTCTGCGACAACTACCTGAGCTATGACACGGTTCCACCCTCACAACGGAACATTTAAACAGATCTCTGGAAAACTACAGAACAATATAAATTTATATCAGCATAAACGTACATATGTCTTTTACAACATTCTCAGTATCGTGATTGATGAAGCCCCCAGTTCCTGACAATACGGGCCAGGCCACAAGGACGAACCATTAAGTAACATGAACCAAGACATTCGTTAGGAACGACTGTCTCTGCTGTCAATAACCGTACTGGTAATAAGCATAAGTAAAAGATACATTTGTACTGCAGGCAATCCCAATGCAGTACCGCTACAATTTCCAGCAGTCACATAAAATAACATGGCAGATACGCAAACTACTGTGGTGATAACGACATTCCGAAACTGGAAGCTGGGTACTGTGATGCTGTATTACTGAACGTCTTAAAAATACACGCAACTGCTGCTAACGCAAATGCAAAATAACACGGGGTACATGAACCTTAGGTTTTGGTTTCATGGCGACGACAAACTAATCATGTGAAAATTCGTACGAAGACGAATCATAAAATTACGTATACATGATGCACGAAGTACAGTTTAAGTGGTATAGCACAGGACGTACAACCTCTCGAGTGTACACCTTCCAAATTTCACGCAGACAGAATTCGTACTGAAGTCAAATTCTTCGGAATAAAATGCACAGCAGCAGTAGTAATAATAGATCTGACGAAGATATTCTTTAGCGTTTTTACTATTTCTGTTTACGAAGTTTATACAGCAAAAGTTCGCATTTATCACTCACAGCACACACAACATACATGGCCGGGTTCTTCAGTGTTGACATGACTGGATACAGCAGATACCTTGCGTGGATTATCGGTTTAATTAAATCACAAGCCTCTTTCAAGCAGGGCTGTGGTAACACCCGGAACCTGGAAAGCATGTAACAATTCTCATGCTGCTGTTCCGAGTTTAATGCTTCAAGGGGTTAAAGAGGCAGCATACACCGAGTTTCCAAACAGGCTATGCCATAACACGCCGGTCTGTCAATGTTTATGGAACCAATGGATGTATTCGCCTATTGCGACATCCCGGTGAGATTAATCAACCGCTATTAATGGAACTTAAGAGATGCGCCAGTCTGACTTTTTTACTCGTAGTAAAACCTTCGTTCAAAAATGATTTCTGACAACACCTAATAATGTAAATAATTTTTGCGATCGCACAATCAAGTACTTCCACTGGTCTCAGGTCAAGCAAAATTTCACCCAGGTCCTAAGACAATTCTTAGAATAGTGTGTGTGGTGAAGCACGAGGCAGGGCGAGACATCGCACACTTCATACAACAAATAATAAATAGTGGGCATGTTAGTGCACAGTCACAGGTACAGTTGTATCCCTCATAAATACAACGTTTACACCATACAAGGTACGACCATGAACGTGTGTGCTGAAGGGAATTTTCGAGGCCCATTTCTGAAGCACAATTCCTACAACGACCTGCCGTGCCTACTCAGCATACACCCAAGCCCGAACAGGAGGGTCCACGATGGGGGAGAGGGGGGGTTCAGATTACCTACACCTTTACTGCGAGTCTGGTGCGCATTAACTACATACAAAATAACGGCCTACGCCATGTTAACACATTTCACCTATTTTAATGTGATTATCAGAACTTCGTCTTAGTTTTGAAATTTATTGTTTAATACCACACGTGAAAACCCTACAAACGAGCCGCATCATTTCTTTCCCACGAAATACACGGCCATATTTAATCATAGCTCCAAGTGGACGGAGCTTCCGTATATAGCGCAACACGTTCTTGAAATTTCATACATAAAGTTTGACACACACTACTAAAAGACCGCACAAGCAACGTAACTTTACTGAATACACATCCAAGAATACGCCTGAATTTATTCTCGTAAACTAGTTAGGTACATCACAAGCAGAGTTCTTAACACTGAGGTGACGCCCGACTTAACAATTTCGAAACTTCCACGAGACAAAATTCTGAGTGGCTTCTTAAATACGACACGTCTACAACATATGCATAAATGTAGTCTGGTGGAGAAAGGTGCGGGGGCGGGGGGGTAAGAATGGCACGAAGAATGCAGATTTAAAACAGTAACCAAATTAAATGCTATTGTATACAGAAATTACTACGTCATGTATGAACAAAAAGCAGCAAAAGATGTGACGTAATCCTTCCTACGTAAAAATGGCTACCGACACAGTCACAGCAGGCCACGTCGTTTAATTACAGTAACTTAGTGCCAATATGAACGTAAACACGTCGGAATTAAACAAAACATACAGCATTCATATAACTTCCACTGTCCTGAATAGGTAAATCTAAACGGATGACTTACACAACATTACGACACACATCGTTCCTAGTATCATGGTTCGTTATGACGCACCTCACCCACACCTCATTTAAAATCCGGCACATACACCTGATTCATCATTCACACCACTGTTAAGAGCAAACCTCACACCGCTAACATTGCGAATGTTTGTCAACAAACAGTACCATCTCACTTGCGCTAGTAACTGACTGCATAGCGATTTGCGCCGCTGATGCAAAAACCCGGACGATCCAACCTGCAGCCGGGCCGCACGAGCAGCTACACAGTAGGGGAAGTAGCCGGGCCGTGCCGAACTGCGAGCAAGTTCTCGCGAAAGACAAGGTCAAGTTTGCCATCTTTCTTTTCTTTCTCGTTGTTAATATCCCATAAATTAAAGGCTACGTTGAGGGATGAGGAGGGAAACGTAACTCCTGCAGGCTGACGGAGGCGGAAGAAAAACGAATGCGGAGAATCTCGCAACAGGATCTGATGACCGTGTGTTCAGGCGCAATATGTTTTGCGATGCCGTTCTTACGCCAGGCCAGTTAGAAATTACGGAGCCTGCCACCCAAGGGGGCCAAAAAGGTGAACCCGATCGGCAAGGAGTCCGAACTTCATTCGTGAAGTGCCCAGTTCGAATCTCGTACAGGTAACCGGCAGCACGCTGATTTGTGATTTTCCTTCAATTCTATGTCTTGCCAAGTTTCGACCCGTTCAAAATCGTGCTCTCCTTTAACATTGATTCTGGCGGATGGATGTCTGTCTCAAACACGTAACAGTACAGGCTTTTTGTACACCGCAACTCAAGCCTCTGAGGCTCGAAAGTTTGCGATCCAAAACCGAAAGAAACTTGCCAAATTGGGCCGCACCGTATATGTCACATACCTTCGTTGTTTTCACTCGTAAATTTTTCAATATACAGAAACGTACGGATGTTAACTACTTACTGTATTCCTTATTTTGCGCAGTTTCTTGTTTTTGTTTTGCAGTCAAAGTGATGCCAATAAAACGCCATAAATATCAAAACGTGTGTGGGCCACACCGCAACGGTCTTGGGGTGCCGCGCGTATGACACACCTGTTCTTAACCAACGTGTCCCCCTACTCGTGGGTAAAGAAGGCAGGAATGAATTTAACCATCACGCAAATCCCTCTGATGACGAAGTCAAGCAGCTAGTTTTACCTCCACACACGGTGCAGTGCTTAGGTACCACTGGCCTTTACTGCGGGCATGGCGACGGTTGTAACGTTACCCGAACAATGCAACTACTACTCCTTACACACTAAAATTTGTCATATAAAAACCTCAGACTTTCAAAGGATATGTCGCATTCTGCATGTTACGTGACAGTTTGCGACGAGCGGCAGTTGGGGACAACACTCTGACGTTAAGTATGCGATTGTGTACGCGTTAGCAAGTTGGTAAACCCGTGAAGGCATAAAGAAGAAGAAAGGTATAGCTCCTCTCATTTTTAACCTCGGCACTAGATGGGAGGTGACACGTCAGGTTCACCTACCGGCCACTATCACTCTACCCCCTGGAGAACGCCAGTTACCCTTCGAACAGGACGCTCATGGGCCCCAAACGCGGAGTGTAAATTTTGTATAATAGAAAAATCTCGTCCCTGCCGGAAACCGAATCCTGAATCGTCCTGCCCATAATCTACTCACTCCAGCGACAATGCTATCCCCGTTAGAAAGACCAAACAAAACTGTACCTACAAAGTACAACGCACAGCAAAAACACCAAATATCCGCGAAACCTGCTAACTAGTTGCGGTGATTAAAACTGTGGCCGGGTACCTTCATGTGCTTGGTGCAAAGGAAGCAAAGCTTAGGGGCGTGCTATCATGCAGCTTAACCGGCTGGTACACTGTGATTATTATTATTATTATTATTATTGCTGTTGATGATGTGTTACTGTTAGACGGCGGAGAGAAGCTGGCGAATAGCCGTGATACTAACCGGTTCGAAGGTGTGGAGGAACAACCCCGGAAACCTTGCAAAGACGACTTTTCATTTCGTTAATGAATTACCTGCTTTTATGTAATTAAGAGGTTCTTTTCGATCTAACGAAAAACGAGCCACTGCACCATTACATGTGCCAGTTCTGTTCAGTGCAAGGACTTTACAGCGTATTTGTCTTACTTTACTAGTATCCTACCAATTCCGTCCATGCCTTCCACGAGGTCTCGATCTCCCTCCAGCTTTACGGCTTATAAAATGGTATGCAACACACACACACGTCTGCTGTCTTCTACACGCCCCACCTATCTCATCCTCATTGCTACAACCACCACGTTACTTATTCAGCCAACAGTTTATTCTTTCTTCCTTAGTACGACCTCTTCAACCTACTCACTGTAGGCGTAGCGGGTTATTATTGCGTCTGATCTCTCTCTCTCTCACACGCACGCACGGTAGGACTCCTCTTGACGAGTGATCAGCCCCTCGCAGAGCCCTCTACCTGACACCACACAACACTCGCGACATCCATACCCTCAGACACATCCATACCCCGGCGGGATTCTAACCCGCAACCCCAGCATACGAGCGGTTGCAAAACTTAGCGCGACCACCGGGATCGGTCAGCAGTCTATTACGAATGCACAATTACGTTATAAGCTCGACGGTTTCTTTTAGTCACCTGAGCCTAAAATAGGCCAACCACAAAAGCCAGGATGGAGCGGGTTGTGTGGAAGACAATGCCCTCGGACAAGAGTCAGTCACGCCAACACGAACTACGCCGTATTCTTGCAATCAACCGACATTACGACGAAAGTCCACGCACTGCTGTTAATAAAGAGAACGGCTGCGGCCGCTACCCAGAGGTGTGATCTAAGTATGACAGCGCGTATGGCTTCGGCAGGAGATCGGACATCCCTCACAATTACCGATTTATACAGGCTGTCGCGGAAGTGGTACTGAACCACTTGTGTAACCGCAGGATACGAAAGAGAAAAATTACGAAGAAACAAACGTTTCCTAATCGTAGACCGGTTTAGGCTATCGAATCTATGCGGCTACATGAGAAACCTCACCGTTCATGCCTTCGCCCCCCCCCCCCCTACCAAAGAAGGGTGCATTGTCAATTCACGCATACACGCAGACAGCGCTCCAAACTTATTCAGCACTGTTATCAGTAACGTTACGGCCCTAGTGTATGGGAGGTCTAACGTCGCATCGTGGCCTCAGGAATATTTCTTTGCATCGTATTGAATGACGCAATCAGAAACTACGTAATTATATAGCGCCTAATGACTGCATGAAAATAAATGACAAAACACTGGCGACGAAAAAATAAGCAGTCGTGGCCCACTTCAAAGTAATATTCCGGCATCTGCCTGCGGACGACCATTTTCATGCAACCCCCAAGTCAGAAGTCGGTGCCCCGGTCTAGACTCGAACCGGATAATATTAAAGAGCACCGACATGTCTGTCACAGTAAATAATTTTCGTTACTTCAGCACCGTCCGCTTCATGACCGGCACAGATGATACCATCGTTGGCTGCTTAGCAACAGACTGCAGGCTCCTCTTATAAAACTGCGATCAGGGTTGCACATAGTGACCAGGCTACAAGCTGGGCGTCCAAGAAATCGTGGTTCGACTCCGGGCAAGGGAAAGTCAAAGCATCCAGGTTGACTAAGGAGCTTATCTAGCCACGCGTACCGGGAACAATGCGGTCGAAGAGTGGAGCTGATCTCTCAAACCACTTCCTGCCGAGGTCACGAGTAAGTGCAGCTACTCATACTCTCCCTCAGGCCTCCATGGCGGGCACAGGAACAACTATTACCTATTCATCAAACGCAGCTCATTTTACTCGCAGCAATGTTCTTCTTCAACACGGATTTCAACGTCGGTTTGTATTTCGAAATAAAAGTATCTTACTGATACAAGAAATGTGTTTTGGGAGGGACGGCAGGAGCGAGCTTATTCTTTGAACTTTACTTCAAATGTTCGCAACACATGTTCAACTATCACTAACTCTCGCATTCGCTCATATGTATCGCATACTCGGCACTGCCAACCTTACGGCTTCTTGTAACAACGTCCGGCAGCATGCAGGCATATCCACATTAAGAGTCTCACAATTGACTATTTCTTTTTAAACCCGGCTCGTTCCTTTGCGAAAATGAAATGCAAGACGAAAATATGCACCCAGCAACATACCCATGCAGATGAAATATTGAAATACACAGAACCAAAAAAAAAAAAATCAATAACGTACACTTACAAAACATTAGGCTCAGGGGCATAAACAATATGGCACTTCAAATAACCTAATTCTCAAAACTGCACGACTTCTCTACAACTGTTCATAGCAGTACTACAAATATTCAGTAACACTAACCTCGATCAACAAATGGATCGGTAACCACCATGACACATCACGGAAAGAACGAACAAAAACCATTTAAACAGGACATACATGTATTTGGGAGGGGGGGGGGGCCTCGTATGTTGGTCCTAGAGTCACGCCAAGTTTCGCAGAAGTGAGAAGAAATCGTCCAGTAGCCTGTTCAGCCCTCGAGGTACTTAGTTACACGAGGTGATGTGTACAGTCGTTCATTTATTGCACAATGTGGGGGCAACTTTACTGTAACGGCCAATACACACAAAAAGGTGGATCCACACTTGTAACGTTACGCGGCAACGTTACAAGTGTGGACCCACCTTAACACACGCGCACACGGGCGTTTGTGTGGGTGGGTGACTAATACCATCACCTTGTCTCTCCGAGGCCCAGTCGAAAGGCACTATTTAGGCCTACTCCATCAAACCGCTACTGTATGACGAAACAACACTTAATATGTTTTATTTCGAAGAACTCAGTTCCATATCCATTAGGAAGAGCAAACTGTTATGTTATTTGGGAACAGAATGGTTAATGCATAAATCGTAAGCATAAAGTCATGTACTAAGTAATTTGGTGTCCAAGAAATCCAAATTGAAGTCATATCGGTCAGTAATCAGACCAATTGTAGTTTATGGCTGTGAAACAAGGGTCCTGGAAGTATTATACAAAAACTGTGTTTGAGAGGAAAATATTAAGGAAAATATTTGGGCCAACTAAGGAATCCAACGGTATTTTGAGAATTAAAACAAAATAAGGAGTTGGATGAATTAATTAAACACCGGAACATAACAAATTATGTTAAAGCCCAACGACTGAGTTGGTTTGGACACACAAAAAGAATGTCCGAAACTAGCATAGTAAAAAGAATAACAAATGGAAACCATTCACAGGAAGACAAGCTGGAAGGCCCAAGTCTCGATGGGAAGATGTCAGGAATGATCTAAGAAGATGAAGCTTGTGAAGTGGGCAGAACAAGTACAGGACCGCCTTAAATGGAAGGATATTGTCGAGAAGACCAAGACTCTGATAGAGTTGTAGCGCCATAGAAGAAGAAGAAGTATAAAGTCACGAACTGTGTTGGCAGGGGACGGCGGCACGTTATCTGCCTGAGTGTTACAGGAACAGCGCAACTGTGACAGGAGGAACTAAAGGTACTGTACCGTACCACGCAGCTGCAGTCGAACAATTTGTCAATCTCCATCAGCGTCGACTAATGACTACATATGTGATAATGACAATAGTGCCGTCGACCAGATCTCAGTACGAGGGGTATTTTGATAGACCGTAGTCTACACACACAATTCGCATGTCGGACACCGTTTTAATGGAACGGCATGTAATTCTGACACGAAGGAATTAATCTGAAAGCAACAGGTCTATCAGGTTCACAGCAGTATTTGGTAACGTTAGATAGTGAATCGAATCGAAGAAGACAGATGGCAAAGACACCCGAGAACTCAAACACGCCCACTCTTGCATCACAAAACAGGCAACCCACGCATCCAATCGATAGCTGACTTTTGATCCCACGGTTCAACATCTGCCCAGAGCTGACGTACCGGTAACCATGGGGACGTCACTCTTCCTCGGCTCATTACTTTTTCCAACTTTTTGTTCAGAAATAGCCTTCCTCTAGCGGAGAAAGAATAGGAAAGTTCACTAGAACAAAAGGTACTCTGTTCACGACATGAAGACATGGGGGAGTTGTGGTATAGCTCCACACATTCTTTACATCAATACTTGAAGACGAGGGGTCAGTTTAACGTCCAGGGTGCTGTAAATCCGGTACCCACTGAACAGGTGTACGGGTGGGCCGCCGGGCCGGGCCACTGCCGGGAAATCGGAGGGAAAGAGTGGAAGTAGTAAATACATATGAAGCCCCGAATCTATTTTATGTCGTCTTCGTACAGTTCCGTCCTGAGCCTGCTCGCAAGCTGTCAGCAAACCCGTATGGCATGCACCACTGCTGTGTGTACAGTGAAAAACTCCTGATGATGGGCAGAGGAACTGTGCGAATCATGTTCAGTTTTATTCCAAAAATAAATCTGAGAAATTAGTGCATCTACTTGGTCTTTTTATAAGAAAATCCGACTTCTTGAGCAACCCGGCTGTGAAAGGAATGAAGAAAATCCCAGATTCGACTGTACACTTGTGGTGGCGACAGGGCTAAATAATTCGGGAGGCCTGGATGCCGGATAACCGTCGTAACAAGCACAAACGCAAATGGCAACTTATTAATACAATGTAACATAACGACGTTAAGACAAAGTAGACATAATGACATAGTTTCAGTAAACATCGCCAATGTGCACATCAAACACTGTAACGCATCTATCGTTGACGAAACAATTATCAGTCGTAACCCACCGCCACATAATTTTACAGCAGATTTAAAAAAAAAAAAAAACTTTACAGATACTTAAAATGCCAACACTTACGCATGTTAGGTTTTTACGAAAATATAGGAAGCAACCACACTGTGGACACAACAGTCTGACAGAAGGTGTTCGTAGCCCAACTGTCTAGTAATGAATGCGGGAATCTGAGTCTGCCGGTTCATCATCGATATCTGACAGGATACGAGCCTAATTCATAGCTCGCTGTATGTCACACGCCTGGTCAGATTATGGAGTATATGTAATGATGGCAAGATGGTTCTCGCAGTGATGCGGTTTCTTGTGGCTTACTTTGTGACACAGCGTGGATCATACAGATGACTGATTAATAGCTGGAAATCATTTTGGAGGAAGCGGTAATGCCACAGAGGTACTACCCCAAACCCTGCCTGGATGGACTCAGGAAATCTAAGAAAAATAACGGGGATGAGGCTGGGTCCGAAACAAGTCTAGAGCGTCACCGCTACAGTAACCTGCTCGATGTGCATTAGTGCGAATCTCCCATTAAATTTCAACGGGTAAATTAATTAATTACAGAACAACCGATTTAATAAATTCCGTATCATCTACCACTCCCAGATGGGTAGAATACCAACAACAATACCAAAAAAGCACGAAAGTATGTTTTAAACTGATTCATTATATTGCGGTGTATCTCAAGCACTATACACGCAGAAAAACAATGGCGGTACACGGATCAGTTTCAAATGTCACTTAATAAATATACAGTGTTTATTAAACAACACTTAACACTGGTACGTTTACAGCGACTGTTTCTGTATATACGAGAATACGACACTGCAAAAAGTCATGCAAGCTGTAAAACTAATTTTATTTCACAATATTATTCATTCTGTGCAATGTGTTTGTAAGCATTTACATATACTAACATATGCACAAAAATTGTATACAATTGTAAGCTATCCATACGAAACATATACAAGCGCTCATGTTTATGGACTACATACATTTTCTGTAATTTATGTGCATGTGCTGTTATACGTAAATGATTGAAAAAGATTAAATTTCACTACCAACCTCATTACCACATCCCAGCACTGAACACGAAGGCAGCATTATGCATACGGTTCAACACAATTACCACAACCCTCCCACTCTACACCACGGTGGCAAAACCATACGGTTCAACACCATTACCACAACCCACCCACTCTACACCACGGTCGCAAAACCATACGGTTCAACGCCATTACCGCAACCCTCCCCCTCTACACCACGGTGGCAAAATCATAAGGTTCAACACCATTATCACAACCCTCCCGCTGTACACCATGGTTGCAATACCATACGGTTCAACAGCATTACCACAGCCCGGCAATGAATACGATTCCCAGCCACAATCATCCATCTCCATTCCGCAAAACCTGTCTTCCCAATGTCCAATTTAACGTAACGCTTCCATCTCCGTCTCGGTCTTTCAAACGGATGATTCCCGAGAGGTTCCTTCTTCAATAACTTTGTAAGAATTGCTCGTTTCTCCCATCCCAGACAGACGCCCAACCCATCTACCTGAAACGCTCACTTCTTCCTCTCTGGAACCATACATTTTGCCCCATAATTTATTTTCAGAATTATTACTTCCAGACAATAACAACGGTTCTTATAGAGAACGAAAATTATTCTGCAATATCCTGATCTCCAGTGACAATAGAGGTCACCAGCATAATGAAGAAGGCACTTCCAGTAATTCTGATTCTAATGTTACCGTTGAACTTCACTTCTATCTGGTACCGCTGGTAACATGTACCGGAAATTTAATTAGCACTAGATATGACGAATCAGACACAGCCGGACATGCAAACATCATCTATGAAATACAGAATTTGACGCTTTATTTTTAATTTTTACTTCCTTATAGGAATTACGTCAACACACCAGATGACCTAACCTTCACATTATTGTCTTTCAAGTGTCATTTGTTTGTGCTCTGTGTGCATATTTGCACTGAGGCATGAACACGAGGCACTGAGACAGGCGAACAGAAGCGGCAAGAACAATTGCTTCAAGGCCCCAGGCTGGATATACAAGATATAGAACAGTGAAATACGCGGCAATCGTACAAACTAAAGCTTAGTGAAATACGAATACGGTTTAAAAAACAACAACAGTTGATAAATGCATAAACGAAAACGCCATGTCCACAGAACGGGTGATGATGGCGGTCGAACAGAAACCTATGCATAAGAAGAGAAAGAGGAGCACGAAACACGTAATTGGGCATAGAATTTTCAAGTCGGTACAGGCACGTCAATGGCAATTCGTAAGGACATGGCTAAGTAAATATTATAACCGATGACACATGACAATATTAACCCATCGGCTACAATCAGAATACATTTCTGACACCGGTATGGGCAATAAAACATCCTATTGCTAACGGGCACAACTAAGCACACAACACAGGCGGAGTACTGCCGAACAAATACAGGAATGAACGTACAGGTTAAGAATACGCTAGACAAATGATGCTGCGGCCCGTACACCTATTAGGCTGTGTAGCTGGTATAAAGAGAAAGAATTTTGTACAATGCGGGGTTTGGAAGGAGGATAAATGTTATTGGTACAGATGCAAATACGTCCGCTGCTCGTGGAGGCGGCTACAAAGTGTATTTAACACCGATGTCAGGCGAGGAATACACTGCACCACCCACACACAATGCCGCATGCCTGACCTTATGCTTGGCAAAGCAACGAACAGGATCTGCGTTAGACGCACAAATGGTTCCACTTGATGACTCGCAGGTACCTCTCATGAGTCCCGGATGATATTTTACTACTCTCCAAGTGGCTTTTCATCGCGGATACGAAATGACAATTTGAATCTCGAGTGGACACCACATCTAAGTTGAAAAAGATACACCAGCTGGGAGAAAAATGATTCTTGAGATGGGAAGTTCGTATAGCATACTTCATACAAAACGGGTTGTGGGTTGGAACTTCAGGACGATAAGCTGGGCTGACGGAAACTTCGTAAGCTCTCCCAGGCTTGTTGGCAACAGAGGTAAAAACAAGCCAGAACAAGATACGCAGTGTACTACAAGGGTAAACCAAACGTGAAGGCAGTTATTTTAGCTGGCCACAAAGGCACTGAATGTACATATCAGCTCTATTATTTTTCAACACAGTCTTCCTGCAGTGTCACACACCTTTTGTAACCAACCACAAGCTTCCTGATCCCATCAGAGAAGAAGTTAAGGTTGTTACTCAATCCATGATTGCACCGTTCCTTTCACTTCTTCACACTGCCAAACCCGCGATCACGTATTGCCTTTTCGTGAAACAAAGGTATGTAAGTTGCATGTTGTGAGGTCGGGACTGCAAGATGGATGTGGCAGAACCTCCAACTTGAGGTTTCGAACTGTTTTTGTTCTTGCGACCGCACCATGGGTGGCGAGAATTGTGATGCAAAGGAACGGTTTTGACGGGAAGTCTTCTTCAGTTGTGAAATGGGGGTTTCCATCTGTATGTCTAGCATCGCAGCAACTTCGCGCGCGCGCACACACACACACACGCGCGCACGCACAGTAATCCTGTCGTCTTGCATGAGAGCGTCAGTACACACGACGTGTTCTTGAACGCGCGACACAGACAGGCGCCCTGATCGAGCTTCGTTGCACACACTTGTTCTTCCGGATTTAAACGCTTTTACCCGCTCATAAACGTTCCTCTAACTGATAAAGTTACCACTACCATAATGTGCCACGATTCTCCAGCGAATATCAACGGGTTTGACCCCTAATGCTCAAAGAAATCTTAACACAGCACGTTGTTCAAGGTTAGTGCAATCCCACAGCGTACAGTCCACGTTCCCATCCTCTTCTTGAGCCACATTAAAAACGGAGTGCTATGCTGGTTAATAAGGTTATATTAACATAATATAACCTTATTAACCAATTTCGTTAACCTTACATATAATATCTACTATACAGGTACAGACACATATAACTACAAACTCCTAATTGAAAGCTACCGCTTATACGGCAAGCTAATATTGACCATACTGAAGATACGTCTTTCAAGAAAAACTTCACCATCATATCTTAATAAGAAATCATACAGACGATACTTTGTCAAGAAAAACTTCACCACCATATCTTAATAAGAAATCATACAGAAGATACTTCGCCAATAAAAACTTCACCACCATATCTTAGTAAGAAATCATACAGAAGATACGTCAAGAAAACTTCACCACCATATTCACCATCATATCTTAGTAAGATATCATACAGAAGATACTTCAAGAAAAACCTCACCATAAAATCTTAATAAGAAATCATACAGAAGATACGTCAAGAAAAACTTCACCCCCATATTGTAATAAGAAAGAATCCCAACCACTGTATACCCCCATAACCACCCCGCCATTTTTATGTTTTTAATATTTTTTAATGTTTATTGTATAAAAATACATTTGAATTTTAATCTTAAGTTTCTTACATAACATACCACAATTACTTTAACCAGTCCTTCTAATACGAGATCTCGTAAACTGGAAGTATTATCAATTGTACAATCCACCTATTCAATGATTAACCTGAATATGGCCCTAAATTTGGGCCGAAGCATGTAGATGGAATTATACCTAATATAATCTAATAACATACAAAGTTGTTTATGACTGTATTATATATATTTTAGCATTTTCAACACAACAGGGATGTCTCGCTTGAAAATCACAAACTGCCTTTACTTTTTGATTTACCCCTGTAAAACATAACCCTGTGGCGCGTTCGCATATTGTTTACGAGCATACCTCCTCAGTTATCCGAACAGCCTGATATCATTTCACTTCAAACGAGCGCTTTTGTGGCGATTTAATAACACCGACAATAATAAAATGTATTTTGGTCTCCATGGGAAATACTAGACTCACCCCCCCCCCCCCCCACCTGCACTTTTAATAATTATTTCCAACGTTTTTTAAAAAAATACAGCAAAAATAATTGACTCAAAAAATTGTACGTTTAGAGAACAGGCAGGTAGCCCCGGCACAA
>Ga0131853_10004972_pt1 | contig 23928 bp, 27 predicted proteins | sample TergutLab28metaG_FD_92764 | JGI IMG/M metagenome (GOLD analysis project Ga0131853, IMG submission 92764) | Labiotermes labralis P1 segment gut microbial communities from Petit-Saut dam, French Guiana - Lab288 P1 (version 2) (version 2) | ecosystem: Host-associated > Arthropoda: Insects >...
GTGCTCTATATGTGCACCGTTTGTGATTCTGCAGACTTCAATACGATAATCGAGTTCGTTCCAAACTGTTTGTAGCATGTCAGCGGTGATGGTTTCAATGGTGGTTCTGATTCGTACCTTCAGTTCCGGGACACACACTTACCCTTTCTCTTGAAATTGTGCACACCACCTTCGAATGAATGATGGTTGTTTCCCGAATTTGGTGCGGAATTGCAGCTGGACAATTGTACACCGACAATCAATTTGAATGTCCATGTATGTATAAATAATATATATATAAAATTAAAAAATGCATACCTAGCTACGCATTTTTTGTAAGATGTGACACTACATGCCCGATGCATGACTTCGGGCTTCCGCCGCGTTATTAATTAGTCCAAATTGGACTGCTTGACTCTTGAAGATGGGACCGATATGTTTTACCGAAACGTCGGTAACTAACTACCAGTCTACGCTGCCTAAAATTCCAGAAGTACTGTGATCTCATATAACATGCTTTATTACAAACTTTGTTAATTGTAAATTGCTTCAACATTAGCTTAAAAGAGCTGTAACAAACACAGCTTTTAGGATTAACCAACTAGACAAGTGATATCTAAAAAATATCAGTATATATATAAGTTCTTCTATACAAGCCTGCAGATCCCGGCAGTGGCGCAGTCTGAGGCGAAAATTTGCCGCCTTCCGCTTGCTGGAATCGTGGGTACGAATTTCGCTGGAGGCATGGATCTGTGTCTCTTGTGAATGTTGTGTATTGTACAGGTAGAGGTCTCTGCGACGGGCCGATCCCTCATCCAGAGGCGTCCTACCGAGTGCATGTGTATGTCATTGAGACTTATCAGAGTCAACAGTAAACCTATACACCTAAAATTAGTAGGTAGAAGAAGTCAGACTATAAGGAATATAAGCTTCATGATGGTCAGGAAGGACCGAAATATGTAGCTGCTTACAGTAGGGCCTACAGGAAAACACAGCTGTGTAGGGCCGTGATTAACTGACTGTCGATTGCTGACAACACATCAGCATAATGTGCAATATACTGCTTGGTACTGAAGTTCTGAAGGACGACTGAGTTGGTGCAGTGTAATCTCTCAGAGCATATAATTCAGATGCCGGCCGATTCCGTTGGGCGTGCGATCTCAGTGTTAGGTCTGCAGCCGCTTGATTGCTGCGATCGTGGGTTCGAATTACACTGACGGTATCGATGTTCGTCTCTTGGGCTTGTTGTGTGTTGTGTAGGTAGCAGCCTTTGCGACAAGCTGATCACTCGTTTAGAGGAGTGCTACCATATGTAATGTACGCAACATTTGGCAACTACTCGGTTTCTTTGTAAAGACTGGAATGTGCTTGTATTGTAACTTTAGTTGACGTAACTTGGAAACGTTGGGCAGCTTACCTCACAACTGTTTGTTGAGAGGTTTATTCGTGCCCCAGTTCAGTGATGTAAATATTAAGTAAAATATTAGAATCAGCACGTCTCTATAAATTCCCGAAGAAATTAGGTTAAATGAAGACGCGCAATAAGACACTCGCAAGATTGGTAACATCAGAGAGATCTACTGAAGCAATTTTGGACTACTACACGACATTACTCTGTTGGCCGCAGTACAGTTATACTTTGTAATAAAACATCGGCTGCCATGTTGGGCTGCTTCATATTCCGGCAGTTAACAGGAGGGAAGCTGGACTGAACGATTATTAATTGCATGTGTTAGCGAGTCACTTTCGGAAACTGAATAACATTCTAAATTTTACGGTCACAAATTGGGATTGCATAGTGGCGTGACAGCTAATTAACTACACATATGTAAAGAATTATTCAGCGTAACTACGGAACTTAACACACCCATTTCGGCTAGTGAAACGTACTTGTATATTAATGTATATATAGTAGACAATTGAATCTACAGTTACATTTTGTTACGCGGCTTGTCACTCACTTAACCCCAAGGTGTCCTCTGATCACCGAAACCCCAGGTAATCACGAAGCCTCTAACTGGCTAACGCTACCGTCATTATTCTGACCTGTGGGAATTTCAGGATAGGCCACACTTCGGCCACAGTAGAAGTGCCCAAATTTACCGCTCGGTTTGGCCACTACATAAAGTGGTAACAGCGTTGTGGACACAAACCCCGTGTCATTACAGGAATTGGTGACTGCGGTGTGGACGCAAACCAGGTCAATACATATGTATGCCTGTGTGTTTGTGTGTGTGTGTGTGTGCCCGAGTGTTTGTGTGGTCTAGAAACCTTAACAATGACGTGGCCTAGATTCAAGATGGACTGTTCAGCCACAAAAAAATATATAGAAAACACTGGAGAGAAACAAACTTTTAAAGTATTTCAACGAATACCTTTGGTTATGGTCTGATGTTTTGTTTTGTTATAATTAAAAGGGATAAGATGGTTCAGGAAAAACGTAAACGAAGGGTTTCATTTATACATTTATTGAGGTCTTTGAACCCTAGAAAACACACAATTTCATCATAATAATAAATAAAATTTCGTTACCTACCTCACAGAAAACACAATCCAACTCTATTACAAAGACAGGGCAATTAAGTCTCTTCAGGTGAGTAATGGGTATTTCAAAATGAAAATTGTAATAAATTCCAAAAATACCGAGATTTTTTGTGTTAAAGACGGACGTTATCTGTGTAAACTCCCCACTATGCTTTAAATCAGGCCCGCTTGGCTTGTCATTTCGTACGGCCAACCCTTGCAAAATTTGGTCTGCATGCGGGCAACATGAAATTCGATATACAGAATGAAGAATGAACAAATACGCGAATAATCATATATGTAATTTTACTCTGTATTTTCTACATTACCATGTGCAAAAATTAGTCTGATAATACGAAAATTTGATACAAAAATTCAATTCACTACATAGGGTAGTGTGTGTGGTGTAACGCGACTGGGCGAGGACTGTTTAGACACCAGTTGGCCACAACGTGGGTCAAAGTACTCAGACTTTGATTTGCGATGACTGCTGAAGGTGATTTATTGCAAGCTCCTGTTACATTAGTAGTTACAGTTAAGTCTAGTTGGAGTACAGTTGAAATGATAGTCCAGGCCAAGCGATGATACTATTAAAGTGGTGCCAAAAATGAAGACTCGCTGCAGTGACGTCTGCCCCCGAGCTTACTGAAGTTAATCTTAGATTTCATTAATACAACAGCATTTATACAGAGTTTCTTGGGCGTTGGTCGGGGTGGAGTTTCAATCTTGTGATTTCTAAACTTAATCTCTGATTGGCTGTTAATGACGTTATGCCTTACTTCCTTATATGGTCACAACGTTTCCAATTGGCTATTATTTACATCTTCTTGACCATCAATTTTGAAACGGGGCTTCTCATAAATGTGTCACAAGATGACAGTATTCCCTTCACAACACCAGTCAACTGTTACCCTAATTTAGTGTAAAGCCCTTTCCTTCACACATCTGCTTACAGTCTTCCAACTCTATGTATGAAAGCTTAAAACAAACTACTGGAGTGTGGGTTACATGGAACAGTACTAAAAGAAGTCATTATTATGCTCTTTCTCTTTCTCTCTTAGTCACACTCAACTCTTGCACTCACACCTTATTACAAGTGTTGCTATTTGTAGCACATTTTTACAAAATGAATTAGTATTGAAATGTGTGCCTCCATAATAAACGTCTCAAAAGTTTCCATATTTGTTTCGGCGTTCCATCTCGGCTTTAGTGGGAGGTGTATTAGTATCTGCATCCTGTAATTCATGATTGGGAGCATGAATAGGCCTGGAGATCAATCTAATATCATTCATATCCTTCAATGTCCAACGTCAAAAACTTGTACATCACAGAAGCTTCATTAAAATACTTCATCGTACAAGTGCTAGCTGAGGCAAGCACTTGTACACATTTGGCACATTTGTAAATGATGGTCTTCCTCTGACCCCTCTCTGAACAAACGAGGCAGCGGATATTGTTTTTGTGTTTTGCAGGTCAATGCTGGTTATGGCGGCTTTCCAGCCTCATAATATTTGCTGCAGCCGCACTTGGCCGACCAAGCATACTGGGGGTGGGGCGATAATGGCTTCTTCCAGCTTCCTCGATCAAATTCCTCACCAAAAGTAGTCTGAAATCTCGGTGGGTACATTTAGCCCCACATGAAAATAACAGAATCCAACTGTTGAGTACTCTTAGATCCAGAAGGTGATAAAACAATCTCGTGGTCCACTTGAAGTTACGTCGACACATCGAATAACTAATGTTTTAATTTGAAATTATGCAGGTGTATTTTATTTTCGGTTAATATTTACGCGGTGTGATTGATTGTAGTGAATGGAAGACGGAGGAACACCATAAATGCGCAAATATGTCGAAAAAAATACGACCCGAATTATGATGGCAACTCTACCGCACGTCATTGCCTGAGCGGGACGTACGAAATATCACGCAGATGGATTTTTGTTCGATTGAGTGTACAACTGCTAGCATTGATGGAGGAACGCGATGCCGCGTAGATAGAGTAAAGTTATAGGGTGAGAGCAAAACAGATCTAAAGGTACGATTTGAATGCTGGGTAAAATTCCACTAGTCAAGGGTTTCCACGTCATTTTCACTAAATTTCGCGACTGTGTGTAGCACATTAGGGCCCCACGGTCCCTACAGAGTGTCCCAGAACTATAGCAGGCACGCCTGTGAGCCCTTCTGTAGCTCTAAACATCGATTTTCGTGGATATCTCCAGTTTTTTTGCGTACGCCACTGAAAAACTTTGAGTCATTCTTATTTCACTGTTGAAAAAACAGACCTACATTCTGCTACAGACAGAGAAGGGAACTGTGGTCTAAAATTAGAACTGTTGATGCAGGCATATAGTTTACTGCAGGGACGAGATAAAAAAAAAGGCATGCAGTTCAGGTCACATATCGCTCGGAGGTGGAGAAATCTCACACACGATGCAGCCGTGATATTCCCAGGCAAACTACGACTTGAAAAATATAGCTCTGTAACATGCAGCGGTGAAAAAAATTCCTTCCAAATTCGACACATATTCGCGTCAACTTACGTCGACATTCGCTTGTGAGATTGATTTAAATACCCTCACTGCGCGTCGAATTAAGTAGACGTTCGGCGGCTAAAGGTTAAACTGCCTTCTAAATTGTCCAATTCGGAAGTCCACAACATAGACCGCGAATGTCAATTTAATACTCAACCACTGAGCAGGTTAGACTCAAGCGTCAACGCAACTGATTTGTCATGGCGACTGTATCTGTTTAGATTTCGGCAATGACACAGAATGTGCAGACTGTGTGTTGTGTAGCTGCCCTGTCGCTGAAGGAAAATCACGTGACAGTACTGTACACGTCACATCCTTTCTGATTACTTATTCACTAATTACGTTATCATTGGACCCTTTTATGCTACTAACGGCTTGGGACTTGTTTGTGAGTGATTGAGTGACACCTGGCTTGCTGTGTTTACCATTGGTGCCATGGGTTTCGAGTTCCCATGGTTACTATGGCCTATGGTGTTTGACTTTAGACATTGTTTTGTTTGGGTTGCATGGGGACGTGTTGCGGTGGAGCAGCGCGTGGCTATTTTGGCGGACTGAATTTTGGTTTGTAAATCCCACTGTGAAGCATTTAAACTAGAAAATAAAGGGATACACCGTCGATCACAACTCTTTATGGATATTTAATTTATTATATACATATTTTGGCCTTCATGATCACCATCAGCTACACCAAATCTCAGGATACTTTAACCGGTGGGGACTATTATTTGGTTAAAAGGTATAAAAGAATTTTCTGAAATGTAGGAATAAATGTGTTTCCGAATGAGGATGGACAGAAGCATCTGGCAAACGATACAATAGGTCAGTTAAATAGCAAAGAGAAGGATGGTTACAGGGTAGAGAGTGAGAAAGTGTTATGTTTGAAGTAGGATAGACAGATATCTGAAGAAATATAAGAGTAGAGGTTACAATAGGATAGAAGATGCGGTAAGCATTTACAAAAGAGAATTCTAGTTGCTACATGTTTGTCAACGTCAAGTTTAATGGAGTTTTGAAGTTTGCTGGGACAGTCAAAATTCGAGGGTTTGACACTTTTCCGAAATGTAAATCACGAGGGGGTGGATAACGTGCTAGTTACAGTAGACCATTAAAAATGTCCAGTAGATCACGCTACTAGGGGGGTTACGTATGTTAATTTAAAAGATACGCGTCAATCACTAGGAATCAATGGGGAGGAAAAATACAAAATTTTGAAGTTTTCGGCCTATTACGAACCTACTAAATTTACAGGGGACCAATCAGACTTGTTAGTCAAATTAGAGTAGGGATAAATTTGAAACAGGGAATGTAAATTCACATAATGTAGCGAACAAGACACAAGTTCTTCGATTGTCGTAGGTGGAGGACGCGCGTGTGCATCGCTCCAGATTTAGGGAAAATTAAAGAACTGAATTAGATAATTAGAAATTTATAATTGTTTCTGTGGGGTACAGTTTTAAAATAAATAATATTAAATTAGACATACTCGGTATTACTAAGTTTCGGACAATATAATTTTATTATTCCTTAAAGATTAATATTCAGTTAATACGCTACGTGAGAGAGTGATCCGTGCTAAGTTTATCGTATACAGTAAAAACCCGTACCAAATTAGCGCCCAGTGACTGAAAATAAAATCACGACAGAATCTCCAGATTATTAATTTAGCAAAAATCGTATTAACAGTTCATCTTCACCAAGCCCATCACACTCAAACCACAGTAGTCCCTGAAAATTGGGTCTCATGCGAACCGAATGGGTTAGAAAGGTGAGCCGTACGGTTACAATACCTTGAAGAAGCAATATTTGTGACACTGTGTTTCAAAGACAGAATAAAATCTCGTTCTTTAAACTGAGTGTAGATGTACAAATATATATATATATATATATAAATGATATAGCATTGTCAATAAGATCTTATTCTGTCATTAAAATTTGTTGTTGCAAATTAAACTTCCTCAAAGTATTTTGTGATTCAGTTTACCCGATGACAGTCATCAAGATCGACACATGTAACCTACGATCCATTAAACACAAACATAGGGTTTTGAACGAAATTCTATTTGCTTATTTTGTAGTTTATTAAGGCGGCCTATCCATATTACCCCTCCACGGTTAGTAAATAAACAATAAAACTGAAATTTCATCACTTTGTTTCGGCGAAGCAGGTGTAGGACGGAACGTGCTAGAGCGTGCGTTGATATGAAGAAGTTTGTTTTGCATTCGGCCACCAGCGGTGTTGAAAGAAGACACATTGAGTCCGCAGCACCTAGACAATAGGTCTCCAGTGTTCTAATTGGGACTGTGAGACCTGCCACTTGCCACGTAGCGTTGAGGAATGTTCGTCGTATTAATTTGCAGCGAGTAAATGACCAAAAGATCGCGCGCCGTCCTCGGCAGCGTTCTGCCCCACAAAAGGACGTGGGTTCGGCTGCTGTCGCCCCGCCACGTTTCAATCCATCTAGACACGAGGATGGAAGACCGTCTTGTAGCATCCCTCTGCCACTATTAATGTCACAGCAAGAGCGTATATAATCCATCTTGTCACTGCAAACGGACATACCATTCAGCCGGATTAGCTCAGCCCGTTGGAGGGCCGGTATAGCAACTTGCTACGCTCCGGACGGTAAGGAGATCGAATTTTTGTGGAGACGAGATTTGCCGCAAATATCCAGACTGGCCTCCAGGGCCATTCACCCTTCTGTATAATATATACCGTATCATTCATAGGGTTAAAGCGACCGGATTGCGGTGTTAACAACCTACCCCAGTTCGTACCGAGTGTAGACTAATCCACATGTGTGTCTTCACGGCAGGTTATAGGGTGAACTTTACCTTCTCTTTCGTAGCTGTGTAGCAGGCCCGCAAATCTTTTATGTGGTGCGGCCAAATGGGGCAAAATTTGTGCCCTATATGGGCAAGATAAAATCCAGTTCACAGAACGAAAAACGAATACATATGCATGTAATTTTAAGTATAATGTTACTGGCGTATTCGCCTGTAAATTATAATCAATGAACAATATATTTAAACCAAAAAATTATTAACAAATTCAGTTCACAAATGAGGCTAGGGTTTCGCTTTTTCAGTCAAATTTCACAAATTTAATTAGTAATATGTTTTCCAGTAATAAATCGCAGTAGATAGCGCCCCCTTTTGGGAAGGAAGTGATGTCACAGGTCACGTGACATAAACAAACATGGCGGCGGGATTCAATGAACTCTGGACCGGAAGTCAAGTAATATGTAAACAAATATGGCGGCCGACCTTGTCCCAGGCGGTCACGTGGTGTAAACAAACGTAACTTTAAACTCCGATATGTAAACAAATGACGTAGTATGTAAACAAATATGGCGGATAAAGTTCCCCCAAGCGGTCACGTGATGTAAATGAACCTAACTTTAACGTTTGATAAGTAATCATATCACGTAGTATGTAAACAAATACGGCGGATGACCTAATAATGATAGACAGTATGGCGCCTAACCTAAATTTAACATCTGATATGTAAACAAATATAACGATGGTCACATGATGTAAACAAATGATGCAGTATGTAAATAAATACGGCGGCGGGGTTAATGAACTCATGAAGTAGTACGTAGACAAAGTACGCGAACGAACTAATTATGACAGACTGTATGGTGCCTGCTATTATTTTTAATATGCGCCATTTTAAATTTGTCCTAAGTTTAAAGTCAGCCATTTTCCAATATGGTTACCAGCGCGGTACTTTTAAATTTGTTGTAAATTGTTTCCGCTATTTTCCAATAAGGCTCCAGCGCGTTATATTTAAATTTGCTCTAACTTTAATTTCCGCCATTTTCCCAAAATGGCTAACAGCTCGGCACTTTTAAATTTGTTATAATTTTAATGTTAGCCATTTTCCAATATGGCTACCGACGCGGTACTTTTAAAATTGTTCTAACTTTAAATTCAGCCATTTTCCAATATGGCTACCAGCGTGATACTTTTAAATTTATTTAACCTCTGTCCACATTTTCCCAATATAGTTATCAGCGTGGTACTTTTCAATTTGTTATAATCTTTGAAAGCTATGTTCCCAATATGGGCACAAACACGGTATTTTTTAATTTTTTCTAGCCTAACTTTAAACTCCACCGTTTTGAATGAGTGCTACTTTAAATTAAACATTATATGATTTTACGTTTCTCGTACAGCTGGCCGAAGCGTTAAGATTCCGGAATTATAGTTGATCTATGTAGCGTTCGAATCCAGGGGCTTTAACCAGCTCACTTTTTTAAAGAATCCCGGGTACAAGGAAAATGATTACATTTTATGAAAACATACAATGTACGATTCTTAGGTTTCTAATTAATCAATTATGTAAATTAATTTAATTCGAGTCGCGTTAGTTCTAGATCGGTAGACTGTTTGACGTTTATTAGGATAGACGCTATGTTACGATAGGAAGGACGCGTACACTTTTCAATCTGGCAACCAGGACTGTGTATATAAGTTTTACAATACGTTGGGTATTTGTAATTCATAACTTAAATTCTTACGGTATGAATGATAGAGCACGCTACTTTTAAAATACAACTATAAACGCGAAAGTGGAAAAGAGGGTCAGTATTCGCCTCAGGGGTTTGCAGGTTCGAAAATGTACACACGTTTGTCAACAGCACAGATTGCTACGTCTCGGTCTAAACCTAACAACTTTCCCTTTTAGCTGACTTTCGCCCTCTCAGATCATATACATCAGCGTTAGACCAATAACCTATATCCGCCATTTTCCCAAAATGGCTGCCGACGCGGTATTTTTTAATTAAACTTTATGTGACTTTGTGTTTCTCATAAAAGTTGGCTGAAGCGGTAAGATTCCGGACTCTTAGTTGATCTATTCTAGGTTGGAATTCTATGGCTTTAACCATCACTTTTTAAAGGATCCTATCCCTGGTATAAGGAAAATAAAAACATAAAATTTACATTTTACATACATACACAATGTAGGAATTTAATATTGTTTTACACTTAAATTAATTAATCAGCAGAGTGTGGTTAGGCAACCGACAGAAATTTGTTTACGGTGTGTTAAAATGGGCGTAAATTTTGAAATACGAAATTTGTTTTTACACCTACAGTTTGATTAGGTAGTGAGTAAACTTTGTAGCTTATTAACACACATTGATTTTAGACTTGCGGGTCTGTCTTTTACACATAATTTACAAGGGCACTGAGGCTCTTTAAGCACACGATGAGTTTGTTTAGTACAATAGACGATGCCACCGGGATAATAGTCGCATATAGTGTGTTCTGAGCAACTTCGTGTAAACAATTTAAAATTTGCTAGTCGCTTATGTATTTCTAAATCAATATCAAACAAATCAAACACACAATCATGCCTTCACGTAAGTACTTCATTATTGAAATAGGTCACACGCTTGTTGATACACACAATACCGTAGGGTAGCGAAGATAAACGCATTCTTTTTAGCACACTTTGCGCAAATTCTACTTCGGATGGCAATTTTGGAAAATGTCTTTTTTCAAATGATAACACAATTTTTTAATTACTCGATGATAACTCGAAATTAACTCCTGAATGCGCTTTATAAGTAACCCTGTACCCTTTACTAGCAATACATTATTCACCATAATCTGCGTAATTTAACGTTTCACAGCACAACACGTAGAAATGAATTTCTTTCACAGAGTTTATAATACCAGACTATAACTCGGGTACAGACAAAATGAAACACACAACATTTTATCACTGTTCATGGTCGTAACAATATCATTTACGAGCCATAACGACTTTGTGTTTTTAACCAGAAAATTATCGTACCAAACACCCTGCCCTACAATATTATTCAAATCTTCACATAAGTGTCCGATGCTACAGTTTGGAGGGAACGAAAGAGCACGAAATTCCAGATAATCCATTGTGTGTAACTTTTATGACTGACCAAAACGGGGCTTGCTGGTGAATTGTGAGAGAAGGCTAACAATGTAGACCGGTGTTAATGCGTAGGCAATTGTAATGTAGGTGAGAAGCACATTATAACGCGAATGCAGGGTCTTATATACGTACTTTGTAAACACATTTCGGACTCCATTTTGCATGCTGCCACCAAACGGAATCAGTAATTTTCCAATCCTTTAGAGCAACACCGCAATGGAAACAGTAGGTGTAGTCTTTTATTCCTGTAGCTAAAACAATTTTATATTAGTAGGCTCTTCGAGAAAATATAAGTTTTTGTAATAAACAGGGTTTTGTTTTATAAAATACGTTACCTTTATAAAAGAATCCACCTTCACTTAGATCGTCAACATTTTGATTGGATGAAGCAGACCATGTGAAAAATACTGCATTTGGGCGTCGAGTCTTCCGAATTGGGTGTAGAGGTGTCCGTCGCATTGGTTACAATCTTTATGTCTTATCACGTCCGTAAAAGTTCTAGGATCTTGTAGCTGTAATGGAACACTGAAAATTAGTGCTGATTAATAAGACACAAACTTATCAAACCAAGAAATAAATTAATAGTACTTACTACGTTCTGGTAACGAATTACGTCTTAACTCGAAATGAGAATCACACACGTCGTGACTTCGGGTATGTTTTTGAGGCGATTTCCCTGGCTGACCTTTAAAAAGAATAGGAAAGTTTCCAACCCTCAACACACTAAGGAACTCAAAAGACGAATTCCAGTGCTGATGTTCCTTCAAGGCATTATTTCTACCCTCCAATAACCTATTTCCGCTCCACAAAAAACGCAACGAACAATATTACTCTGGTTTGTGAAGTAGAATCCTGCGGCTGCCAGTTGATTTGCATCCATGAAGGGTAAACGCCAGGCTTCATATGTTTATCGACGATCAACTCAGTTTTCAAATTTAAATGTTTTAGGTTTATACTAGGCGATAGCGGTACATATAAAATGTTGTCACGATAGTTACACTCTACGCACATGTTTCGACAGCTAGTTACCAACTGATGCAGTCGTGTTATTCATTTCCGTAGTCGAGTAGCTTACTGACTAAATAAGTTCACCCCAGGTTAAAATTATTTAAATTCCTTCAGACCCATAAAATCAGAAACCAGCTTACAAGCCTGTATATACCTCCGGCTATATCCAATAGCGTTAATGGCCCACCTACTCAACTTATAACTTTCACCCCTCAGACCAAATCAATTAGGCTGAGAATGTAGCAAAACACACCAAATACCAAGTCTCTTTCTACAATGTCGACTTACCACAGGATGGCTGTAAGATTGTTAATCCCGCGCACAGGTAGCCTTTTCCCTTCAGGAAATATTCCTAGTATTTATTTTTGACTGAATGTAGAGGCTATACCATGATCAGAAAGATTTTATATAATTGCATACCGGGAATTGAATTCTTACCTACTATTATTAACAAATAGCGCTACCATTTTTCTTTTAAAATGTTCTGATACTGTGGCTAATAGGGTTTCATGTATCACGGAGTTAAGTTGCATGGTAAATGTAATCTGGTTAGTTCAGTGAGACTGTAATGCGATGGTAATGAAGTATGGGTTATGCATGTTGAATAGAGGTTATATGGAATTCAGGGTCTGTATGGCAATTAACTGACTCAACGTGGTCATGCATACAGAACGGATGAAAACCACCAAGTTTGTAAAAAACGTAGGTACCGAGATGGCTAGTCATATACCCTGAGTTTAAGTAGACACACATTTTCTATCTAAATAGGTAGGAAAAATCGTGATTGTCGCAACAGAAACATGTTTAAAAATTTCATAGTTTTAAGTGAAAACAACTCTATATTATTAATAAGGTATCAATACATAAAATCTCATAAACAATCAGCGACGTACTAGCTCGTTTAGCGGAGACTTCACAACGATTCTCGAGGTTTAAAAGAAGCAAACAAACATGAAGACTTTATAACAATTTTCATTGAGCAGAATAATAAAGTGAGCAGTGATATCAACTTACTAAAGGGTCGAAATTTCAATGACCGAAACTTTGTACATATCTGGACAGATCCTAAGACTCACCCAACACATATATGATAGGTAGAGGTAAAGAGCAGAGTAAACGTTGTAGACCATTACCCTTCAATTTCAATGGTCAAGAAAGGTATAGCTATACATCTACTATGTTATGAGCCTTCACAATCTATACAGAATTTTAGTACAGGTACATCCATAGTATAAAAAATAGCGTTAATTTTAAATTGTTTTAATCTCATCTTAATATTGTGTAGTGATAGTTTGAGACTCTATATTATAATGATTTTAGGTTCGAATTTTAACCTTTACGATAAGGCACCGAGTTATCTTAGGTTACGGATTAAGTTACGGACATTAGGCTAGGTTATGAAAATTATTTTATGGATATAAGGTTAGGTTATAAACGGAAGTTTCAGGGCCTTAGGTTGAGTTAGGTTACGTGTATAAGTTTAGGTTGGATTATGGACATAAGGTTAACTTAGAATAGGTTTGGATATCTTAGGTTGGCTAGTTTATGGACGGAAGTTTCGATGGCTTAGGTTTTGAACGTCAGATTAGGTTAGGTTATAGACATAAGTTTAGACTAGCTTAGGTTAGGTTAGTTTAGGTTAAGTTAGGTTAGGTTATTGAAATAAAATTAGGTTTGCCGCTTACGTTAGTTTAGTGGAGACACGTCTCCAGTAACCTAACGTAGCTTTATTGTGCCTAGACAACGGAGTGGAACCTGAGTGCTTTTGACGCTGTGGCACAAAGTGCATTGGTGCAGAGGGTATCCATTTAGAAATTATCGTAAATGTACTAAGAGAAATGTATGCAAATATATTTGTTAATTTTTTTAATATCTAGAGGATGCTAAACTTTAAAACCTGAGAATCTGACTTACGATGCTGTGACATTTGTGGCTGGGGATTACCTTAGAAACGGGATCTACAGTACTGGCATAACATCGTGATTCATGCGATAGGGAGTTTGGTATAAAAAATTTAAAATATAAAACTGAGAAGCGTGACAACTATTAACGCGGGAGACAATACATTTACCATGCTTACCGAATGCTTATTATCTTCCGGTTCAGGATCATCATAATAATTCTTATCTAAAAATCTAAATGTTAAAGTAATAAACATTGAAAGCTACTGTCAAAGGAAGTCTAGTGTGAAAGTGCGGAGTGAAATCGCCCGCCTGAGATTTCCTGTGTTAAGAAATTGGTATTCTTAATCCTTCAATGTCCAATTATTGTGAAACCTGTTTTTCAGATCGAAATTAATTTTCAAGAAAACCTCTTATATTTTAATTTTTAAATTGGACATTCTATAGCACGAGATTGAAAAAATCCGAAGCAATACATTGTAAAATAAGTTGTCGAATTGAGCTCGATAATAAAATTTGCACAATGGAAAGCGATGTCTAGTGTGACACCACATGGGACTTATAAGGGTTGAAATTGTGGAAATTCGTGAAAAGCTGAGTAAGTGTCGGCTTTTGCAGAAGGACTCAGATTCATGATCTTAGTGGTGAATATAGCAACTACATTATTCCACATTAGAATTAGTTTTGAAATAACAGAATGAATTTCGTAGATGAGAGATAAGTGAAAGGGCGACATACGAACTTGCTCAGGATGATATATGTGAAATGCCGATATACAATTACATCAAGGCCTTATTTGCGAAATAGTTGTGTTCCTGAAATTAAGGCGTAAATAAAAAATATTATATTGAGTAAAATAATTACAAAAAAGAAAATCAACCAGTCAAAAAGCAATGAAAAAATGAGAGGGAGCAAATCCGTGTGTGGCGTTATGTAAAAAAAGGAATACAATAAAGTCTCTTAATATTTATATATTTAGAACCTAATATGTTGGTCCTTGTGCTGAATTTGTTTTAAGAAACATATTTTGAATAAGGGTTTCCTTTGTGAGCAATCACTTGGAATGGTAAATTCAGGCGTCAGATTTCTCGCAACAAATAGATGGGAATGGTGGGTGGGGTGTGTGGGTGAGGTGTGTATGTATGTGTGTGTGTGTGTGGTGTACGTGTGGGGTGTTTGTGTGTGGTGTGTGTATGAGTGAGAAAGAGATGTTGGTGTGTGTGTGTGTGTGTGGTGTACGGGTGTGGTGTTTCTGTGTGGTGTGTGTGTGATCTGTGTGTGTGTGTGAGTGGTGCGTGTATGTGTGTGTGAGGTGTATGTGTGTGTGTAGTGTGTGTGTGTGTATGGGTGTGGTGATTCTGTGTGTTGTGTGCGTGGTTTTTGTATGGGGTGTGTGCGTGTGGTGAGGGTGTGTGTATGTGGTGTGTGTGGGTGGTGTGGTGAGTGTGTGGTGTGTGTGTGATGTGTGGTGTATGTGGTGTGGTGAGTATGTGTATGGTATTTGTGCGTGGTGTTTGTGTGTAGTGTGTGTGTGTGGTGTGGGAGTCTTCTGTGTGTGTCATGTGGAGCGTGTGTGTATTTGGTGTGTGTGTGTGGTGCGTTTGTGTTTGGTGTGTGTATATGTCGTGTGTGTGGGTGTGGTGTGTATGTGTGGTGTGTTTGAGTGTGTGTATTTTGTCTATTTGTTGTGTGTGTGTATGTGGTGTGTGTGTGATTGGTGTGGTGTATGTGTGTGTGTGTGGTGTGTGTGTGTGTATGTGTGTGTTGTTTGTGTATGTGATGTGTGTGGTGTGTGAGTGTGGTGTGTGTGTGTATGTGTGGTGTGTGGTGTATGTGTGATTGGTGTGTGTGTGTGGTGTGTGTGTGTGTGTTTGTGTGGTGTGTGCTGTTTTTGTGTGGTGTGCGTTGATTTTTTGTGGTGTGGATTTGAGTGGTGAGGGTGTGTGATGTGTGTGTGTGATGTGGTGCATGTGTGTATGTGGTGTATGTGGTGGTGTGTTGTGTGTGCGTGATGAGTGGTGTGTTTATGGTGTTTGTGTTGTGAAGTATGCGTGGTGTATGCGTGTGGTGTTTTGTGTGGTGTGTGTGGTGTATGTGTGTGTGTTTTGTGGGTGTGTGTGGTGTGTGTGATGTGGAGCGGGTTTGTGTGTGTGGCTGGTGTGTGTGTGTTTTGTTTGTGTTTGGGGTGTGTGTTTGCTGTGTGTGTGTGGTGGGTAAGTATGAAATATGTTTGTGTTTAGTGTGTGTGGGTGGTGTGTGTGTGTGTGGTATGTGTGTGTGTGTGTTTGTGGTGTGTGTGTATATGGTCTGTGTGTGTGTTTGTTGTGTTCTGTGTGTGTGTGGTTTGTGTGTTGTGAGTTGTGTGGTGTGTGGGTTGTGTGTTTATGTGTCTGGTGTGTGTATGGTGTGTGTACATATGAGGTGTGTGTGTGTGGTGTTTGTGTGGTTTGCGTGTGTTTTGTGTATTATGTGTTTGGTACTCTGTGCGTGTGATTTGTGGTGTGTTTGTGTAGTGTGGTGTGTGTGTTGTGTGTGTGTTGTGTGTGTGTGTCTGTTGTGTGTGCGTTGTGTGTGTGGTGTGAGTGTGTGTGTGTGTTGTATATACGTGGTGATTTGTGTGGTGTGGTTGTGTGTGGTGAGGGTGTGTGTTGTGTGTTTGTGAAGTGGAGCGTGTGTGTATGGTGTGTGTGTTGTGGTGTGTGGGTGGTATGTGTGTTTTGAGGTGTTGCGTGTATGTGTGGTGTGTTGTGTGTGTGGTGTGGTTCGTGTGTTTGGTGTGCGGTGCGTGTGAGTGTTTTTGTGTGATTGTGTGTTATGAGGAGCGAATGTGAATGTGGTGTGTATGTTATGGTGTTTGTGTGTGATGTGTGTGTTTTTTGTGTGCGTGGCATGTGAGTGGTTTTTGTGTATGTGGTGTGTGTGTGTGTGTGTTTGCGTGTTGTGTTGTTTGTGTGGTATATTTTTGTGTATGGTGTGTGAGGATGGTGTATGTGTTTGGTATTTTTGTGTAAATAGTGTGTGTTTTTGGTGTGTTGTGTGTTTGTGGATGGAAGTGTGTGGAATGTGTGTAGTGTTTGTGTGTCTGGTGTGTGTTTGGTGTGTGTGTGTGTATGGTGTGTGTGTTTGTGTTGTGTATGTGGTGTGTGAGTGAATTGTGTCGGTGTGGTGTGTTGTATGTGTTTGATGTGTGTGTTTTGTGTGTGTGTTTTTTCTGTTTGGTGTTTGTGTGTTGTGTGTTTGTGGTTTGTTTGTGGTGAGCGTGAGTGTGGTGACGGTGTGTGAGGTGTGTGTATGATGTGGAGCGTGCGTATATGGTGTGTGTGTGTGTGTGTGGTGTTCTGTGTGTGTGTGGTGCGTGAGTTGTGTGACTGTGGTGTGGGTTTGATGTGTGTTTGCTTGTGACTTGTGTTGTGTGATTTGTGTTCTTTGTGTGGTGTATTGTGTGGTGTTTGTGTGTGATTTATGTGCGGTGTGATTGTGGTGTGAATTTGTATGATGTGTGACGTGAAGCGTGTGTGTATATGGTGTGTGTGTGTGTGTGTGTGTGAGTGTGTGTGGAATGTTATGTGTGAGGTGAGTTTTTTTTCTGTGGGTGTGGTGTGTTTGTGCTGTGTGTATGTGGTGTATATGTGATGTTTGTGTTGAGTGTGTGTGTTGTGTGTGCTGTGTTTGTGTGTGTGGTTTGTGTTTGTGTGGATTGTGTATGTTTGTTGTATGCGTGTGGTGTGCGTGTGTGTTTGGTGTGGTGTGTGTTTTTTGAGTTAATTTTGTGTCTGTTGTGTGTGTGGTGTGTGTGGGTGTGGTGTTTTTATATCTAAAGTGTGTATGTGTTGTGTTGTGGTGTGGTTTGTGTGTGTTATGTTGGTGTGTGTGGTGTGTGTTTGGTTTTTATGTGTGATGTGTGTGTGTGTGTGAGGTGTTTGTGTGTGTTGTTTGAGTTGGTGTGTTTTTTTGTGGTAAGTGTGTGTGTGGTGTGTTTGTGTATGTGGCGTGTGTGTGATGTTTATATGGTGTGTGTTTGGTGTGTGTGTGTGATGTGTGCTGTGTGTGAGTGGTTTGTGTGTGGTGTTGTGTCATTGTTGTAGTGTGTGTTTGGTGTGTGTATGTGGTGTTTGTGTGTGGTGTGTGTGTGTTGTTTGGGTGATACGATTGTGTGTAGTGTGTTTGTGTGTGATGTAGTGCGTTTGTGTATGTGGAGCGTTTGTGGTGTTGTGTGTTTAGGTTTTTTGTGTATTTTTTGTGTGTTTGTTGTATGTATATGGTTTGTGTGTGCGTGTGTGTGATTTGTGTGTATGTGTGAGGTATATTTTTGTGTGTGGTGTGTGTGGATTTTATTATAGTGTGTGTGTGAATGTGGTTTGTTTGTGTGTGTTTGATGTGGTGTGTGTGTTGTGTGTGGTGTGTATTGTGTGTTTGTGGTGTTTGTTTGTCCGGTGTGTGTTTTGTGTGTGTGTGTATATTGTGTGTATACATGGGGTGTGTGTGTGGTATTTGTGTGTGTGTGTGCGGTGTGTGTGCGGTGTGTTTTATATTTGAGGTGTGTGGATTTTGTGTGTGTTTTTCATGTGTGTGTGTGTGTGTGTGTTGTGTTTTAATGTTTGTGTGATGTGGTGTGGTATTTGTATGTTATTATTTTTTGTTTGTGTCTGGTGATATGTTTTGTTTGATGTGTGACTTTTGTGTTTCTGTGGTGTGTTTGTGTTTGTGGTGTGTGTTTGTGTGTGTGTTGTGTGTGTTTGTGTGTGTTGTTTGTGTGTGGTGTGTGTAGTATATGTGTTTATATGTGTGTGCTGTTTTCTATGTTTGTGGTTTTGTGGTGTGGTATTTTAATTAAATTTTTTCAATCATGCTCAATTGCAGTGTAACACTAAATATTCTATTTTACTCTTTACTGCATAATGATTGTCTATTGCATTTTGGTGAAATGTATGGTTTTAACAAATTTTGTAAAGACGTTTATGTGTTTGTTTACTAGTTCATTCTTTGTGTTGGGCCTGGTCTCTCCTCTGGTCGTTATGGGTTTTATCATATAACTCCTTTTTGGTTCCAGTATTCTGCATACTTAAGTTATGTGTTGCACGGATTGTTCTCCCTCATTACATGTCCACATCGGTTTATCTGTTATTTAGAACTTTATAGTTATGCTTTTGTTTTCCCGTGACCGCTAACGATCGCAGTCAATTCAGGTGTTATTGGGATCCCTAATTTTATTCTTCGGTCCACTTTTGGAAAGAAAGATCTGCAACTCGCTCCATTCGCTGTCATTTCCCATTGCGCTTGCCATTTTTGAGCCCTTCTTCGTTTACGCTAGAAGCAATTGTAGATTTTGGTATTTTGTCATATACAATGTTTCCTTCCTTCTCTTCCTGGGCTACTTCATTGTCTAATGTTTCGCTATCTCGTTACCTTCAATACCTGCGTGAGCTTTCACCCAACCGTAATATGCCGTCCAATTTTGCTGCGTGAGTTTTCGTACCATAATTCGAATTTCTTCTCTTAGTACACTACATAATGTATTACTTTTTAGGCAGACCAGTGTTACTTTACTATCTGTGTATATGGCCACAGGTGCTTTGTTTGTTCCGGGAGGGAAAGAATTTATTCCACGGCCTTCAGAATTGCAATCAGTTCTACTTGTTTATTTGAACAGTGATTTTGCAGTTTTTTTTGCTCTATCTCACCAGACGCTTTTCCGAGAATATAGCCAGTCCCGCCCCGACCTTGTCTCCGATTTTACTTCCGTCAGTGAAAATTTCTGTAGGGTACGTTATCAGGTCTGTTTTTCCCATTATGTCTGCTCGCAGTGCAGGATGAGACCACTCCGTTGCAATGAAAGTCCCTCTTTTCCTGTGCAGTATTTTCTCTATTAAAGGCAAAGCTTCCTCTCAATTTCTATTTCTATGGGCTGCACGCCAGCCAACAAACCAGACGCTTCATATGAGATAGTTCTATACGCCTTTGCTATTTTTATCTTAATCAGTCTTTTGGTTTCTGCTTCTTCCGGAGGTGTCTTTGTTTTTTATGGCTTCTTCCTATACTGGAGCTCTTTAAGTCATCAGAGGGACTAAAGCTGCTTCGTTTATGGTTTTCAGGGACTTGTGTCCCAGGCCACAATTTAGTTTGGCTATTCTGCCGAAAATATATATCATTTACTTTGATTTTTCTGTGGTGTGTTCTATGTATTTGTGAAAGTTGTTTCAATTGTCGAAGTAAATCCCTAGATATTTTATTTCCATAAACTTTTCTAGTCTCCTGTTGTTGAGTTCTATATTGATGTTTTCGCGGTGAATTTTCTTTTTCGTACCAATTAGCATGGTTTTAGATTTGAGTTCGTTGAATTGCATTTTGCTTTGTTTAGCCCAGTTTTCTATTTTTGCAAGCTCCGAATATGTATATGCCTCAGCTTCTGCTGTCGTTCCCCCGTAAGTGAGTATTGCCAGGTCGTCTGCGAAGGCTATTGCTTTTGTGTGGCTGGAGATATCCAGGTCTAGGAGGGTGTTGTATAGAACGTTCCACAGGCCTGGGCCGCAACATGTACCTTTTTGGCAGACCTTAGTAACATTCCTTTCCTTCCTGTACGTTTTGGCGCCCAGAATCGCTAATCTGTCGCTGAAATAGCTTATAGTGAGTTTGCGTAAATTACTGGGGCACTGCAATTTTCTTAAGTTGTACAGTATTGCTCTCCACCAAACCGCGTCGAAAGCCCCCTGCACGTTTAGGCTGGTCATTATCACCACTTTTCTTTGTTGTAGGTGATTTTCCGCAAACCCTTTTACCGCCATTTATGCATCCACCGTGCTTTTCTGGGGAAGGAATCCGTACTGGTTTTCGTTTAGTAGTCTTTTCAAGTATATATGTTGGTTTATTCTGTCTATTAATAGTTTTTCTAGTACTTCCCCCGTATGCTTTTAGGCTAATTTGTCAGTGTTTTTCCGCCTCATTGTGCCCTTCCTTGCCTGGTTTGACTATGGATAGAATCATCGATTTTTTTATTGTTTCGGGAAGTGTCCTTGTCTTAAGCACTCTTTGTAGATCTGCGTAAAAGCGGCGGGGAATGTCCTGAATACATGTATTACTATCTCACTGGATAAGGCTTCTTCTCCTGGCGTTTTACGGGGGTCGAACTTTTCTAGTATAGCCTGTACTTTGTGTCTAGTAAATTCTACGTCGTTGGTCGCTTGCAGGGGGGCCGACGCTTGAAGCCTGACTTGTTTTTGGTGCGCTACTTCTCTGTCCTCGCTGTCTTCTGGAACGAAGTGTTCTATCATCTGGTTGATTGAGGTCTCAATTTCTGTTGTGTATATATTGTTGCCTTATTGAGAGTTGTCAGAATGAGCTTGTTCCTTTGTCTCCCGGCCGCGTACCTGTATGCCCCGTTCCACGTGTTTGAGCTCTCGGAGTTAGTTTTGGAGCAAAAATCCTTCCAGGACTGTAGTTTCTCTTCTCGAAGTCTCATCTCGTAGATCCTGTTACTTTCTTGGTACTGCTGTCTTGTTTGTAGCCTCAGATTATCGTCTTTTGGGTCCTCTGAAACCTGCGCCTGAAAGCAAGCGTTTTTAAGGGTTTGTGTGAGTTATTTAGTCCACCAGGGAACTCTTCGTTTCTTCGTAGCTTGTTTCCCAGGTCTGGTTACCTGGAATGTCTTATCGCAGGCAGCCGATATTGCTGAAGTAAATTTGTGTATTACTCGGTCAGTATCTGGGTGCAGTTTGATCTTCTGGCTTATTTCGTTGTCTCTTGCAGTCCAATCTGTCATGTCTACCGTGCAGTCGAACTTCCCTTTTAAATTTTTTTGCAAAGTTATGTGTGAAGTTTCCGCATTTTTTAGATTTCTTATTTTAGCGTTTCACAATGTGTTGTTTTGTCCATTTACCACTTGCCCGTGAATCAATTTCGAAAAATATAATATTTTGGTCCGCGCAACATACTTCCTCCCCGCACGTCCAACCCCCCATTTTTTCTGCTAGTGTATTATTGCACAGTGTAAGATCTATCCAGCTGCGCCCTCTGCTACTTTCGAAAGTGGAGACATCGGAGTCCACATTCATTATAAGGAGATCTTTCATTATTATGAAGTCCTCAATTTCTCTTCCCCTCGCATTTGTGTACGTGTCAGACCAGATTTTGCGTCTTGCGTTACTGTCGAGGGCTAGTAATAACCCCTAAATCCCCTTAAATTTTTGTGAGCCGTATTATTTTTTCAATAGTTCCCAAGTCCCTTTCTATGTCTCTGTCGATGGGGAGGTAGAAACTGGCACCGGAGAATTGGAGGCCCTCATTTCTAAATTCGGTTAAGATTGCCTGCTCGTGTGATACCTGAGTGATTGCTATTACTTCTAAGTCGTTATTTTAACTATTATGGCGGATCTTATCCTGTCCCGGCCGCAAATGAAGATCTTAAAATCTTTGGGGAATCCAGCCACTTTGTTTAGTAGTGTGTATGATTCCTGTACAAAGGCTATGTCTTCGTTATTTTGAAGTATTATCTGAGTCAAGTTAGCTTTGGCCACCCGTGAGTGTTGTACATTTAGTTGCAAGCATTTTATGTGAGTTTTACTTCTTTCCTTTTGTGTTCTGTATTGAGCGTTGTAGTTAGCGGAGAATGTAGACGCCATTGTCAGTAAGCAGTGTTGAGTCTGTACTTAGTCAGAACTGCTTGCGGGCTTGGGCAGTTTTTGTCCGGGGAAGAGTGGCATTCACTAATATTTTCCCCTTTGGTGTATCGGTTGTATGTAACACAGTTACTGCATTTGTAGTGTGCTGCCGGGGCTGTACAATCTTCTAGCTTAATTTCTCCAGCACACAGGGGCTAAGTTTCCTCGCTCCTGCAGTCTCGGTGTCTGTGGTTAAAACAACTACACTTAAAACACCTTCTCGCTACTAAGTATTTGTCCGTGCTACAAATGAGACATCATAGTTTCAGTTTTGCATGGAGAAGTTTCTTCCTTCTGCCTGAGCACACTGCTATAACCATATTTATCCGTTCTCGTCTGGTTCTAAACGTGAATTTGACCGTGATGCCATCTGATTCAAAACCACTTCTGGGTTTTGGGTTATTAGGTTTTCCTCCATATTCTCCAAAACGATATCCTGCGGTACGTTGTATATCACCATTTTGGGGTCCCTTAGTTTCGGAGCAGTGACTTCCAGATCGTTCGCGCATATGTCCCTAATTGAGGAGCCAAGCAAAATAGCTTCTCCTGAGGTTCCTGTCCCTATGAGGACACCACTGTCATTCAGAGACTTGAAGGACTTTTATCGTACATTCAATGTCGTTGGGTTTATGTTTGTCTTCACGACTGTATTAATCGCTTCTGTGGTGAGACTGCTTTTGGATTTGACTAGAAGTTTAAACCGTTTATCTGATCTTGAACGAAGAGCCTCGGAGTAAAGATATTTTGCCCCGCCGCCAGGTGGCAGAATGCGGTGTGGGCTGTCTACGGAAGTTTCAACTGCACCGATACTAGATGTCGCTGTGTGCCCTGAAATATCTGCGACCCTGCTATTCCTACGTTGGAAAATATATTTATTTAACACGACACCCTGACGAATTATTATGTTATTTGGTTTTTCCACACTGTTTTACATTAGTAAAGATATTTCATAGTGTACATAAAGATTCCAATATATCCTGCTTTATGTCTTTCCTCTGGTTGCCTCGCATTTCCAGTATTTGGTAGTAGAGTGTTGGTAGCAATTTCAAACTGTGTCCTGTCGAAGTCGCCCATATTGTGTGTACCAAGTATGTATGTATGTGTGTGTGTTTGTGTGTATAGGGTGAGTGTGAGGTGTGTTTGTGTGAGTGGGTGTATGTGGTGTGTGTATGTGTGTGGTGTGTGAGCGTGAGGTTGTGGTGTGAAGTGGAGTGTGTGTATGCGTGTGGGTGTTTGAGAGTGCGTGTATGCGGTGTGTGTGTGTGTGTTTGTGGTGTGTGCGTACATGTGGTGTGAGGTGGGGTGTGTGAGTGTGTGGTGGATGTGTGAGTGGGTGTGGGTGGTGTATGTGTGGTGTGTGTGTGTGTGTGTGGTGTGTGTGTTGTGTGTGTGTGTGTGTGTGTGTGTGGGCA
>Ga0131853_10004973_pt1 | contig 23926 bp, 12 predicted proteins | sample TergutLab28metaG_FD_92764 | JGI IMG/M metagenome (GOLD analysis project Ga0131853, IMG submission 92764) | Labiotermes labralis P1 segment gut microbial communities from Petit-Saut dam, French Guiana - Lab288 P1 (version 2) (version 2) | ecosystem: Host-associated > Arthropoda: Insects >...
AAGATATCCAGACGATGGGAATAAGAGGGTGGAGAAAACTGAGTAAGGAAAGGACGGAATGGAAGAAAATCACTGAGAAGGCTAAAACCCATAGTGGGTTGTAACGCCAACAAAAGAAGAAGAGGGGGCTAAAATTACCCCTCCAGATTTCACTATTGAACATTTTATTGTTCATTTAACCTGGTTTAAGAATAACAATTTAAAAAACAATAATGATAATATAGAATGCATTCTAATCACTGATTGCTGACGCAGACTAGTGTAGGGTCTGAAGGGTCCAGTCGTGAAAAGGGAGTGTGAATTGCGGTTGGATGGTTTGATGTAAATCTCAAATTAGTCGAAATTACGCTTACGTGTGATTTTTGGTCGGGAGGTTGGGCATACTACGGTTCGAGTTGCGGTCGTTCCTGACTCCATTACAATCGCTAAAATACGACAAAACGCACAAAGCAAGCAGAACTGATAACTACCTACAAACTACGAATCAGTCGCAGATTTTTCATAAACTCGTAGACCCTGATGGTGTTTTGGCTGATCTACCACAAATTAACAGACGAACTCAAAATCTATATTTTAAAATTAATCTAAATTACACAAAAAATTTCAGTTCCTATCTTACAGAAAACACAGCACGTCTACATTAGACTGGTAAAGCGAAAGCCTTACCATGGAAATAATCCTTGCGTGGCTCAGACGGTTAGTTGCCACTCTCTCAGCGACGTGGTCTGGGCTCGATCACGGAACAGTTCATATGAGATTTGTGGTGGACAAAGTGGTATCGAGCCGGAGCTTCCCGGGTTAATCGAGTTTCCCATGTAACTGTTATTCCAGCAATAATCCAAACACATGTTCCTCTACACACTACTCTTACCAGAAAGGCAAAGAGCCAAAGACTAAAAACCTCCGAAATTGAGCGGCATTGCGAAGATAAGTACTCTTACATTTGTCACCAGGGAAATAACCGGTATATACTGCGGGCATGAAACATGACATACACATATTTTGCGGGCAAAATGTAATGTTCGTTCATGCCAAAGAAAATGTTTTAGAATTAACGCCAAATTTCAAAAGATTGACGCAATAAAATTCAATTAACTCTGTAACAATAAATTCATATCTGCAATAAATTAAGGAGAGCGTCAATAAATAAAAATGGTAAGAACACAATGTGAAAAATGTTTCAATTCGGAAACTACAAATTTTTATTCTAATAACCTGTCAGAAAAAAATACTGCCCTCATTTTCATAACCGTAACTCTAATGAAATTAATTTCTCTGCTATGCTTCTAAGCTGAGTGCCACGAAAAAACAGAATAATTATGAAGTGACATTTCATTAAAAAAAACTGTTCCGCTATAATTTTTAGATGCAAAGATAAGCTCTCGTCCCCATAATTTATTCATTGTATTTTATAGTGTTCTTAATCAAAGACCTACATCCAGTCTGATGATGGCTATATATACGAACAGACGAAACGTGTACCTGTTTTTACATGTAAAATATATTTCTCTAAAGACTCTAATCCTGCTTCTTTTCTCAGATACGTAAGCTGTTCCTCGTATCCCCAAATGTCACTATGTACCAACACCACACTTCAGTAAGTAAGGCCTGAAAGAGGCACGCGCGAGTTACTTTCATCAGCGCCCGATATGTGGTATTAATCGTTTTGAATTGGCTCCATAAAAACATATTTTCTTCACTCATAAAACTAATTACAAACACAAATTTTAAGACTACAAATATATTATTGCATTTTTCCGCCTTCATATATGAAGAATTTCTGCAACGTGTAAAAATTAGTATAAACATTCAATAACCATTAATGTAATGTCTTCGTCAATCATCACGAAATAAAAGCTCTGAGAAAATATGCCGTGGATTAACACGTGAACATGACGTTAACTACTTCACACAACGGGCCTATTTGTGGTTAAGATATAAGCCTCTATATATGTATATTTATTTTGTTACGTGCTTTAGAAAACGAAGATAAAGCAATTACATTAAGGAGCATGGAATAGAAACGAGGTTAAAGATAAGACTATTCTTCTTACGCAGAGACGAGATCTGGAGGTCGTCTAACCAGAGGTAACCTGTCATAGACATAGGCGTAATCTGTCAGACGTAGAAAATAAAGTTTCTAGGTGACTGCAAATAAAGTGGCAGGATGGCAGGAAATAGAACTCTAGTGCCAGTTTCAAAGACCACGTGATAAAGAATGTTTTCATACTCAGAGGAAGTCAACCGTATAATCATCCATCTGAATTGACTAATTTAACTTACAACCTACAAAAAAAGGTAACGTTAACAGTGAGGAAGGTAGAGACAGGAGGGCGCCGTGATATTCGCAGGTTACAATCAAGAACACCAAAGCCAAAACATCAACATAAAATGAAATAAAGGACTAACAATATAAGACTTTCAGGAAATGTATAGGGTGGCCGAGCAGTCTAAGGTGTGGGTCTGCGGCCGCTGGTTTGCTGGGATTGCGGGTTCGAGTACCGACGGAGACATGAATATCTGTTTCTTGTGACTGCTGTGTGTTGTAAGGTAGAGGTCACTGCGACGGGCCGATCAGGTCAGACTAAGAAAGAAAGAAAGAAAAAAAGAAAGAAAGAAAAAAGAAAGAAAGAAAAATAAAGAAATGTTGTGTGAAATTATGAAGTACATAACCGTCATCATTAAAGTGTTAAACAGACAAGAGATTTCAAGATTTAGTGCTAATGAAAGTGACACAGATATCGGGGCAGGTATACATATATATACCGTATATTGCTCACTGAATGCAATGCTGGCATAACTAAAAAATTGCCATTTGGAGTAAACACTATGATTGAGGTAAAAAAATATATCAACTACATCCGACAATACCGACACACTTTCTAGTCAAAACATACCCCGCCAAATGCCATTATTGACAGATTTAGCTGATATATTTTTCAGCCCAAAGTCAGTATTGGGCAATTTTTATATTATGTCACTATTACATTCAGTGAGAGATACGTAGGGCAAACTACACTGGATATACAGCTAGGAATGGTTGTAAAATTGTAACCAGGTTCTGATTTACCTTAGTTTACACGAGTACAACCCTTACTTATACATCAGGCAGGCCCATATCTACACTGAAATGGAGTTGAAATAGGCGTATGTACGTGACACTGGGAATGGCTTTATGACAGTCGAAACGAGTACGTCGAGAGCGGTAGTACAGAAATCGTCTAACAAAATATATTTAATTAATGACTGTCCTAGTGAAGACTTGAACGTTACGGTAGTCCTAGGCTGGGCAGGACCGAGACATGTGTGCGCCCTGGACAAGCCATTAATTTGGAGCCCCAGGCAAGCTCATAATTTGGCTACCCTTCGAACCGACATTCTATAAAGTTTTTCAGCCTTGAAGAGGGTTCGCCAACATTTTCGAGGGCTCGTGTCCAAATTGCGGATTACTTTCTGAGACATTATTCTGCGTGTGGAAAACTTGATTTTACCAGCGCCATATTTCCGATTATTCCCATGACGTCTTAGCGCTCCTTGTACGTTGGAGGCCCGGGCAGTTTCCCGGCTAGCCCGTTCGAGAGGCCCTGCGGTTTTGTTTGAATTTGATATGAACTTCTGATGAAATAAACTGTTAATACGCTGTTGGTTTATTTGCTGGTCAAAATTATCTCCACCTTAGCGAATACAAAGGTCCATTTCCTTGTTCCAAAGCGTCAGTCAACTAGAGGGCGCTGTCCTGTGTAATACCACATAAGCCAAAACACACACACATCCACGGAGGCACAAACACATAAAACTCTTTTAGAAATGTTTGGTGTTCTAAAACATTTCCTTCACTAAAAATAACTGGACTTATTTTGCAGTTGGGAACTGAAAGAGAAAGCCGAGTGATCACAGGGAGGTAAGTGTCATTAATCCGTTGACAAGGACGCTGATATTTCGCAGCGGAGGCGCAGAGAAGTTGAGCGGTATGTATTGGGAAATTTCGGGATGCACTTTTGTGGAAACTCGCTAATTCTTTTAGGAATAACAGAAGTAATTTGAGACTGAAAACGTAAAAGTTCGATTAAAAAGCAAACATATCTCGACCTACGCAATGACAACGCAGTAATGGACTTGGACAGCATAGCCTGAGGCAATCAGCGGCAAATGCACAAAGGGAACCCACCTCTGGCCAATTCGTATGTTAGGACGACTGGAACTGTTTATTATAAAATAACATATATTGAGAAACGAAGCACACCGACAATTCAGGTAATTTTAAATTCTAGTGGCAATATTTTTATCACGGTATTTATAATTTCAAAATAAGAAGATGCTTAATCTGTACTCTGCACCACACAGCAGCAGGATAACAAAAATCGGGATGGGGTAGATGATTAGGTCAACGGCACATACAAAACATAAGTAACTACAGAACAGTTGTTAGCAGGTTAGTGATTTAGAGGATGTGTGCTGGTACCTGAGATATTAAGTACAGTCACACAGTATTCAGATAGGTAAAGCTATATCATTCCTATTACAGGCCCGAGGTGCCCAGAGGGTTCCAGGTAGTTAAAGTTCCAAGATTACGTGACAATGGCCCAGGATGGTGGTAAGGTTGTCAGCCTTACGCACCGGCCGCCTTTACCCCCAGTAAATGCCCCTGATACTCATTTCTGTTACAGGCTGAGTCGACCCCAGGGTCATAATGTGATCGAGGAAGGATTATGTCAATGAAAAATTCCAATGACACCATGCAGAATCGAACCAGCGATCTTCCGATTTGTAGGAAAGCACCTTAACCACTGTGCTACCGCAGAGTATTCAGATAGGTACCAAGGAGAAATTACGAGAAAGTTCAAATATTTTAAAACCGTTGAGTTATCATCGCTTAAAATGTAAGCCCTACTATTTAGGCTTTGTAGGGTATAGTGGCGCAAGAAGTAAGATGTGGAAGTCCAAAAATAGACATTTCAGTAATACAATTATGAGTAGCGAGTCAACAGCGACAGTATTTTCACTCGGTGTGACGTCACACACGTGTAACGTTCATAAATATTTTGAAGCCAAAGTCTGTAATATCTTCAGAACCTCTTTAAAAATAAACGCAAGGAGAATGACGGAGGAATTGCACGAAGTTTCGTAGGTTTGTGAAAAATTCATTATTTGTCCGTGTACTCGAATACCATGAAATATTTTTCCCATCGAAAATTGTGTATAGTAAAATTCGCACATCTCAGTTTTATGCCTATGTTCTGTGCACTGTAGTTGTCATATATATGGTGAAAAGTTTCCGAATATGACACCGTGTACTGTATGTGGATAGCCAGCCTAGCTAGAATATACAGCCTCTATCTGTTTACAGAACTGCACCTGGGCTCTATGCGTAATCCCGTTTACAATTGACTGATACACGTCAAAACCACATTTTATTCGGAAGAATTTAAATGTATGCCACATTGACAGTAGGAAAAGTATATGTAACTGAAGTGACCTTACTATTTGCCGAGATGAAACACACAGAAGGACAAGTGGACAAACATACATAAAGCCCCAGAACTGCGTGTTCTGTGTTTTCATTTTATGCAGAAAAAATGGATGGTTGAAAATTATTATTAGACATAATGTGTAGGCAGAAGTGATGCCTTGTATAGAGGTCATATCTGTCAGCATGTGTGTGTCTGTGTGTGTGTGTGTGTTTGTGTGTCAGTGTGTGTCTCTGTGTGTGTCTGTGTGTGTGTGTGTCTTACTATCAGCGCACAAACTATAATTTTTTTTATTCGATATGGGAGATGAAAAATCCTCAGCACGCCTTCCTTCGGAGGGGAAGTAAAGCCGTCGGTCCCATGTCGTAGATTTGCGGTATGTAAAAGATCCCTAAATTTACGTGGAAGTCGGAATTTAGGCAAAATTACTACTGGACATCTTTCTCGCCCACAAAGTTCCACCTTTCGCTGCTGGGACCTTTCGCGTCGCTGCGGACGCAGAGGCACGTGGCGGCGAAAGTGGGAACGTCTAAAGGCGGGGGAAAGCAATGGTAAACTACCCCGAAGAACTTGCCTAGGATGCAGTGTGCCAAGAGCAATATCGGTCCCATGACCGGGCTCTGGTTCCTGCCGGACCGGCCTCTAGGGCTGAATACTGATGAATGAATGGGAGTTGATGACTGAAGGATGTGGTACAATTCTGCTTCTCCGCCATATTCGATTCTAATACAACACACGTCACTTCAGGCCATAAATGGGTAAACAGACCACACAAAAGCTAAGTATGAACAGTTTAGGGGAGCAAAGTATGTAAAGTATACATGAAATAATGGTTGAATCATAATTGGAAATGGGCACACAACACCTATTCAGAGAAATGTTTTTAAAGAAATTATTTTGAGTTAATAAAGCAATTCCAAAAAAAAAAAAAGACCTCCATACCGGAGTCATGAATTAATTTTAGCAAGTTCTGAATTTTAATAATTCCCTTTATAACATGTGTTAATCACTCCCAGGGCATTTCTACTTATGCTTCGCCGTCTGCATGGATCTAAACAGTAATTTCCACACCTAGATTAAATATTTTATTAACTCCCGGTACAGAAGATATGAAATTCTGCTGAATGTTTTAGGCAGCACGTGCAAGCAACTTAAACGTGTTCATTTCTCCGAGAAAAAATTAAAAGATCCGTCGTTGATTTCCAGGTACATTGAAGTAAACTTGCGATAAGTATAAGCTACAGCGGACAAGTGGGCGTGCTGTAGCTTCATGCCAATAAATTATGAGTATGCAGTTACGTGTCGATGTTCGTTTGACTGCATCTTCTGAACGCCGTTTTCTTGCATAAAATATAACCCATGTTGATCGAATGACCTAAACGAGAACGTGTTTTTCTAGCATAATATAATGATCCCGCTGGAGAGCGAGCCATTATGCGCAAGTCATGCAGTGCTCAGTGCTGGAGGACTCTTGACGACAGATGTTTGTGTCAGGCATTAAGTATACATTCCGCAGCGTACAATCAAGTGGACCTGTGTTATATACAGTCCTTGATAAGGGCCCATCTCTTGCCGAAGATGGACGACATGCTAAAGACGAGTGACAGGGACAAAAATACTCCACATTCTGTTGGTGGGTTTATGGTAAGTACACTGGACTATACTCTCCTACAATAAGACGCTGGCGTTAATTTCGCACTAATCACTAATCAAAAACACACTGGGCAGATCAGACGAAAATGTCATACTGATATAAGTGTAACAAACTGTTTCAACTCACAAGACTGGAGGACTGTAATTCCGGTTATGGAGACCACGCTGAGGATTTCGCAAAAACTGCGTTGTGTAGACGCACTACATATACACGCATGTCCAATTGTCTCTGTTCGTCTGTAAGGTTTCAAAGTAATCCTTTGTAACACTTACCACATTTCAAGCACAAACGAAATGTATAATAAATTTGATTCAAAAATGTCTGGATGAGTGCCTTGTTAAGGAAACGATCCATAACTTTTGCACCTGTAAGCGTCAATAGGGGTAGGTATGGGATTCAGGAACATAGCAGAACACCAAACGTGCCAAATTCCGCTTTATCAAAGTGAAAAACTGATATATGCAACTATTCTAAACACAGAACATGTAATAGTTTTACCCAGAATATAACAGAAATAATATATCGGAAAATGAAACAAAGGAGAATGTATGAAATCGAAAGGCATTAAATTAGGAAATGTAAAAGCACACATAACGATATATGAAACAAAACACAAACGTTAGATTTTGAATACCTGCAAATCCGTGAAGATGTGTGTGTAGATACACACACACGCGCGCGCACGCACAGAGCAGTAAACAACTCAGTCTTCGGGTGAAGCATTATATCAGCAACGAAATGCAGTAAGAATTGTGTTTACGATAAATTATTCTCCTCAAGATTAAACAAATGTCAATAAAAGGAATTATATATGTATTGGTGATATCGTTTAAAAAACCAAAATTAAAATGCCAAGGAAGCTGCATAAAACTGCATGTTTCTGCCCTGAAATAGCGTAGAGGAAGTGAGGGGAAATGCTGTCTCTCGAACAGAGGGAGCTTTTGATAAGAGGAAGTGGGCAAACCGAGAAGAAAACTCGCACCAGATTCATTAATATCGGAGTAGCTCGTGTCGTTCTCTGCTTTTCATGCACCGAACAAGAAGCAAAGCAGGGATTTTGAGTGTGTTTACTTTGCGGATGGAGAAGACAGTGTAGATTCTGCAAGATCGCAAAAACAAGATGAGCAAATGGCAAAGAAGAGTGAGATTTGGGGAATACAAAGTGAAGCAGTAAAGTGAAGTCGCTAATGACCAGTACAGCAACCAGGCTGAGAAGTAATGTAAAACTTCCTATATTATTCTTAACAAAATAAATATTACAGTGGTAAATTACACTTACATCTCTCTGAAAGGAAATGAGAGTTAGCCGTTCTCAATTTAGAATGGAGAATGAACTGTAGAAATTTTCAACATGTAAGAACAGTGGATATAACCCATTGAGATGGTTGGTTATAGAAACTGGAATTATCGTTTGTCTGATCTTCACTAAGTAGATACTGCTTACATCCAGAGTGTGCAGGAAGAACTTGGTAGGAACTGTTTATCTTGAAATAGTAAGCATAATCGTTAAGAGTAAATGCTGATAAACTAATATCTTACATAACTCTGGGCCAATCAGTTCTGAATCAACCGTCTTGTGTTGTCGTGTCTAAAAAAACACAAACAAACATACACGTACGATTTGTATGGTTGTGAAACTTGGTCTGTTAGACTAACCGACAAAGAGGGAGTAAAAGATTTCGGCAACAGGTTGATGAAGGAAAAAGTTTGATTCACGCGTGACAAAATAAGAGAAATGAGGATAAAATTACAAGTTTTTAAGCTTCGTAACTTGTACATTAACAACACATAACAAAGGACAACAAATTATGGGGATAAGACGGGAGGACGGTGGGGCATGATACACATATGGAAGGAATTAGAAGAGCATAAATAATTCTGATCGGAGAACCTGAAGGAAGGGAATAACTTGTGAGGCCCAGGCAGAAATGAGAGTGTAATGTTAACAAAGAATTTTATGGTTCTTCTTGTGGTATGGAAATTATATTAAAGCAAAGAGATTAAGAAATGCATGTAAACAAATAGGAGACATTGCAAGAGAAGAAATACTACATTCTAGTCAGAAAATTCCTAGAAATAAAGGACGGTACCAGTAGCAGTATGGCAAGATTAACATTCGAATTGGAAATTCCTAGTTTGTTACAGTATAGACATGAACCTTTTACGGTCCTGTAGTTAGTCTATCCACAGTCTGCTGTAGAAAAACTACTTAAAACTGTGCGTTCATCCCGCACAGTGTTGGGTAAGATTTTTGGAAAATGCGTAGTACATTATTGACGCAATGGAGATGGGTTGAGTTAGGAAATAAATATAAATCTTATTGTAGCACCGTGCATTTTTGTAGAATGACTTCAATTTATCAACCAACGAGTGCACATATAATTTCACATCAAACACTTTTAAAACACTCCGACATGTTTCGATCTTGTCAGATCATCATCAGGGAAATAAGTTCCTTGCTAAAGTTATATTATAGTATTCACAATTCAATTGGTATTTGCAAACGAGATGTTGTGGCAGCATATCATGTTGTGTAGGAATGTGTTGTGGAGCAGTGGCTTGGTGTGCATCTTATGCTTAGTAATGAGAATCTCTCATTACATGCTGAGTAATGAGAGCCTCTCATTACTCAGCATAAGAGCACACCAAGCCACTGCTCTACATCACATTCCTACACAACATGATATGCTGCCACAGCACCTCGTTTGCAAATGCCAGTTGAATTGTGAATACTATAATATAACTTTAGCAAGGAACTAAGCTCCCTGATGATGATCTGACAAGATCGAAACATGTCGGAGTGTTTTAAAGTGTTTTAAAGGTGTTTTATGTGAAATTATATGTGCATTCGTTGGTTGATAAATTGAAGTGATAGGAAATAAATATTTACACATAGTTTATGTGTTAGTGTTCAGAGGGTCAAGTGAGGGCAGCACAACTTAAGGCCATGCTTAGCTTTTGAGCAAGTTATGGGGAACTTTCATCCTGATTAATCGTCAGGTTCTTACATCAGATCTTCAGTTAATCGCTATCTGCGGAACGATATTAATTTTCTAACAAACTGCAAAAATAAAAAAATATGAGCCAGCTGGACGATGTTACAGGATTTCTGCTAAGTTGACTGGCAAAATATTTCCTTTGAAGCAGTTCTTGGGAGTGCTTGCCAAGTGGCGTGCTAACGCCTATGCGTTCGACCGAGTCCGGCCCTCTGTCTGTCACTCCCTCACGAAAAATATACCAATTTAGAAGCAAAATAATATGTAAATTAAATTAAAACATAATTCCAATTTAGTGCTACGTGTAAACAGCTTTATGTTTTGTTTTTAGGAAACACAGAGCATAAAGTTATCGACCTTTTATCTAGTTATACACCTCCCTGGTACAAGCTTAGATCAGAAAATGTGGAAGGAAGTTCACTTACGTAATTAAATTTGGACTGAACACACATCGAGATACTAGGACTGGAGATGGTGCTATGACAATGTTAGAATGACAAAGTAAAATATGTAAACAATATTTGTAATAGCTGTATTAAAACTTCTAAGTACATACATACTGCTCCATTTTACGACCTTAACAAATATGATTAAATCTTAATAATCTTAGCTGAATTTTTATGGACATACACAACATATTTTTCTTCCTCATTATGAATTAAAGGCCAATTGTGAACCTGATAGTGACCTGAAATAGGCCGAAACATGTAGTTCTATATAATACATGGAATTTAGTTGCGTTTGGACAGATACTGTTTCGAATTTGATACCATTAACATCACAACGGGATGACATACGTTAAGAAAGACGGAAAAGTTTAATCTATTTTCAAATTAGCCAAGTGCTTGATGTGAAGTTCCTTGTTTCCTGTGTTATGGAGAGAGAACAGCAATAGATAACAGAAGAAGACACAGATTGACTCTTACTGACGTGTATATGGAAGCCATAAACTTAGCGCGTGCGTTTTGTGTGACATTTTTAATTAGAGATTCTCCAGAAATTGGTCTTGGGCTGGTCACAACACACACGCGGAAGGCAGGATATTGTAGCCCAGTTGGTGACCAGGCTACGGACCGGACAACGGAGGAACTGTGTTGCGACGACACATAGACGACTGATGAATGAAGATCGTGAGAAATATCTAAGTAGGCTATATCGATTTATCGCTATATATATATGACGTCACTAATGACCTAAATAATAATAATAATAATAATCAAGAGAAATATTTGTTGCACATCACTAGTACGTAAAAGGAATTTTCTCACCGTCTTGAAAGCACACAAACCGCACTATACACGCGAACGTACTGAAAGCTACTGCTTTCTTCCTCAGGTGAACATATAGGCTCTTAGATAAAATCGCCACACAAATTCTAAATGAGCCATACCTTCACGTATGAGACTCACCCATACACATATTAAATATGAGTCTCATTAGCGAAAGTATGACTCATTTAGAATGCACGTGCCGTTTATATCTAAGGGACTAAATGTTCATATTAGAAAGAAAGCAGTAGCTTTCGAAACGTCGTGTGTATATAGTGTGTATATTTTTTAAGACGATGGAAAAAGTCCTTTTACTTAAGCATGATGAGTTACAAGTTGCTTCAATGTCAAGTAATTTCATGGTGTCGAGAAATATACGGTTCCCCAATTCAGCCGAGCAATGTTTTGCTTCCAGTCGGCGGCACGTTCCGCACACGTGAGTTCAGTTGCGACCTTTACGTAAGGCATTTAAGAAGCCTTTTAGTGATGTGGTCGCCATAATTCAATTTTGGGCACAAAACAGATCTTTTTGCAAATCGATGTGTAGAATCAATTACAAACCTGCTCCACATATTACTTGGGCGATGCAGTGTTACGGGACAGAAAAATGCTTTTGCCAAAACATTCATGACTGCTGAAAGAAGCACATCATAACAAAAAACAAAGAGTAAACTTTATTCGTCTGGCAAAATAATTCCGTTATAATTTATGATAGTAATACAAGGGAAATTACCATTGTCTGTAACTGGACACAACAAACATAAGGCCTGCTGAATATTAGCTCTTTTTACTGCCCGTTGATATAGACGAACGTTTACTAGTAACATATAGCTTTTGTCTATAGTGAAAAATAAAGTATTTGGTCCTTGTTTAATTACTTTAATTTTAATTCTAAAATGGCTTCTTTTGGTATTCAAGACAGCATCTCCGCTTTATGTTAGGCGAGTATAAACTCGCTGCTGTGGCTGTTGCATGATGTACGGATATTATATTCCATACGGTACAGGGACAGAACGCCTACACAAAGGTAAACTTCGAAGTGTCGATGTTCACAAATAACACGCATCGTTATTACATTTTACTAAAATTTTTGTAAAACAAACTTAGTTTTTGTCATGGAGGCATGTATATTTTTTAGTAGAAACACCACGCGGCAGGAATACGGTACGTGTTCATTTTAAGTAAAATGCAGAGAGAATTCAGGTTGTTTGTAAAACCGGATTATTTTGAATTTTATGTAAACACAGTGCATATAAACAAATCCCGTCGGAATGTCCAACCGACCTTCTATGCCTCACCACTGCTCACTTCATATACCAAACACCTTAATCAATTCAGTTGAAATGTTCATATAATTTAACTGGATTATAAAAATATAAACCAAAAAATGCACAAGATTGTGTTAAATTTACAATAATATTACAAAAACCACTAACTACTACATGTTTTGGGCCTTAAAGACCCATCATCAGGCAGTACAATAATTGTATAAAGCGAATGTTTGATATATTAGTCTCTTGCGTGCAGAAGAAGTACTAGAAATTCCTCAGTGTAGAAAATGTACGGCGGACCGAACTGTACACTAAAGGTTAAACATAAATTTAGAAATATGAAAATATGTGAATTTTAAAAATCATAAAGTATATAAAGTAGTTTGTCATTTACAAATATTAGTGCATAAAACAGATTATGGACCTGTTAAAGAAAGAAATGAAAATGATATAAAGATATTAAAACGCGGAAGGATAGTAGCAAAGTAAGTAGCAGTGAGATGAAGCAACTGCAGCTGCTCCTTTTACAGTGTGAATTTATAGAGGACAAGAAAGCGGAGAGAATTCCATACCTCAATATATTTATGGTTTACGAATAGGTATTCGATACTGTTAAAAAAATATGAGAGTGAAGTCTGACGTAGGGCTTCAGTAACACGTAATAGGAGGTAGAACTAAGTTTCTATGCGGATATTGACACACTTACTGACAGTGCGGAAAATAATGACAAAGTAATACTAATATGGTATGGTGTCAGATAAACGTGTCTGTACGGACAGAAAGAGGCAGATTTCTGTCAATATTTTTACACAAATGACACTAGTACAAATACACTTTTACTTCCGATCATAAGATGTCTGTTGACCAAGACACGAGAGAAGTCTTCAAAATGTCATCTATAAATTACATATAATTATTCGTGTAAACAACATGGAAATTTTCACCTCAGAAATACTTGATTTTATTTGACGTTCATAGGGCCGTGCATCGTAATGTATTTCTATAGTAAAACCAACTAGATGCACCAATGTATCAAATTTATTTTATTTTGGAATGACACTACATGTTTCGGACGGTCTTTCCGTCCCTCAACAGGAATTCAAGACCTACATACAGCAACAGGCATATGTCAAACAGATATTGCTGTCTGCTTGCTAGTGGGTACCCGCTAGCAAGCAAAATAAAATAAATTTGATACATTGGTGCATCTAGTTGGTAGTACTATAGATATACGTGATTTTGATTGGAAAAAAGTGCCTTATAAAAAGATAATTTAGATAATAAAATCCTTAAACAAGTTAGGAATTATATATATATATATATATAATTCATGGAAAAAAAAGTGACGTTGGTGTTCAAAGAAGTACATTTCAACACTCATAACGAAATATGAACAGCGGAAAGAAAACCTTACTAAAACCCTTTAAGTTAATGGTCATACCTGTTTTTATTTATTTTGTTCTCTGAATGCCGAATGGTAACGAAAATATAGAGGAAGAAACTAGAGACGGCAGCGCGAAATCACGATACAGAAAGAGAGATCATAAAGGTGAAGATGCAATGGGAATAACGGAAATAAAAAAAAAACAAAAAACTCTCACAGGAAATGGCCAGAACATTCAGAGGGAACTGCATGGAAGACAAATCCTGGTGTTGCTGTAAGAAAGACCGAGGATACCAGGAAAATCTGACAAAAATTTGTTAACACTTTAAAATCCTTGAACCCAAAATAGGCCGAAGACGTACTGCTTATTTTTAAATGAGATTAGAAAGCTAACAACCCGATAGCAGGATCGGAATATCCAGCACCTTGCATACCAAAGGCACCAACTGGAATCGGTCTTCGGCCGCTCCCAGCTATCTCCTCCAATCGTCTCATCGCATCTCCCAGGATTCAAATATGAGGTTTTCACTTCATTGATTCCTTGCCCCATCTCAATTATAACAACAACGTCAACATAAACAACATACATGTAGACTCCAGTTGAAATGTGATGGCACACGGCGACGCACGGGAGAAGTGAAAAGGAAACTGGCGAAAGTAGTGGGTAGCAAGTACCTTTCACACTACCTCGGAACATGGTGTATCCAGCACTATTACCGCTGATGCACACACCTCGGCTGCCAGTGGTCGACTGAACTGACCTCCCCGCCGATTTAAATGGACTCGTTCGTTTCGCCGAAAGACGAAATCTGGTTTCTGCGCGTGTGCCATCAAATTTCAACTGACCTCTACGCATAATTTCAAGTCCGCTTTCCTTTTTGCATGCTTTCCAGTTTCCTCACTTTCATCTTACATCCCCACTAGAACTGCGAGGTCCAGTTATGGCAGTGCATTAGATAATTTATGCCTACATCTGCTGTTCGCTATCAACACAGGTTAAGTGACGGTAGGCGACCTTCAGAGTGAACCTACAATCTGTGTCACTTCAGTTGAACTTCAGCGTAATTTAGAAAAGTAGCTCAATGGCCTTGGCGTTCTGTCATGGCTGAGTACAGGAGACGAAACAAAAAATTCTACTGTACATATCAATTTAAATAGTAATAGGAGTACATGAATATTGAATCCTGTCCTGTACAGGTCATAAGCCTGGTTCTCTCTCAGTAGCGATTTAAGTTCACACAAACACAACATCTGAACACCGTACGCTCAATTACTTTACTTACCTACAACACGTTTCGCTCGTTTCACTTGACCATCATCAGGTAGACAACACAAGTACATAAATGGAAATGTACGCAATGCAAGAGGTCTCTCCTTCACAATTAGCCTGATACAAAACATAAATTAGCACTTATTCCCTACAAAGGTGCAATAAACAAAATATTCATTAAGATATGCAACTAAAAAGGTTTCGTAGATTTGAGGTTAAAGAGGTTTCTATATATCATGACGTAAACTATGACGGCATGAACCGCGCAGCTGGCAGTATTTGACGCGATCTCAATTTGTGGTGGCGGTCGAATGGAACGACGGAAACAAATATATGAAATTACTGCATTCGGGCGTTGTGTTTGTGTGCTCTTAAATCAGTCATGACTGAGAAGCACAAAGGGATTGTGTTACTTAAATTACTTCTTTATCCTTGATTTAGCCCTAAGAACTGGCTTCGCCTCACCCCATGCTTATATTTCCGATCTCGAAAAGAAAAATTACATGAATTTGCATGTTCTATTGGATTATAAATACGTATTAAGGTTTCGGAGAGGGTTGACGGTGAGACAAAGAAACTTCAAAACATTATAGCGACGAAGAACATCTTGAAAGTTATTTTTTAGATACTCGGTATTAGAGAGCCGTAACAGAAGTCATAAGCACATTTTGATTAACCCCTCAATGGCGACTGCAGCGCACTGCACGGAACTTTAATTACCACACACTGCCTGCCTCGGTACACTGTAGCTCGTGTATGCATTAAGAGTATTATATATTTAAAACCCCTCTGTCCTGGACAGTAATTGGAACTTAAAAGCCTAGGGCCCTAGAAGGGTTAAAACACGTTTATGACAGGAAGCACATCTAAAAAAAAAAATGGACAAGAACAGAACTGTAGCCTCGGCAGGCTGGCTTGTGTGGGAACTGCTTCTAAGATGGCGAGGAACGAACAGTGGCTAAAGTAATGCCGAAAGGGAAAACAATAATCATGGTTCAGTATATTCACACGCTCAATACTCTGCGAATTGCACTTCGAGAAGAGCGTCTGATGTGGAAGATATGACAAAGCAGGACCTCACACTGCTCGTCTGACGTGGGGGAACAATAGCACAGTAAGGCCGGCAAGTGGTCGGCCATCCCCCATACTGTCTGCATACGTACGCGGCAGAGTACCGAGCGAAGTATGACGCAGTACATGTAGCTTTGCGTAGGTGTTAGAGAGGCGCTGGAAAGGATGTGGTTGCCGCGGGATCGTAGCGACGCAGTGCTGAGAAAACGGCTTGAATATTGTGGGACTTTTATAGAAGAATATTAAAATTTCATGTGCTATGGACGGGTGGATCTGTTGTCTTTTCCGTTGGTGTACAGTTTATTGCGGGTGCAATACATGCTGCTATGGCCTTCTCACATCTCTCAGAACGTATTAAGAAAGTATTCTGACACAAGAGTACTTCACCCTAGCAACATAGAACTAAGGTGCTGAAAAATATAGCTGAAGTTCATTTCCTTTGCTAGTTTAAGTGATATTAAAATCTTGGCAAACTAATTTTATTTGTTCAATTTAAAGCTAATTTTCAATATCATAATCGTCGAAAGAGATACGCCCATGTTCTGATATGGCGTGTCTAGATTAATGTGGCAATCTCTGGGAAGTACAGTATTATTTTAGAAGGTGGAAAACTACTATTTTACTTCCACTCCAGTAGACAAGGACGTATTCCGGAAAGTTACAAACTCACAACAGAATCCACATAATTGTTCCGCAGCTTCTACAGTAAAGTGCATGGTCTTCATTCCATAAGTGCATACACAAACATCTGTTCTGCACCTGCCCTTTGACCCCTTGTCTTCTGTTCTTTTCAGTAAGCATTCTTTGCACAGGCCTGTAAGTTAGAACGACGCGAACTTAAGTTAACCTGAAGTGACGTCATCCTTTTCTACGATGTTTTTAATGAGATATGATGCAAAGAATTTCATAAAACCACTTAAAGATTACGGTAACAAACACAGTAACACTACTCAGAACGCCTGTGACAGTTTCAGGAAGAACATCAGTCTTAAAAACATGTATTGGACACGAATAGCCTTCGAACAATACCGCAATTATCTCTTCTTTGTAATACATTATACATAAATTATGTTACTAATTAGTGTGAATGTTTACAAAATTGGCTGACTTTCAAATAAAGGGCAATAAAGTATTTTTTATTAGTAATAAAGTAAAAAGTCAGTCAAAGACTAATATACATTAACATGTACATATCGAACTTAATTTCATTTTAGAAGAAGATCGTACAGCTAATGGTGCAGAAATTCACGGTGAACAATACAGCAAGTTAAAATCTGTCACCGTTTAAAACTGGTGCCTGAATCGCTGCTTGTACGACGAAGATTCTGGTACTGTTGATATTTCTGGCAACTGATAAGTAACTTCAAAGACGTACATGATCATACAATAGTGTTTTCCGTCACAGTGTCGAAATTAACACATCTTTCACTCGGTGGTTAAATTCCAGAAAGTAATTACAGGACATAATTTTGATATTAGCATCACGGGGTTTCTGAAATGTGTTCATCGAGCGGTACTGCAAATGAGAAACAGCATTTCACAAAACGGAAAACCCTACTAAGTTTATTCTGATTCTATTCTTTGAGGACGAATGTACTTCAGAGAACCGTAATAGTGTAGTCGGTACAGTGACTCGTTAGGGGCTGGACGGTCTGGGGTTCGAATCCCAACGTGGGGCGTGATTTTCCGCACCTGTCCAGACCGACACTGGGTCACACTCTGACTACTCTACAATATGTACTGGATCTTTTTCCTGGCGTAAAGCGACTGTACCGTGGCCTTGACCATGCACCCCCCACCTAGCGTCGAGGTTAAAGAAAGCGTAAAGCTGCAATCCTACTCCATGGTCTGCTGTATGGTGAACTTTACCTTTACCGAATGTCCATAAACGTATTTTTACGTGTAATTCCTACCACATCGAGAACAGAATCCATGTCTATTTTGAACATCAGTTGGTTAATTTTGTGTAGGGGCAAATATGTACTATACACCAGTCAATAACACAACATTTATTTTATATACAATGGTATATATATCAGGGCGACACGTTTCGACCTAGTCGGCCATCCTCAGGCCCTCCAAGAAAACAGATCCAAGAGTTTAGTTTCTTTGCATTGTGGGATTCCAAATGCTCACAAGTTGTGGGCATTTGGGATCTCTTGGATCTGTTATCTTGGAGGGTCTGAGGATGGCCGACTAGGTAGAAACATGTCGCCCTGACATATATATAAAAATAAATGTTGTGTTATTGACTGACGTATAGTGCATATTTGTATGTTATAACACTTCGGGATGGAAGACTTCAAATTTGTGTAGGTGAATAACCGTTATTCGTCGTGGGAATCATATGAAACACATGAATGCACTCTGTGGGAAAAATGTACGGTTCTTGAAGTTAACAGCTGATGGGGATAAGTTCATCACTGGGATCTAGACAGATAAGAAGAAGTTCTTATAGGAAACGTCAAAATCAATAAACCAGTAATTATAGTTGTAAATATAATAAGATATCGTCAAAACGCTTTAGAAGAGTTTTGATTTCTACTGTGTTTTGGTACCTAGCAAGGCAGCACTTCGGTACACATTAACCTCTAGAGAATCGGAACGTTTCGGCTACGTTATAGCTAATGTTTAAGCGCTCCATGGCGACACGGTAGGAGCACTATAAGGACGGTACGCACACAGTCGTCCATGTGCGAAACAAGTCTCGCCTTGTAATTCAAATGGGGATAAAAATGTTTAAATTTAGCACCACGAAAAGGTCGGACCACAGTTGGGAGGCAGTCTGGTATGTGCGAACAACCTTCACTGAACGCGAATCAACTTGCAACCGCACTATGGTGGCTGCCGAGCGCATGAACGCCTGCATTTATACCGATCCGCTAGAGCCTCAAGTAAGAGAAGTTGCCAAGTGCAGAAGGCGCTAACATTTGTACTTCCGAGTGTAGTACTTATTGTCGGAAGATTTTAGGGATGTGTCAATATTCTTTGAAGGAAACACTTCCCTACAAATGAATTTAGGCACTAAACATATTATGGTTGTTTTTCTCAGAAGATAAATGGAAAATATACCTATTTTCTTTAAAGTTAAAGAACGTAGAATGGAATACCTGTGCTTTCCTTCGAAATTTTAATATCCTAGAAGAGTTTAACCCTTTCCCTGCTAACGTGGAGAATATGTTGAGCTCCGAATAATGCTAGCAGATGGTAGATGGGATTTAACTTGGCGTTTAAAGAGCTGACAATAAAATTTGAAATGTCTAAAATTCTTTCATAGAGCGACAGATCTTACTCCGTGAAAGCGAAGTAAAAATGCATTTACATCAAATTTAATCCCGACAAAAACCTCGTTGTCGCTTATGAGCAATTTATATTAACTGCATATGTGTTTTAGAAATAAAGGTGCTGTTTGGACAAACCAAGAAGTTGGCAGGTGGGATTTTATATATCGCTTGTGAGCGCTGCTTGTGCGAAGACCTTCAGCTAACAAAATGTATTACAAACTTGCACACTAAGCTGGGTAATGACACGGCCAGGACATTATTTTCGACGTATCGCAGTTACTTGCTGTTTTCATCAAGTCTAAGTGAATGCACGACGTTCCTATCGATAATTATAGTAGGCATACAGAAATCTAGGTCACTGAAAGCTGTTACGTTTGGCTAGCTGAGTGGTGACTAATGAAAAGTGAGGCAGAAAGTAGACTAAAGACCGATCGTTTTGTGGGCGGTATGAGAGAAATGAATGAATAAGATATATGGGACAGCGGAAATCTAAAGCAACGGTGCTGCCCGGTAAGGAGACAGAGAGTATGGGAAGTAATGGAAGAAAAAAAATTGAGGATAAGGAGGTTTAGAGGCCTATTTTCGTATCTCACTTTCCACCAACTATTACACTAGGTAAATCGAATGAGGCAGTTCCCAAGTACCGTGCTGCTGTACTGTAAGCACCGTCGACCACCAGGTTCCAAACACAAGTCACTTTAAAACGTAGGAAATACAGTGGACTTAAAAAAAGAGATTCTCTGACCCACAAACAAGATTTACATTAGCAGAGAAATTCATAAATACCTCAAAATTCCTTAATATTTATTTACCTATTTATTTATTTCGATGCGTATTGGACCGTGAATCATTGTGATAACTGAAGAATAAGAACCAAATATATGCTACTTAGTATTTTATTGTACTTCTTATAGGCTGAACATGTTTCGGGCACTACTATGCCCATCATCAGGAGCTCGCGACTATAATGTTGATTACCACGTTGGTCGCTTCGTTCTTAGCTTACCCGCACCTAACCTCCAACCTACAGCAAACCAAGAACGAAACGACCAACGTGGTAATCAACATTATAGTCGCGAGCTCCTGATGATGGGCGTAGTAGTGCCCGAAACATGTTCCGCCTATAAGAAGTACAATAAAATAATAAGTAGCATCTATTTGGTTCTAATTCTTCAGTTATTTATTTATTTATTTATCACTGGAAGTGAAGACATTCACACAGACCTTACTGAATTATCATAGTAACTTCAGTGTCTGTGATCCTTACATTCTTGTAATAAGTGAAAGAGTAATGAACAGAAAACGTCTATTTGATAATTGTGAACTACGTTATTTTAAGTTTTTCTCAGTTCACTAAGTCTCACGGTGCTCAGTTGTATAGGATTGCCCTAATGTGCAAGTTATTAACAATTTATCTCTACGTATTTTGTTCAATAAGCAAATGGGAGCCCAAAATGTATTCATGTTCACCTACTATGAAAGAATATTCATATATCGGAATGAAATATTATGGCCTCCCTTAGGCGAAATGTAATGAAATGGTATAAACATGCAGGAAATTAATGATTTTGGGCTTACCATGGACGTCCACGTTTATCCAGGCCAGCATGTGTGTGTCTAGGGCATCGTTCGTTGCTCGACATTCATATTTAGCTCCCAAGTCACCCCTTCCAAGCTTCAGCTGTACTCTGTTCCTTCCTGTGCCCACACTGTTTGCGCCGCTCTCCGTACTATATTCGCCTGCAACAAGAATACGTTCAAATAAAAATGGGAAGTGTAATTCATTTACTAAAAGCTAGTTCACTTTCAAATATGTTAACAATAAAACAGATTTAAGCAGACAGAACTGACTTACTTGAAGGTTACCTAAAGACACTGTATCGGCTGCGTCAGTATGACTGAATTTTAACGAAAAATAAAGTGTCAAAGATGAACCGTACAACACTACGGCTGTTAGGCGTAGGGTTTATTGTATCCTTTATACTGAGTCGAGTGTGTTTTTAGCAGCAGCAGTAGCAGTATTAGTATCAGTAGCAGTAATAGAGGTAATAGTAGTAATAGTAGTAGAGATGGAGGTGGTGGTGGTGGTAATAGTAGTAGTAATAGTAGTAGAGCTAATACTAATAATATTAGTAGAGATGGAGGTGGTGATGGTGGTGGTAGTAGTAGTAGTAGTAGTAGTAGTAGTAGTAGTAGTAGTAGGGGTAATATTAGTAATAGTAGTAGAGATGGAGGTATTGGTGGTGGTAGTGGTAGTGGTAGTGGTAGTAATAGTAGTAGTAGTAGTAGTAGTAGTAGTATGGGATGGTATTAGTAATAATGCCTGTAAGGCACTCCAAGTCGTGAACTCACTACATTAGAAGAGGGCGCTTGTGTAAACTAGATTTAACACAGAATTCTGATTTTATGTTCCTGGGAAGCAATGCAGCCATGACGGCAAAATTCTTATGGTAGGCTTCAGAGCGACCTCTTCAAATATGTGTTTGCGCAAACTGTCTTATACCGCAGTCATATGCATTGATAAGGGATGTTGGTTAGTGGGGGTGCGAAGGAGGAGCAAAGTGCGAGAATTTCTCCAGTCTTGGCATGGGTGTGTAATATTTCTTTAGCAATGTGTTCTACTTCCATTCTTTTCATCGAATACACTCTTTCGTTGGCTCAAGCTCCCCTTCACCCCCCAAATCCCTTCTTTTTCCTTTCTTCTGCTTTCGTTCTTTCTTCTCCGTCTGTATATATCCTACAATGGCGAGAAACCAAACAATAATTTGGACTCTAAATTAAAAGATTCGTTGCACTCGGTCGTTAGAAGACACTTCTATTTCTTCACTTCTCTCATTCTCCACTTTCGTCAACTCAAAACATCTCAAACGTTCAGAATAAAATCCAGTAGGTATAAAATAATTTGTAACACAAACTGTGCACAGCACAGCGAAGTTTAATTTACTTCAGATTAGTACCAACAGTCCTGTCATAAGTAGAGTTCCTAAGGTCACCACCAATTATCTGCTCCTGGTGTTCACAGAAGACCTCAGAAAGAGCGTATTTGAGACGCTACTAATAAACCAAATTTTTACAAGTGTGCTTTGTGCAAAACTTGGGACGGCCAATACCGATAAACTACTGAATGCAGGACCCATGTGTTCCGTGCCAGTAGAGCAACCTACGTACGAATTAAATAAGACGTAACGTTGGACGTTTTCTTGGAACATAATTGACTGCTCATATAAACAGGGCACTTACAAATTAAAATAGATAAACAATGGGATTACTGTTCGATTATATGGTGCTATGAATATTTACAAAAGTGCAGGTTCAACAGTTGCGGATGGTCAACAATATACTGTGTTTTTTCCACGTTCTCCATTCCGTGCATTATAATTCGATTACTACAATTCAAACAAACTTAGGCACATAATTTTGTTAGAATTACAATAATATTATAAAACACCAACTCCTACATTTTTCGGGCCTTACTGGCCCATCATCAGGGGAATGATAATGGGCCAATAAGGCCCGAAACATGTAGCAGTTGGTTTTTTATAACATTATTGTCATTTTAATAAAATTATGTGCATCTGCTGATTTTAACTGTAATAATGCTGTGTATTATTTGCCAAAGTTTCTGCATGCACAAACAGTACAGGGAACCATCAAGATAAAATTAAACTGGAATAACAGTTATGTCGCAGAACAACTGGAACCGTCAGAACAATATCACTGATCACGGGATTTATTTATAATCTTTTAAAAATATAAATGTTAACAGGCAGGAGATGGAGTCGCTTTTCCATAAAAACCTACTAAAACACAGCAACAACGTCTTGCGTAATGTAATTAGACAGTCTGTAGGAAGGATAACATTCATGGTAACCATAAACAAATCACAGAGTTAAACCTTCGAATATTCGGCTGTTTATCTTGACCTACGTGTTTTTCTCGCTGAAAATTATGTTGTCACATTAAGAGCCAAAAACAGTAACCGATATCAAAGTTTTTATAAAAAATAACAAGTCAAGTCTCAATATTAAATGACCTCAGGTTATCGTTCATCCAGAAAATTGTCAAGATTAACCTTTTGACGCCTAATGTCAACTATAGTGGTCGTACCGCACCGCTAACCTCTAAAGTTGCATTTTTTATATTTATTCAACAAATATAAGTACTGAATATTTTAAACATGGTATATACTCTCCGTTTTTTTCTCTTCAAAATGCAGTTTGTTTCATAATTTTAACGTATTTGGTTCCTGTATTATTCACA
>Ga0131853_10004974_pt1 | contig 23926 bp, 19 predicted proteins | sample TergutLab28metaG_FD_92764 | JGI IMG/M metagenome (GOLD analysis project Ga0131853, IMG submission 92764) | Labiotermes labralis P1 segment gut microbial communities from Petit-Saut dam, French Guiana - Lab288 P1 (version 2) (version 2) | ecosystem: Host-associated > Arthropoda: Insects >...
AATATACAGCGAATGTACCAACCTTCAGTACAAATGACCTCAACATGTTATTGACAAGAACTCGATCTGATATTTGAGGTTCTGACGGTGCTCTGTGAAGATTACTTTCTTCTGATTCGTGACGCCGTGTAGTTAGGTCGGTAGGTGCTCGGCGTGTGCTTAGTTACCCTGTGTTGGAGGCAGCAGGTCCTCCGAAACCCTGATATCTACCCACCAAACTACCGATGTCGTGTGCCACACGCCCGTAATATTCATAGACGCCACGGCGAGAGGAACCCAAAATCTCTCTTGCTCCTGGTGTCTGTCTACCTGGATGAATACAAGGTAGAGGCCATGATGGTTCGTTATCTTTATGGAACAGATATCACGACCCGTAATGAGGTAGAACGTGCAGCCATCAGCCAGTAGATGATGCAAACTAACGAGGAAATGAGTCACACCGTTTATCGGATTTCACTCCATTACGGGCTAGAGCGATTCCGCCGTCTCGTATGAACTGTCTGAACACAGGAAATATGTTAATTGGAGACTCATTATAAAATGTACGGTCCATGTAACCTCCACATGCAGTGGAAGTGCATGTTTTGTGCCCTGTGGCAGTGTGGAATGCTGTCGTATTTGACGACACTTGAACTGCAGAGGTTAACCAATGTATTTCACAACAATACCGTCATTACGCGAAGTATACCTAGATATTTTGAACATAAAGTGTTAAAACATTTACCCGGCTGTTTCGACTAGCAGATAGCCATCTTAGCTAGAAAATGTTACTTAATCGACATTCAAGAGGCACTGAATTAAAATTTTATGCACATTGATAATTAGAAAAAAAAGCTCTGAACATTTTTGTAGTTACATTTGTCACTATCGCTGCAGTCTCAGGTATTAAAATTTCATTATTGAAATGTGGGAAGAATATTAGTTGCAACGATGGATAGCATTCGTGAGGAAATGTGGAGGGGTTGAGTGGCAGCGTGCCTCATTTGGATGTTTTGACTTGACCTGATTAGAAGTATACTGCTACTACTGCTGCTGCTACTACTGCTGCTACTACTACTATGTTACTGCTACTACTACTGCTGCTATTACTACTACTACTACTCTGTTACTGCTACTACTACTGCTATTGCTGCTATTGCTATTACTGCTACTACTGCTGCTGCTGCTGCTACTACCACCACTACTACTACTCTATTACTGCTACTACTACTGCTGCTACTACTACTACTGCTACTACTACTACTGCTACTGTTATACTACTGCTACTGTTGTACTGCTACTACTACTACTACTACTACTACTACTACTACTACTAATACTGCTACTGCTACTGCTGCTGTTGTTGGAAGTTTAATTCTCTCACTGGCTGGTGATTTTTAATTTGTAAATAACCTTAATTTGGTCCACATCCGTGCGTCAAAGTAAAATTGAAACTCGCGTAAAACAACCAACAACAAACAACCATAAAATATGTTTCATCACACATTATTAATTGCCTACATGTTTCGATCGCTTTTGCGATCATAAGCAGCGTAGTTTCACAAAGCAGCACTAAGAACGCAATAAACTGTGAAGTCATATACGTGGAACCACTCAGCGTTATATTAGATGTCTCGTACTGTCCATATGGTCACGAATTGTCTGCTTGTGTATTACAAATAGATAAAATTTAGTTTTTTGAAAGATCGAAGCCTCTTGGTAATTGATAATATGTGACAAAATGTTTTTTGTATGCGAATGACCTGTTCAAATTGTGACAGCAGGTAAATTTATACATGTACATAATTAGTATGTATGTATGTTTTGTGTGTTGACATATATAGGTACGTAATTAGGTAATTAGATAATTATGAAGTTTGTTTAGTTCGGCAGTTAATGTCTGATTGTTTAGACAGTTTCTTGTTGACTAAAGATGGTTCAGTGTCCCTGGCTGCAAACTATTGCAAAGAACAGTCCGCAGTACATTTCGCTACATGTTGTGCAAACACACCGTGACAGAATTATGACATTTGCACCGCAAGCACCTGTACAAAGTCGCTCTCCATAAATGTTTGAGGGTTGTATTCTAATTATAACAGTGGTGTATGGTGGGTTGGTTAGAAGAACCGTACTCTCGTTCCAACTGCCGTGTTACTGTACTAATTACAACGAAAGTCTAGAGCATGCGTGACGTCACAGCAATAAATGCAGACTTGCTCTCCGTCTGTATCTCCCCTCCCCCGCCCTTGTATGTGTGTGTTATGTGTGGAAGTAGAGATTATATGATTTCTACTTTACTTCAAACAAGCGTTTTTATTCTCTTCCATGTTATTGTAATCAAGTGTTAATACATTTGCAAATTGCAACACTCAGTTATTAAATTTGTACGTAAATGAGACGCGAACTTTTCCCCCCATCAAAATCTGAAGCAGTGTTATGGCAATATGTCTGCGAAATAAAGTAAAATTAGAGATTAGATGCAAAAGTAATGGAGCGAGGTGAAAGTTTTTTACTTGAGTCACACAGTAGCTGACTGGAGCAATATAACTTCTTATTCGTGTTTGCATCTCGACTGTGTCGCAAAATACCCTAATACAAGCTTGTCCTGGTTTATCTTAGGATATTGCCTTCCGAGTGACGTCATTTGGCGACAACCTGTTCCTTCAACATCCTTTCCAATTTATTATCTTTGAATAATTCGACCTGGTATATTGTAGGCTATTGATAGTGTCGTTAAACTGCGAGGAGATAATATTTACTTGAAGGCAACATGGTTTCAGAACCAAAGCAAGCTCTTACCTTGTAGTCACAGATATACGTCTAAATAAATAGCAGGTAAAATAAAGGTAAAGGTTAAGTGTTCCCGTTTCATGCCCGGTGTGGCCCAGAGGGTTGGTAGAGGTATAGCTCTGCTCTTCCATGACCGCGGCACTAGAAGGGGGTGAGTGGTCAACGGCATGCCCTGGCTGCACTTTACCCCCGGTAAAGACCCGGTACCCATTTTACAGGAGGCTGGGTGGGCCCCAGGGTCGGTCTGGACGGGTGGAAATCTCGTCCCCACCGGGAATCGATCCCGGATCGTCCAGCCCGTAGTCAGTCGCTATACCGACTGAGCTACCCGGCCCATTAAATAAATAGTAGATGTGTAATTAAAATATATTCTGAATCTCGAAATGTCACTTGATATCACGCTAAGTGCGAGGATTATATAAGTGATATTTTTGTTTTAAATCAGGAGGAATCACAGTGAGGCAGAACAGAAGAGGTGTCTCATACCACTGGAGTGTTGTATTGCGGGTCTGGACCACCAAAGGAATTCTAACGTGAGAGAGAGATTGAAAATTATGTATATACTGAAATAGGCAAAAGGCTGTGAACAGAACTACAAAAGCCGTTTTGAGAGTATGGCGAGGGACTGCTTTCCTTCATTAGCAATCCATATCCCACCGAAAGGATGAAGACAACGAGAACGAATTGTTTACAGGTACTGAATGTAGGTGTGTGGGTATTTAAATCGCGTACTCGCCGCTTGAAGAGACATCATACCGTCCTGTCCTTCGTACTGTTCTAAATAGATTCACAGTGACGAAGCCGAATTCAGTATTGGGAACTTAATCCATGCGGAAATTTGATGAATTATGCGCACTTCAATTTTGGTGCAAGACTGCTAATACAGCTTACTGTTGTGTATACGTTTAGTTATTACTCTAAGAAGAGAAGATAAATTCTGAGTGCTTGAATGTCAAGAGCTGCGCACCTGGTGCTTCAGATTTGTGGATGGGATGAGTGAGAACTGAGAAAAGTACTTTAGGATGAAATTCGCAGTTTATGAATTCTTTAATTATAGGGTGTAATATGTAGGATTTGAGGTTCTCGTTTTGTGAATCAGATTATAGTTGTCTGGGCTGTAACACCGTTTAGTAACACCAGTATTTCGGAGGAAGATTTTCCTCCCTCTTCAGAATCTGGTATTGTGTGTCATTGAGCCACTGAAATTGATGAGCTTGACTTGCTTGTAGGATAGGAAAGAAATAGTTTTGATGGCTTTTAAAGTGACATTTACGATGACAGACACAAAAATCGGGAAAATAATAATACTACGTACCCTTTGTTAGCTAATTTTTAACGTCGTTACGAAACTAGTTGCTTGTTTGTTACTTTGATTATGTCTGAATGGATTAGGTGTCCGTTTATTGGGTTCTTAACGACCGTCGCCAGTGACGTCACTGGTGCAAGTCTCACCTCGAATTTGACGTTTTCCATCCCGAAGTGTTCTAACATATAAATTCAACACGTCAGTCAATAACACTACACTTTGATTATATACAATAAAAGTAGTATATTGTCGGGGCGACATGTTTCGACCTTTATTAGGTCATCTTCAGGCCCACTGAGAAAACAGATCCGAGAACTGTCTATGTTTCAATGCATTTGGGATCCCACAGTGCATTGAAACATAGACAGTTCTTGGATCTGTTTTCTCAGAGGGCCTGAAGATGACCTAATAAAGGTCGAAACATTTCGCCCTGACAATATACTATTTTTTATTGTGTATAAATAAAATGTTGTGTTGTTGACTGACGTGCTGTATTGATATACTCACTTCGAATGTTGCGTATCCTGACTGCAGTTTCTATTTATTGCCCACCGACAAAATATCACACTCCCAGTACTTCACATTAGGCCAAGACCGTTTCGCTCCACATCTTTCCATTTAATTACTTGCTAGTTATCAAATTATTCTACCTATGAATCTGGGTCACCAACGTCGTCGCTAAATGAATCGGCTAACCTCGGCTGTAGAACTACACTGAAAAAATATAGTTCTCGGTTCCCAATGAATCGGAGGCTGGTTGGGGGGTCTCAGAGCCGGAGTGGGCTAGGCATTATTTTCTTCATGGATATGCCCGCTGCGTCAGGTACAATTACATCGCGACGTTTCGACCGAACCTACTTCCTTCATTTTCAAGTTTCAGTCCAGTACTTATGGACCTGTAAAGATTACGTTCCTTCTGAACTTCGGAATCCGATTACCCCGTGAAATGCGAGAGGTTCGCTATCATTAGCTATACCAGTGCCCAGAACCTCGGAACCAGGTTTGGATCCTCCCAGAAGAAATAAAATAAAATAAAGCTCTTGCCCCGCTGGAAATTGGATCGCTTTTCGTCTCCTGTCTAGCCCGTGGTGTAGTCGCTATACCGACCGAGCTACCCTGGCTCTCTGAAGTAAGAAATGTAATAGTCTGCCGACACTTCGGTAATACAATGCTTAGTAGGTAAGGTGAAGGCTGGCTGAATGATCCGTCTGTTACTGGAAAGAGTTTCGGACCGTTGCAGGAATTAATTTGCCCAGTACATGAAGGAAAGAAGATTAGCTAGCCTGATGACTACCTAGTTAGGATACCCTAGCAGGTTTTCGGCACGTATGCTGCAGCAGTAGTCGGGGTGCGGTTTTGATGCTTGGTGGTGGAGATCATTAGGAGAATCCAGGCCATTAAGGCTTCCGTGAGAGGGACGTTGGCAACCCCACCCTACCCTTGGAAGTTCATTTCACATGCGGCCAGCCTCTGGCATGCATTATCCACTGTCACGTTCTGACCTCTAGCGGCTGACATCTTGTTGCGGCTCGAGATGTGATCCTGCTTCAATTACTGCTACGCGTCCATGTCTGGCGGCTTTGGATGGATTCGTGATGCTCTGCGAACAAGAGAGGTCATTCAGCGTCCAGTGAGGTTTGAAAATGGTTATGAAGAGATGTTTGGAAAGATGGTTCGGTAGACTGTTTTTCCAAACTAACTAAAGTCACATAATACGACAATCAAATAGCCACTTCCCCGGTGTCAGTTATAACAGGAGTAATCCTACTGAGTCTCTAGCTTCAGGCGCAAGTAACAGCGAGCCTAGGCTGATGGCACAAGTCGGGACGGTGCGCGAATCCATGTTGGAGTAAATCATTGGTTTTCTGCAGTCATAGCAGTTTAGGTGGCAGTATTTGTCTGCCTACACAATAGCTGCAATCACGTGACTGAGGTAGGAGGACCCGTAAGGCTTGTGAGACTTCCTGACGGTTGTCATCCAAAACGACGGGGACTCTGTGCCTGCGGCTGTAATCCCGCTTTAACAAAGTACTTCCTGAATGTAACACGAAATAAGCCGATCGATTTCCTTCTCTTATGTTTCTTGCTTGCTTTTTGTTTCTATCCGTACTTTTCCCTTTGCTTTTTTATCTCTTTCTTCGTTTCTTCCTTCTTCATCGTCGTTTTGCCCCCTTTCGTCTCTGCTTCTCCCTCGAGACCCCGGCTGTTCGGCGTCGTTCTTCCACACCGGTGCTGTCCTTGACAGCGTCACTGGGTTGGCCTGGCGAACACGAGACAGGAATTGCCTGCAGAGGTCGGCACATATGCGGCAGCTTTCACTCTCCCATCCGACCATTCACTCCGCAACTTTGCTACACTGGATTCACTCTGGAGCTTCCCATGATCTCATATTTCTAAGGTGAGACGCAGATGGATGGAAAGAAATACGTGGTACGTTGTCGCAGCAGAAAACAAGGTTAGGTCTTCGGTTTCTCAATGACTATTTAAGCAGACTTAACGCGGCTTTAGTTGATGAAACGTAGTGAATGGGCTGAAGATGTGGTACGTATGTCATTCTTACATTCACGGATGGTATGGATATTATCCTAAAGAATATTAGTTTTTATTGAGCCTACATAGTTTTGTCGGGGACCGCGGTAGCACAGTGGTTAAGGTGCTGTGCTACAAATTGGAGGTCGCTGGTTCGATTCCAGATAGTGTCATTGGAATTTTTCATTGACATAATCCTTCCGATCGCACTATGGACCTGGGGTCGACTCAGCCTCTAACAGAAATGGGTACCAGGAGTATTTCCTGGGGGTAAAAAGCGACCGGTGCGTAAGGCTAACAACCTTAGCCTAGGCCATTGTCACGTAATCTGGGAACCTTTTCCTGGAACCCTTTGGGCACCTCGGGCCTGTAATGGGACTGATTTACCTTTATATTTTACATAGTTCTATCCGTTTTACTTTAAATCATAATTAATATCTGCAGCTTTTGTGATTGTCTGCCTATGTGATCATTTTATGGTGTGCGTCTCTCTTTCTAGATTTTAATACAAGATGCAGTAATACCTCATTATAATGGACTTCTCTCTATTTGCACGATTTGTAATCAATCCCGATTTCGCATGATTTCTTAAATTTAACATTTTAGTGAAGACTTGAATATTAATTTATGATTTTACACAAAGAAATTAGGATTTTTAAACGATTTATTTTTAAAGATTAAAATGAAAACTTTTGAGTTGAAATTTTAAGACACTAAAGAACCAAAAGAATAAAAATGTCTGCAACTTCCCGATATCGATTGACGCGACCTTTCTTCAGCGTCCAACTGTCGTATCAGTCGGTGCATTCTGTGGAGGGTGGGGGGTGTTTTTTGACAAAGAAGGTATTTCGTGCACAAGTTCGGAGTACAAAACATATGATACCTTTCATTCAGAATACCTGTTATGAAATTAATTCAACCAATGCTTCAGATCCATCGCAGAACGTTTATATAGAAACACCGTATCTGCTATATTCTCAGAGTACAACCAACAAGATGCGACGTTTCTCAATTTATTTATTTCTGTAAGACGCTTTACATGTTTCAGACGGGCTTTCCGTCCATTATCAGGAGTTCAAAACTGCACATACAGCGTCAGGTATTTGTCAGACCGTTACTGCTATCTGCTGCTAGCCTCACGGCTAGCAGCAGATAGCAGCAGCTAACAGTAACGTTCTGACAAATACCTGACGCTGTATGTGCAGTTTTGAACTCCTGATGATGGACGGAAAACCCGTCTGAAACATGTAAAGCGTCTTACAGAAATAAATAAATTGAGAAACGTCGGATCTTGTTGGTTGTTCTCTTAGAATATATTAGCGATGCATGGACCTATGAATATTAAAAACCGGATCTGCCGGTTTGCAACTCAAAAGAACGTTGTAATTACTCTCCCCGAAATGCGTTTGTGGTTTTGTTTAGAGTTCAGTTTGTGTTTGAAAGCTGGACATTTGGACAAAAACTATAAATTGTGTGAACGTCACTTGCCCACCGTTACGACAAAAGGATGGGTAATGGGATCTATGGGGTGGGGCAGAATGGTGGGCGATGAAAGTATTTATCGATTCCGTCTTTTTTTTTTCTTTCAATTTTGTGTGTAAGTGCTGTGGGAGTTTGGAAGATGTAATCTCTGAAATCAAACAACCGAATTCTTCTGATCATAGTTTCAACCCCCCCCCCCCCAAAACTGAACATTTCCTTACTATATCAACTGGAAAATAACACCAGGTACACATCACTGGTGCACTTTGTCTGCTAGGGACGGAGAGGAATCTAAAACGTCAGAAATGTAAGAAGATTCTTCAGCCGCCCTACCTCTCCTATATGTGCTCGTCCTGCGGTATTTATTGTAAGCCATAGGACACCCTGTATAGTGTATGCGTTACACACGTTCGTTAACAGTTTTCAGCTGTTATATCTGACGTTTTTATGCTAGCTAATACATGACAGGAGTTTCATCCCTGGCAATAGCAAGATATTTAATATTTCTTATCCGGACCAAATTCGGAACCTAATCCTGGCCAGCGGATACCAGGAACTTTACTATTGGGTAATTCGGCGGGGGCTTGAAAGTGACCACTTACTTTCATCTACTGCCGAAAGTAAGAATGCGTGGAGCTATTCGTCCACCGACCTTTATGTCTCCGTGGTGTTTTCGCTCAGGAAAATGGAGGACTTTTTGGGAATTTGTTTTAGATCCCGGACGACGTAGTCAGTATAGTGACTGAGCTGTGGGCTGAACTGCCGAATAAGTTTGTTTCGCTTCCATGCAGAGGTAAGAGGATTTTCTGTAATCCAAATCCACCAGACCGGCTGCGAGGCTCACTCAGCCTTTCTGGGCACAGCGGCCGGAATTTGAAGCTTATGATTATGTCTGTACAGTGCTGCGGTTAAAGTGAACGGAGCTGAACCTCCACTCTTCACATTTCTGCAAGGCCATCACTGGAATGACCTTACATTTATTTTCACCTGGAACCTAATATTCATTCATTTTAAATTTCTTTTAAGCTGCCAAAATTAGTTCATTCCCGACACACAAAACTGCCTCATCTTTGTAATTGCCAATTTTGTGCGAGGTTCAGTTAACATTGATGATGTCCGTATCGGAACATGGAAATAAGCCGATGCAGTGGTTTACAGATTTTGGACAACAGATCATGCGGTCCCTGTGTTCATATCTCTGGAGGTGCATGGCATGTTGTTTCTAGTATACCGTATTGTTCATTGTATTTCGCGAGAAACAGCGATCTTTTCGGTCTACAGCATTAATCGATTGATTTTTATAACTGAGACGGAGGTGTGTTTACTGCGCGGTACGAACGGAATTTTTAAACCGTTCAGTTTGGTTTCCGTACGTAATACTCCGTACTTAAATTTATCAGAATTAATCTCTCAGCTGCAAGGTAAAAGTTAATTGAATGAAATTTCCGAATTGTGCCTTTAGTATTAATGATAAATTAAAATTTCGCGGCCAACATTTCAAGCTTCTGTTGTCACCATTATAATGACTTCTTCATATATTTTCATTATCATACTACCCCTAGCAGAAGGACGAGCGGGCAAGCTTGGGAACCTTCTAACAAGTGATGCTGTCTTCCCCTTATATAAAAGAGACTTATACTACTGAAGAGTAAGAACCAACAAGATGCTACTTATTATTTTATTGTACTTCTTATTGGCTGAACATGTTTCGGGCGCTACTATGTCCATCATCAGGAGCTCGCGACTACAATGTGGTAATCAACATTGTAGTCGCGAGCTCCTGATGATGGACATAGTAGTGCCCGAAACATGTTCAACCTTATATGAAGTACAATAAAATATTAAGCAGCATCTAGTTGGTTCTTATTCTTCAGTTATCACAATGATGCACGGTCCAACACACACCAAAAACTTCCTTTACTCACTCTTATTTCTTAGAAACATACAATTTTTTTTTTTATTTAAGTTTAGAGATTTTTACAGCGGAGAGCCTTTGTATTTTGGGCCTCTGAACTGTGACGTCACGTGAGCTGGTAGAGGGATGCCAACATATAGGAGGCAAATGTTGCCCCTTCTTCAGTGTGGAATTGCCGCATCTTCTAACGCAAGTTTTAATATTCTCCGCTCTACAACGTTGCTTTCCAAACATAATTTCCCCATTAGGTTTCTCAACTGAAATTCTGTGTAGCTTTCCGCTTAGTTGTTGCTTGTTTTTAATTTATTTTATGACGCTTACTCAACGATGTCGTTTATATTGTGTCGTTGTGATCATTTTGAAGTATTCTGAAGAAGGTTACTTGCACCGTTGCCTGTGTGAAATGTTATCCCATTATTTGTCGGGGGATATCCACGTGAAAACTAGGACAAGACGGTAGCTTCTGGGTCAGAAACTGAATATGGGACCTCCCGAATTCAAAATTGCGAATTACTCGACCACGATTCACGATTTGCAACTTAATTAACATTTGATTAATAAGATGATTATCGTGTTTTCTGCTAAGACGTCACGTATTTTGGAACGTACTGTGTACTGGCCTACACGATGATTGCCTCAGGCGAAAGAACTTTTTCGCGAATGTCGTCCTTTCTCTGGATCTCTGGTGTTTCTTGGCGCTGGAAAACAAACAAAGAGAAAGACAAAGAAGTGATGGACGAAATAAGAAACGAGGAAAAACATGTGGTTGTAGGATAGAGAATGTACTGAGAAAATATTCTTACCTACTTCCTGCCTTTATTTTTGGCTCTCTTGTGCACCGAGAATGCAACGCTAGCTACAATAAATGCGAGATACCTCATTCTTTTCAAGCATCTCTTCTTGTCTCTCTCGCGTTACCAGTATTTTCTCCTTTAACTTGAGAGAATTTCTCTCCCTTCCTGTAATAAGAGGAATCCTGCCAGTACTCCAGATGTCTCCTCCATTAAGACAAATGACTCCCTCGAAAATCTGAAGGTTCGTTACTCTACCGAAAGAGTGCTGCACCATCACAAGTATGAAGAAGCAATGGCGCATGTGTATTCTTTCACGTAATTGCTTCAGGAGACAAGGGTCTTTTCGTTACTGTGGTGAAGGTTTTATTATATGAAATAATTTCGTCCTACATAAAAATGCATGTTAGGTTATAAAGTGCTCTGTAGAACAGTCGACCTAAAAGCAATTGTGAATACGCTGAAATGGTCTCTCGCATTTTCTGTCTCGCTTAGAAGTGTTGCTAATTGCATATATTGTTCTTGCTACGTTTCTCATTGATGGATTTCAGTGCGAGGGAGAGTTGTGGTACGCTATTAAGGATAAATGATTCTGGCGCATTTGCTGAACCGTTAACTAATATTCAGATGGCTGCCTTTCGTTATGGAAAACTAAAATATTCTATCCGTCAGACGAATAAAGAAACACAATCGCAAGCTGCTTTCGTTAGTAAGAGTGTAAAAAGAAAGTCATCATAATTATTACTATATATATACATAACTCTCGTTATTAAATTAGCGTTGTGACTCGTTGGCCAGGGTTCAATTCCCTCCAGATATTTCGTGATTGTTCTCTCTGCATGTGTCCAATAGCTCCTAGGCTCAATTGACATCCTGTGCGGTTGGTGCCAAACAATCTTTCGGCGCGGGTAAATGCGGTCGGAGCCTGAAACCGATATGACTCCCAAGTTAAGCTCTCGTTGCGTCTTGTGGTCATTCACATTTCAGTCTTGGTATCAAGCGTCTAACTCTTCCTGTGAGGCCCAGTACCAGTTCTTGGTTTAAGATCCCCAGTTGGCCCATTACTGTGACAGGAAGTCCTCTTGGGCCAGCCGATGGTGACAACGCGTCAACTATTGCCAGTATGCATAATGCGTGTCGCTGTGTTTTCCTCACGATCCTTCGCACAGCATATTAAAGAGGATATAAGGAAAACGCGGCTGTTTCCTGTCCTGTGAATCTCGCATGGAGTCAGAACCTGACTGTCATTTAAATATGTGCTATTTTGCTTCACAATCAGTTCCAGCATGACCTTGTGCCTACCATTTAATTTGACGATTAAGGATTTTGGTTAATCTTTAAAGGAACTAACTGGAACTCCAATGTACAGGGTGTTCCTTCAGCACATTATACATAGTCATTCAGGTTGTAGTGAAGTTTTCTGATGTTACGTATGGATTCCCAAAATCCACGTTTATGCTTAATAAATGTATTGAATTAGTCATAATGCTAGACGTATTTGATATAATCTCATTTATTCTAGATCTGTTTCAACTTTAGCTTAATCTTCCCAGCTGCACTTACGTCTTCAAAATATCATTTTGTTTTTCTATTTCCTAACTACAATTTTGTTCATGTTTCTTATTTCTGCGGGTGTAAGAGATTTTTCTCTTTCCCGAAACGTCCAGACCTACTTAGTTATCACCTAGTTTCCTGTGTAATAGGCAACGGGATTTTTTTCCTCGCAGGTAAAGCGGCCGAGATATCGCTGTCCATGAAGGAAATTGATGGAAATCCTTCCCGCATCGGTTACAAGGCACAGTGATATCACGTTGCCCCCAGGCTACATGAGGCTCACCATTTAATATTGTATTCCACTGTAATACAGTTCAATGAAAGCCACTTGCAAGATAAGCCTTTTTCAGTTTCGACAAGAATTATTGTGTAGGAGCTGTCGATGTATGTGGTTACACTTAGGGGACGAGAAACGGACAGTCTCATAACGCGTTTAACACAAATTGCCGTTTCAGGCATTAGTGCCTGACTAGTTAACAGTCTGGACGACACAGTAATCGGGTTTCTATTCCCGGTAGGTGAAGAAATTTTTCTCTGTACGATGTCTGTAGCCGTTGGGGCCACTCCACTGAATGTGGGGCCGCGAGACTAGCCGCTCTTCTTCATCTTGTCCTGAGGTTAAGAATATGTCGAGTTGCAGGACTCCTGTTTCTCTTATACGTTTTCATGGTCTGGAGATCAAGGAGGCTCTGGAACAACACTTGTAAGTTGCGGTCCGAACTAGGGTACTGGAAATTTATTCCTGACATTGTCTGGATTTCTGGTGCATTCTGCTGCATAGGTAAAGAGCAACGTTATTAAGCCATTGTAGGCACACCGCGTTCTCTGCCTCCCTTCACCTGTTGGTGCACATGCCTGCAGCCAGTGTTCCTTGTAGAAGGCGATGTGAGACGAAGTCGGCTAAAGAGCGCTGTTGCTTTGTTTTTCTTACGTTTCAAGTCTGAATCTCGGGACTAAAACCACAGAAACGATGTTTGTCTTAGCTCCAGGTGCAGCTGATATTGAAAACACCCCTGCACTATTTATTGCTTACCTAAAGGTACTGTCTCTGTCTTTGTTGTTGACAACAGAAAGCAGTCGGCATGTATTTGGTCCTGGATGACAGCAGCAGCTAAACTTCTTCTGTAGTTGCTACAATATCCTAAAGCAATGTTCGTCTGCGTGATATCCAATTGTGCAACTGTCGCTTCTTCTCACACCTTTCCTCCAAATCGGCCCACCATAAAATAAATGTTAAATACGAAACACGTTTCTCATGGGAGACAAAAATGGCAAATTTTTGGTTGTTTCGTAAATCAGGCCCTCGGTGCCCCCTGTCCCCGCTTCCCCCCCCCCCCCACTCCAAATAAACTCGAACATCTGTCGCAGAAAATCCACACTTAGGACCGTTGCTTGAATAGGGCGCACACAAAGCAAATATATAAGGAAAGACAAATCCTATTGGAAGTTAGTAGTGTTGTATTTCGAAAATTATGCAGTGTCGCACAAACATTTTTAGTTGATTGCAGCGCCGTTGCATGGATACGTACAGTACACGAAGCTGGGTACGTAACGAGTGTGTGCAGATATTTCAGAATGTTCATATGAAAAATTTTACAGCAACAACTGAAATCGACTTCAAAGTAAGCTATTGTGTAGTTTTGTTTTACAGTGTTCATCAATTCAAAGCTTCCCATTACAGGCCTGGACAGGCCTTTAGGGCTGCAGGAGGTGAGGCTCCCCGAATTCCTAGGCAACGGCACATGAAGGTGGTGAAGACGCACCGGGCGTCTTTACCTCGCAAGAGATATTCCTGGTACTCCTCTCTGTTAGAGGATGAGTCGAACCCAGGGTCATAGTGCAACCGGAAGAATTTAGCTAATAAAAAGTCCCAATGTCCGCCTTGGGAACCGAACCCGCTACCTTCCTACTTGTAGCGCAGTGCCTCAACCAACTGCACCACAGCATCGCCTCGAGTGTCCATCAGAAGCGCGAGAATGTCTTTCTCATTATACAGTATACAAGAGTGCGTTGTATATGCCTGGTAGGCCACGAAGAGGAAGCGTATAAAGTCACACAGCACGTGAGAGCAAACGCGAACGTAAATGACAAGAACGAGAAAATGAGACTTCCAGAAGCCAAGAGCAAAGTAAGAACTCTCAGGCCCGCCGGGAACTTGGCAAAATGAACTCTTTCGGAGGGAGGAACGAATGAGGACGCCGACTGCCTCCGGGAAGCTCAAAGAAGATATGAACTATCCATTGCAGACGTTTCTACACGGATCCGCTGATAGTAATTAAGGTATTGATTAGTTGTGTTGTGGTGCATTTATACTTTCAGTTCTATTTATTTACGTCTTTAAACATCCGCGATAAAACGATAATTAAAATGCAAATTAAGAAGTGTTTGTGCTTGAAGTTAATCTAGCATAAAGACACGCACTGTCCTCAACATCTTACGTAACTGCCCAACAGCAAATCTCACGTCGACTGGCCTTCTCAGTGATAGGCCGGCGAATAATTGCCTGAGTCATGACACTCCTCTTATATATACTTACTTACTCCATGGTGCAGAGTCCTTCTTGAGAAGCTAACAGGTTTGCAGCTAGTCAAGAAATTTCCCGCATTTCAAGGAACCCGAAGGTTCATTACCGCACTCACAAGCCTCCGCCACCCGTCCCTATCCTGGGCCAGCCCAATCCAGTCCATATACCCACATCCCACCTCATGGAGATCCATCCTATTATTATCCACCCATCTACGCCTAGGTCTCCCCAGTGGTCTCTTTCCCCCGGTTTCCCCACGAAGACCATACGGATTGTTTTGTCTCCTGCATGGAGTGTTTCTTAACAGGGCTGTTTTAAAGGGAGGCGTTGTTAGCCCCTCGCCAAACCCCCTAGATGGAGGACCACCCCTTGTCGGCTGTCCACTACTGTTTATTCAATATATTCGCAGCTACCCTCCATATCGGAGGCCGTTCCTCTATCCGCAACCTGAGGACGCGCCATGCCCTGGTGACAGGGACCCAGTACATATATATATATATATATATGTGTGTGTGTGTGTGTGTGTGTGTGTTTGTTCCGTAATTGGAAAGCAGCAATTCTTCGTCACCATATTTTGTGTTTCCAGATTACGTGCAGAAGCTCATTAACGGAGGAAAATATTGAAGTCAGTCCGAGATACCGACAGTAGCGTTAAATCAGCACCTAATTAATTCGTTATTTATGGAGAACGTTTCGTAGTACATTTTTCTTTCTTTCTTTCTTTCTTATTCTTACCTCTTCTACCCTCTCATTGTTGGTGCAGAGGGTTATTGTTGCACGTGATCACACTCATTGACACTCACTCGGTAGAACTCCTCTGGACGAGTGATCGGCCCGTTCCTGGGACCTTTACCTAGCGCACACAACATTAACAAGAGACAGCCATGCCCCCGGCGGCATTCGAACCCGCATTCCCAACAAGCGAGTGGCCTTGGACCGCGCGGGCACGGGGATCAGCTTACATTGTTACCGTTTACTCCATTGTTTTTCAAGTATTGCAAACAGCAGTATAAACAAATCCGTGGATCACAAATGTGTTATTATTTAAGTTTTCCTACATATTTCGGCGTTTTAGGCCTTCTAAGCCATACTCACTGATACCATTCTAATAGTACAAGCAGATCCTCAGACTTTTACATGTCGTATTAGATTGGTATCCGTGAAAATGGCATTGGAAGAAGGTCGAAACACGTAGGAAAAAACTAATGTATTTGTGAGCCACGCATTCGTGTGTGTTTTTGTTTGGTCTGTTAACGGGTAACGCGAGACGAATTAACAAGCGTGTTTTATATGAACGGAACATCTGTTCCAGCTTTTGGCTTTCCTAACTACGGCGCGTTCTATTGTGACGTGTGGATATAAACTTACCTTGTTGGAGTCGTGAAATATTTGCCAGCTGATGTGAAGATATAAACAAGACTAAGAAGAAAGTAATTTATGTGTTTAGGGAATACAGAACATATAGGTTTCAGAAGCACAAAGTGGTCAGTTTGAGGAAGCCAGTTTAGTTGATTCCAATATATCTCCCACTCTGTGTCAATTTTCTCGGCCTCTCGTCTCCGAATCACCCAACTTTTGATAGAGGACATTTCATCATCGTGTTTCCAATAAGCACGAACTCATTTCCTAAGCTTTTCTCCTTTGGACTTTTCTTTGATGGCATCAACAGCTGGCCACCGTCGTTGACGCTTGTAACGAACCCGGATTCCATACACGTGTGCACTTCCCATTCCAAGAAATGAATGTTACTGCAATGTAAGCTACACAGTTGATTGGCCTTATCATTTCTTTTACTTAAGGCAACCTTCCTTCGCTACATCGCCGGGGTAGCTCAGTGTCCTTACTATGCTACGGACTGGACAATCCGGGAAGCGGCTTTTGGTTACCAGTAGGGGCAGAGCTCTTTTCCTCTCAGCTGCTTGCATACCGATTCCTTGAAACCCACCCAGCTTCCTTTCCAAATTTCTACCGGGAGTTCTTTCCCGGCGGTAAAGGTACTGGATTCTGACAAAATTTTTGAACTGCATCTAGTGCCGAAGAAACAAACTGCCGCTCTACCTGTACAAGAAAGGCGAAGTTCATCATTGACTGTAAATTTCTGATACTTGTTGACGTCATGTTCTTGATAAATCCCAAAGAAGATGGATTCGACTTTTGATAAATGGTGATGCACGCTCCTTTCACCGATATTTTCAAATAGCAAATAGACCCAAATTAGACCAGAACAAATGGAGTTTTTAAGCTTGATGACTCATATGTAGCATTGAAGTGATTCACCGGCAGTTTATGGATGATGTTGCGGCAGAATGGCTTGTAAACTTCGCTGTCGTTATTACATTTATTACTATGTTTTGACACAATTCGATAGTGGCGCTAGTGTTTCCTTACAAAATTTGCGTCAGACACGTTGCTGATACCAATTGTACGAAACGAAATGCTCGAATTGGGGGGGGGGGTTCCCTAGTAATATGCATTTGGCGTTTAATATCGTCGAACTCCACACAGCGCTTCTCATGGCTAAGCTTATTGTCGCTTGGACAGAAGGACAACAGCAGCATCCTTATGCTAGCGGTTCGAGCGCTGTGTACGTAACGCGTAATGTCGCCAGACGGCTCGTTGCATTCCACGAAGCACGTTCTGCTTTGTTTGTGTCTCCTGCACATTAAGAGACAAGAGATGGCCTCGTCTGTGTAATTTGCTTTTACAATAATTTTCTTTGAAGATCCTGTAATCTTGTAGAAAGAAACTCTGTTTAGAAATGTAAGTGGTTGACGAGATGGGAGGGTACACAGTATGTCCGACACCACGGCGCCACCTGCAGGCAGAATCACGTCGTCTCATTATTCCGGTTCCTGTCTGTTTAAGTGAGTAAATTGCCTGGCCTTGTGTTTGGTGTATGTGAAACATACAGTGGAAAAGGGAAATGGAAATGAAGATTAAGAAACGTGGAAAGAAGGGAAGAAAAACGAAAACAAAAATGTTATCATGAGAATGAAGTGCAGGTCTGATTGTACAGAGAATACAGACAAGGTATATTGGTCCCTGTACATAGTACAGTAAAAAGTTAAAGTGATCCCGTTACAGGCCCGGTGTGGCCCAGAGGGTGGGTAGAGGTAAAGTTCTACTCTTCCATGACCGCGGCACTAGAAGGGGGTGAGTGGTCAGCAGCACGCCCCAGCCGCACTTTACCCCCGGGAAAGACACGGTACCCATTTTACAGGATGTTGGATGGGCCCCAGGGACGGTCTAGACGGGTGGGAAATCTCGTCCCCACCGGGATTCGATCCCGGACCGTCCAACCCATAGTCAGCCGCTATACCGACTGAGCTACCCGCGCCACACAAAATACAGTACCACGCCTTAAAGACGTATAAAGGAATGGATACATAACGTGTCATGCATTATTTGTTTACGTCTGCACGTTTGATTGTTACAACTTTCGTTTATTTTATTATGTTTTTTGTGTATGAACAATATTTACACCGCTAAAGCATTTTATTATTTAGGCCAGGGATACACAAATGTTTCAGAAATCTAGGAATTACCTCAAAATTCTAGGCGCCAGAATGATGACTGCAAACAAGTTCAGTATTGCGGAAGCACAATTACTGGGGCCCGCTACAACGGAATTTGTACGCTCCTGATTTAGGCATAATCTACAGGTCCATTCGTCGCCGTTACAGATTTAAGCCAGCTAGAATGTTGATCGTGTTGAGTACTTGTTGACCAGCCTGTGACGCTTATCAAGTGAAGCAGCAGTGCAGCGAGCCGGCGCTTCAACAACCCTTAGATTTTCAGTGTGCTTATTGGTGCCGGTGTTGTTGTTGTTGTTGTTTTGCTACGAGAAGTGTGGGTAATGCAGATTTATAGAGTGTGGGACATGTTAGATTGCCAGCGCACTTTATATTGTTGAGACAGTAACATTGTGAGGTGGGCTTGTGGTTTGCATAGGCACATGCACAAGTTTGCTGGGGCTATCTCACGTTATGTGACTGTTTCGATAACCCAAAGGCCGATGGGAGAATATTATAATGAATCTTAAGGAAATAAGGCATGTTGATGTAATTGGGATTGAGATTGACAAAATAGCTGTCTGATATATTTTAATTGCCTTATTCTGGTAAAAGAGAATTGCGTTTTTAATACATTATAACTGGTGCTACAGTTTTAGAAAGCACGCTGTGACGCATTTGACTGAGGCACTGTGCTGCAAGCAGGTAGGTCGCAGGTTCGATTTCCGATGGTGTCATTGGAATTTTTCATTCACTTAATCCCTCCGGCTGCACAATGGCCCTACTCAGACTCTTAGCAGAAATGAGTACTAGGGATATCTTCTGGGGTAAAGGCGGCCTGTGCGTAGGTCGGACAACTTTACCACCTTCATGTGTCGATTGTCTAGAAGCCCTGGAACCCTCAACATCCTGGAGCCCTAAGCAGGGGCGTGTTCAGGCCTGTCAATGGATTGATTTGTTTGCGTTTCCTCTTGTTTTTATCAAGCAATACACCCAACAAGGTACTCAGTTATCAGTCATAAATGCATTTACTATTTGACATATACGACATGTTTCGACCTTGGCAGCCATATTCATGGATACAAGTTAGTACTACAAGAAGGAAATAACCTTGTGACACAAGTTTTACTCGTATTTTCGCCGCCACTGTGAGATCTGCGTTGGGGTTCATTGAGTTTCGATGGCTGTGGGTATCAGTGACGGTCACAGAGTTAAGACGGCTGGAGTCTTGAGGCCGGTGACGTATCTCGATGTTGATAAGTACGGTGGGACACACAGTATGCATGAGAAAGCAGGAATGCATATGCATTGCGGTTCGCAGTTGCATTGTTTGAGGACAATAGGAGCCGTTGCAGTGGAAGGAAAGACTATTTACGTTTTGGTTGTTTGTTTAACGACGTTGTCAGTGTATACCGTCGAATTATAATACGTCATAAATAATGAATTGGAATGGACACGGAAGGAAGCGTTCTTGGCCTAATTTAAGACAGTATCCCGGAATTTACCTTATAGGTTTGAAGAAACGATGGTAAACTTGGATACTGTCGCATATGTGGTGATGTTCCAAGCAGACATCTCCAGATTACGTGTTAGAAGCAGTAGTGTACACTTCAATGGCTGAGTTGTATTAGTATGAGACCTGGTGGTCAGGTAGCTGTAAGGTAACTCAATAACGCGTGTCGGTTGGCCGTAAAATATTCTGGTTCACTACAGAGCCAAATGATGGTATTTTTTTTTTAACACTCTAATGATCTTTTGGATTCCTTACATGTAGAGAATTTGTTTAGTTACACGCAAGAATGAATATAATCTTGTCAAAGAAGTTGCTTAATTTATTATCTAACTGTAGTGTAGTTATTGAAAACTCTAGCAGTACAGTCACACTCTTTTGCATTTGTCTGAATTAATATTTTGGCTCTCTGCTTATTTGCGTGCGTATTCATGGTGGACCTGGACGCTCACAAACAATTCTATATCATTATGTTCGCATTTACGCAAAGATCCATCTTTCCTGTGCGATGTTCCTTCCGTAATAATGACGGTATAAGTTTTCTCATTAAGACTTTGCATTCTTGAAAATTTATCAAATTGCATTCTGCAAGAAGCTGTATTATTTTGCCACTTCTCCGTGCTGAATTTAGTAATAATCCAAAAGCAAGACTACGGCATGTAGTTCGTAGTTCGTAAGACAATCCGTCTATAACAACTTGGGTAATAAGTCCATTAGTATGTTAATAAAAGCGAATCGTGTTATTGCAGGCGCGCTGTACCGTATTTCTGTCGAACTAGAATCTCGACCGTCTATTGTGCTTGTGTCCTTGTGTGTTGTTTAACTGGCCGATGCCATTGTTAAAGGAAATTAGCAGATTAATATACGGAAAGTTACTGTGACGGCGAAATTCATTACAATATGACGAAACGAATAAATTCGATAATGGGAATTGATAAATCCGGTCATGATTTTCGTGAGAACTTCCCTTGGTAGGAACTCTGTTTCCGAACAAAAGTACTCACAAAGAGAAATTAATTAAACGAACTATATGTAAGTGCGTACGAGGGTTGATATCATTTTTTTGCATGCTCTTCATATGAATTCAGGAAATAAAAGCGTAGCGGAGAAATTGTGTCGGGCCGTTTGTTCTTAGACCTATACTTCGAGTGCGACGAAACTCAACGGATTTTAATTAAATTTCATAATCGTGAATAATAATAAGTGGGTATGGAATTGGACTAGAGTAGTATCGTATTTTTTGCTTATCCGAAAATATACCGCGGAGAAACTGAGAAAAATCACCAAAACCTCAATCAGAATATCCCCAACCCCAACTGTGTTTTGAACCAAGTACTATCCAAATAAAATTTGCGGCTTTACTTCTATATCAGTCTGCTCGGTTATTTAATTTTGTGAGGCGGGGTCTCTGGCCGAAATTTAATTTGGCGCGAGCGCTCAATCGTCAGAGGTTATGGTGTCTGGTTCTGTACACTGTCACGTGCGCAATCACGTGTAAATCTATGAGGACCACCACATAATTTGGCGAAATTTCAAAGCCCAATTGTTGCGGTTATCCAAGATATTATTGAATTCGGAGCGTAAAGTATGTTTAGAAAGCAAAGTCGGTTTACGCACAAAATCTTCTGTCGAAAAAGCAAACTTCGTAAATGAAATCCCTAGTCTTAGTAAACTGAAAGTGCAGTACTGCTGCTGCCAGATACTAAACTTGATATTGAGCTATACTGCTATTTTGAGGTATGCCATGATGTATTGTTATATTGTTACATTTGTTAACTGCAGTTGGGCTGGTACCCTGTGGCAGGATTGACACCCGGTGGCAGTAGTGCAGTACATATTTACACACAGTGTTTTGTTGTGAAATGTGAACGCTGAAGTATCGACTCAAGTGTATCTTCCACTGCTAGATGTCTTGTCATCGTCTTCTCGTGTTCGTAGTTACTACCATTTGGTGCGTGCCACGTTTGGCAGTAGTATACACACCATTAAGTTTAACATTCTTAGGTCCGTGCATCGCTAATATATTCGCAGAGTACAACCAACAAGATGCAACTTTCTCAATTTATTTCTGTAAGACGCTCTACATGTTTCAGACGATTTTTCCGTCCATCATCAGGAGCTCAAAACTGCACATACAGCGTCAGGTATTTGTCAGACCGTTACTGCAACCTGCAGTAACGGTCCTACTGCCGGTTTACGCGGACTGGAAAATGACAATGACTTTCGGTAGAGCCAATTATGAGCATTCGTCCTGTGGGGCACTAAGATCATACTATATATAACCTGCCATGAGGGCCCAGAGGGGGAATAGCAGTATAGCTCTACTCTTTCTTTAACCTCAGCGCTAGATGGGATGGATGGTCAACGCCACGCCCTGACCGCTATGCCCCCGGGAGTGACACGGTACCCATTGTATAGGAGGCTGGTTGGGCCCCAGGGCCAGTCTGGACTAGTACGGGAAATCTCGCTCCCACTGGGATTCGATTCCCGGACCGTCCAACCCTCTAGCGAGTCGCTATAATGACTGAGCTATCCAGGGTCTCTGTGGGGGTATGGCAGCTTTAATTCTTAACATTTGGCTTTAGGTGGGGGTTTGTGGTTGGTGCCACGTCTTGGTCGCTTTATCTTCCGCGAGGTTCTGAATCTTCGGTGTTGCAGTTTTCCTGCTGGTCAGTATACTGATTGACGTGCCAGGCACCTGTACAAAATATGTTTCACACAGAACGTAAATATTTGAAAAAAAAAAGTGTCATAAGGTAATAGCTTCATTTCCTGTCCAGCTTCCATATTACTCATATTACTCATATTCGAGTCCTCATTTGCCGTTTATTCTCACATCCCTATCAGCCCACATATCACTATATTACTTCTCGCATTTCCTCTGTGGACTTTTCCTCCCCAGCTGCAGTGGGTAAGTTTATGACTGGTGGTGCCGGGTGCGATTTCACTTCAGCAACACCCAGCCTTTTCTCATCGGTAGGACGAGTTAGTAAATTAGATAGGTCCTTCCTCCTAATTTCCTCCCTCCCCTTCCACCTAGTTCCCTTTGCTGCAAGCCAACTTAAACATTATCCGCTCGCTATATAATTGAATATCGTTGGGGATGGTAAACTTTGCCTTAATGACGATCCTAATTATCACATCTCACTTTTATGGGAGTAAGGTAGAAGGAGAAAGAACCTCTCCTCGTTGCCTCTGTACAAAGCCAGTCGAATGAATTATTTCTAAAAATTAGAGGGCGTATTCAGTGTTCAGCTGTGTCCGGGTTGGAAAATAAAAGCGATAAATACCGAGCAGTGTCACTTATTATTATTCTGAAGTATCTCCGGCTACAGAAGATCTAAATGCTGAACTGAATTGCAAATTACTTACCCCTACGCTCAGTATTCAGCAGCAGATTTTGTGTACAGGCTAACATTATTTCAAGAAATAGAACGAACTAACTCAATGGAGCAGAATCCTTCTTGAGAAGCTAAGAGTTCCTTGGCGAGTCAAGAAATTTCGCGCACTCTGTGGAACCCGAAGGTTTATCACCACGTTCACAAGAGCCCACCACCGTCCCTGTCCTTAGCCAGATTAATCCAGTCCTTTCCCCGTTCTCCTTTTTGGAGATGCATTTTAGTATTATCCTCAAATGTACACCCAAGTCTTGCAAGGTATCTCCTTTAGGTTTCCCCAACCAAAACATTGTACGTACTTCTCATCTCCTCCCTATACATGCTATGTGCCCCCACCCATGTCATTCTTCTTTATTTGATCTCCCGAATAATGTTTGGTGAGCAACGGATCATTGAGATCCTTAAACACTTTATTATCCAATTAATGCACAATATATAACTTATAGATACAATTAAAATTATAAAATATTTAAGTGCCTTCCTTTACTACACACTACACACAAGCACAACGGTTCAGAATATGCTGCCATAACACCGACCTTGTCCATGTCAACGGACACGATAGAATCATTCTTGTAATTTTTAGCCAAGCACTGTACAAGGCTCCCTGATGATGGATCCTCTGTGATCCGAAAC
>Ga0131853_10004975_pt1 | contig 23924 bp, 11 predicted proteins | sample TergutLab28metaG_FD_92764 | JGI IMG/M metagenome (GOLD analysis project Ga0131853, IMG submission 92764) | Labiotermes labralis P1 segment gut microbial communities from Petit-Saut dam, French Guiana - Lab288 P1 (version 2) (version 2) | ecosystem: Host-associated > Arthropoda: Insects >...
AATATTAGGATGGATCTCCAGGAGGTGGGATGTGGGTATGTGGACTGGATTGGGTTGGCCCAGGATAGGGACAGGTGGCGGACGCTTGTGAGTGCGGTAATGAACCTTCGGGTTCCATGAAATTCGGGGAATTTCTTGACTAGCTGCAAACCAGTTAGCTTCTCAAGAAGGACTCTGCACCATGGAGTAAGTAAGTAGGTAAGTAAGTAAGCATCTAGTTGGTTCTTTTTGGGGTTTTTTTTTGGGGGGGGGGGATGTGAAACTTGGTCGCTCACATTCAGGGAGGAACGTAGGATGAAGGTGTTTGAGAATAGGGTGTTGAAGAGGATATTTGGGCCTAAGAGAGACGAGGTAACAGGAGTGTGGAGAAAACTACGTAACGATGCGGTGTTATGATGTGTACTCCTAACCAGATATTGTTCGGATGATAAAATGGAGAAGAATGAGATAGGCGGGGCATGTAGCACGTATGGGGGAGAAGAGAGATGCATACAGGGTTTTGGTGGGGAAACCTGAGAGATAGAGACCACTTGGAAGACCTAGGTGTAGATGGGAGGATAATATTAAGTGGATCTTCAGGAAGTGGGATGTGGTGGCATGGACTGGATCGATCTGGCTCAGGTTAGGGACAGGTGGCGGGCATTTGTGAATGCGGTAATGAACCTTCGGGTTCCATAAATTGTGAGGAATTTCTTGACGAACTGAGGAACTGTTAGCTGCTCAGGGAAGACTCTGCTCCATGGATTAATTAATTAATTAATTACTGGAAACCTGAACCCTTACTTGCTGCTCGCAGCGCCCGGCGGATAATAGTTAAATGAGCAGCAGAAGCCGGCATCCGTCTTATGCATAGTGAAGAGATCGCTGCAAGATGTCACCTCTCCGCGCCACTTGCACTTTATCAGCAGACTAGAACACGGCTGCGTCACCTGAGAACAAAACAAAATCCAGTGGCCCGTTATTGATGGTGCCCAAGACTCATACGATGGAATTACTGTCATGCAGTGGCGTACCGAGGGCGGGTTTGGGGGGTTCAGACCCCCCCCCCCCAAATTCCGAAGGCCCTCCAAAATCGTGCCAAACTCAACCCGATTGTGAAAAGTGTTAAATATTGCTGAATTTAGGAAACCAACACCCCAAGATGTTCGGAAAAAAGGCAGTAAAATTCTAAAACTACCTATGTTCGCAATTGTTTTACATTAGCAATGACAAATAAATTGATTGTCATCATAAAGAATCTTAAAGCACCAAAAATTAAGAAAATTTTACTATATGAAATGAAATTTCTTGTACCAAATTACAGTTGCCTCCAGAACCCCGACTAGGGGGCTACCGCCCCCAAATCCCCGTTCTCATTGTCCTCTGTCCTCAACTGAATTTGTTGAACCCCCCCCCCCCGAAACAAAATTCCTGGGTACGCCACTGCTGTCATGAAATCTCGGCATGTATCGAAGACGCGTGAAACTGGACAGACATGACATGTAATAATCAGGGTTGCGTTCCCGAAACTTTTACACTGAGAAAATCGAGGAAGTCCCGTAGTTTATGGAGGTGAAATGGACGGGTAAGTAGAGGCTCCCTCTCTAATTTGTGTTCAACAGCTGTCATATCAGAAGGGGCGGAAATTGAATTGCTTTCCGTGTATTATGATGAGTCAGTTCCGCCTGCGAACGAGAGGAATCAAAGCAACGCAATGTCCACGGTTCTTGCCTGTCTCATGAGGGACTCCATGTCGTAGCTGCGGTTCCTCAGCACAGTGTGGATGTGCTCCAGGTCCACCTGCAACATGTCCACACCCTCCGGTTGGATGATCTCGGCCATCTGCGACACAAAGGCCCAGTATTCCTTCTCATCCAGAACTTTGGAGAACCTGTCATGAACAGAGAGGTGTGGTGAATGCTCTGCTGTATCGGGTTATGGCACTGTCCACTCACTGTGCCATCTTGTACTGTACAGGGTTATGGCACTGTGCACTCACGGTGCCATCTTGTACTGTACAGGGTTATGACACTGTGCACTCACGGTACCATCTTGTACTGTACAGGGTTATGGCACTGTGCACTCCCGGTGCCATAAGTTAATGACGCCTAGGTTGTCCGGTCACACTCACATTCAGTATTCAGAATATACCGACAGGGACTGGAGAGGACAGAATGTAGTCACAGCGGGTTACCTACATGTGGCCTTACTCTTGGCCACAGCGGGTTTCCTAAACATGGCCCTACTCTTGGCCACAGCAGGTTTCCAAAACATGGCCTTACTCTTGGCCACAGCGGGTTCCCTAAACATGGCCTTACTCTTGGCCACAGAGGGTTTCCAAAACATGGCCTTACTCTTGGCCACAGCGGGTTTCCTAAACATGGCCTTGTTCTTGGTCACAACGGGTTTCCTAAACCTGGCATTACTCTTGGCCACAGCGGGTTTCCTAAACAAGGCCTTACTCTTGGCCACATCGGGTTTACAAAACATGGCCTTACTCTTGGCCACAGCGGGTTTTCTAAACATGGCCTTACTCTGGGCCACAGCGGGTTTCCTAAACATGGCCTTACTCTTGGCCACAGCGGGTTTCCTAAACAAGGCCTTACTCTTGGCCACATCGGTTTTACAAAACATGGCCTTACTCTTGGCCACAGCGGGTTTCCTAAACATGGCCTTACTCTTGGCCACAGCGGGTTTCCTAAACATGGCCTTACTCTGGACCACAGCGGGTTTCCAAAACATGGCCTTACTCTTCTTCGTAGAGCGCCACTGCTGCCGACAGGTGCACTTTGTTCACCTGACAGATGGTCACCGCAGGAAAGGGGATGTTCCAGATGGGGAAGTGCGTGCTCTCGACACTGGTTATGGTAGGAGAGGTGCTGTACTGCATCCACACCTTGCTGATCAGCACGACGGCGCCTGCCAGGCCAAAAGCGCACATCACGGTCCATAGCGTCCTGTGGAAAATTTGTCTGTCTGAAGAGACGGCCTGTCTACTGCTGCTCCTGCTCCTGCTCCTGCTCCTGCTCCTGCTCCTGCTCCTGCTAGTGCCCCGACTTTTCTGTGTGGACGGCTTTACGAGATTCACGAGCCCGAGACCAAACAACGCGATTCACAGGAGTCTGGACTCCGCACAAAGGCTGTACTTCAAAGACATGCCCGACAATGCGTATTGCAGTTAGGATACATGAAGCCACTGAACGAGCAGTCTGAACAGCACGAGCAGAGATCAATGTCAGCAACGCGAGCACCAGCAGTCTGGACTTAAGTTTACTGAGGCCACGAAAAGAAGCCACATGGGTTGCGGGACTAACGGACCTTGAGTCTTTCCCCTCCCTTCCCACTCTCGTACTACCCCCAAACTCCCTCTGGCCTATGTCAACCAGCCGAAGGTGTTTGTCTTGTGAGGATTATTACTAACGACACACGTGTGAACAGTACCGCTAGATGTCTGGAGAGAAATACAGCGAATTACACTGCGGGGTGGGAGGTGCAGAAGCTGTAGGTAGGATTGGAGACGGATGATACATGAGGCTTCTTTCTGTCGCCTTAGTAGGCTTTCGGTTTATTTTACTTAAGCTGTGTGAAGAAGTATCATAAACGGTGGGGACGGCCTGTTGATGGAGACATTAGGTTCCTGTGAAGTGCGTACAGGACAGGCACCGTCACATCTCAGACAGCTGCTGTCCTGCTGTGTTTGTTAACCGCTATATTGGTGATGTGCATTTTAAATGCACTTTTGTTTATTTATGGCGTATTTAAACAAAGTGTCAGTATGTCAGGGGATATAGCGTCGGCTGGCAGAATAATGAATTGGAAAGGGTGCGGAAGGAAACGGTCTGATTTTAGAGGTGCCATAAGGAGATTTACATGGACAGGCTGAGTAGAACCACGAAACAAAGCGGTCAGGAGAGTCAATGCAGCGGCTGAGATTTGAACTGGGCATCTTTCGGGCAGCTTGAAACAGAAGGATATGTTAAAGTTTCGAAGCATTAAAAAAGGAAGTTAATTTCTCCCCAGTTTTCCCCCTGATATCTGAAATGGCATTTCTTTGTTTGAAGGTTTCCAAGCTTTCCCCCACTTGTCCTTCTGACAGAAGTAATATTAGAATGAATGAATGTGTATGGGGTAGTGGTGGAATGGTACTGACAGGGGAAAACCGAAGTACTGGAATTTGAAGGAGAAAATTAATCTGAATTATATTTAAGAATGCAGTTCCTGCCTCAAAAAAAAACAATGCTTTTTAATTAGAAAGGCCGGCCGATTGTAGTGTTTTGGGGAAATAATCACTGTTACTGTGTCAATCAGAAGAAACACGTTACTACATCGTGTGGGCCAAATGCAGAGATTTGTAACGTTAAAGCAGGTGGCACAAATAATTACCTAATGGAATGAAAAGGCAAAAAGCCCATTTAACGCTATCTCAAATTATGTGGGTGCATGGGACCCCACTGTTTGAGAGCCCCAAAAGGCAGGTTGTATTTTGGGTTTTGTGAAAAATATTTTGCATGTATGTCTCGCCTCGACAGCCAATTTAGTTTGGAACCCCAGATTTATTTTTGTATTGGGCCCAGAAATGACTTCAACCGTACCCAATTTTAACATTACGCAGTATCGACACCAGCTAAACACTATCAAGTGTCACCATCAACTCACCTCTCTATACAATGTCGCCACTAGCTAACCGCTCTATCCAGTGTCGCCACCAACTCACCGCTATATCAAGGGACGCCACCAACTCAGCGCTCTATCCAGTGTCGCCACCAGCTCACCGCTCTATCCAGTGTCAGAACCAACTCACGTCTATATGCAGTGTCGCCACCAACTCAGCGCTCTATTCAGTGTCGCCACCAACTTACCTCTCTATCCAATGTCGCCACTAACTAAACGCTCTATCCAGTGTCGCCACCAGCTCACCTCTATATGAAGTGCCGCCACCAAATTAGCGCTCTATTCAGTGTCGCCACCAGCTCACCCCTTTATCCAGTGTCGTCACCAACTCAGCGCTCCATACAGTATCGCCACCAACTTACCTCTCTATCCAGTGTCGCCACTAACTAACAGCTGTATCCAGTGTCGCCACCAACTCACCTCTATATGAAGTGCCATCACCAAATCAGCGCTCTATTCAGTGTCGCCATCAGCTCTTTCCTCTATCCAATGTCGTCATCAGCTCACCTCTATATGAAGTGTCGCCAACAACTCACCTCTATATGAAGTGTCGCCACCAACCCAGCGCTCTTTTTAGTGTCGCCAAAAACTAACCGCTCTACCCAGTGTCGCCACCAACTAACCTCTCTATCCAGTGTCGCCCTTCCTCAGTTATGTACTTGAAGCCATGAAATGACGTCGCTTTGCAGAAATCGGTGAAGTACGTCACGACGGAGTAGGAGCACTTCTTGGTGGCCCGTTCTTGGGTTGAATCCAGGGCGGGCCTTACCCAGCGCAGAATCGTTACTTGAGGCTGTCTCTGAGACATGTCTCTGCAACACAGGCACCACTGCTTGCTTAAACAACTCTTTAAAGGCATAAAACAAGGGAGTGGTGTACCGTCGTGCCTAAGTTTCCCAGTTCACCTTTTAATATTTCCTTAAGGCTTTCCAGTTGTCTAAATATTTCCTGATTCACAGACAGCTGGCAGATTGCGACACAAATCTGCGGTCAGGTCAGACGTTCCATCAGATAGTATGCCGATCCGGTGACCTCAATTTGAAGGCCCTTCGTCCGGACTGGTCATTTCAGTCTCATGTCACTAGGTTACGTATTCATGTAACGTCAAACAGTTTGTCAAGGTAAAAGATCGGCATTATGAAAAGCAATGAGAACTAAACCGGGCTATGCTTCATAGCAGTGAATAGAAATGTCTCGAAACATCTGCGGTAGCATAAATTGCAGTGACTTTCATTGGAACGTCTACTTCAAAAGTGAAATCGGAAGGTCGCTGGTTCGATCCCAGCTGGTGTCATTGGAATTTTTCATTGACATAATCCTTCCGATCGCACTATGGTCCTGGGGTCGACTCAGCTTCTAACAGAAATGAGTACCAGAAACATTTCCTGGGGGTAAAGGCGGCCGGTGCGTAAGGCTGACAACCTACCACCATCCTGTGTCGTTGTCATGAAATCTGGAAACCTAAAATTCCTGGAACCCTCTGAGCCACTCCAGGCCTGTAATGGGACTGCTTTACCTTTACTTCAAAAGTGAAGACGGTGGTTTCGAAGTTCGTGAAATTTGATGTTCGGGATTGCGACGTTTCTTGATCGCTCATTTTAATACCAGTCAGGAATTAGTGACCGCCAGCCACAAATAATTTTAGGTCGTTTTATTGCTAAATGTTTCGGCTTTAGTTGAAAGTCAATATCAGGCAAGGCAAAACATGCACTAAGGAAGACTATTTAAATAAAACCCATTAACCCTTTTCTGCTAATGTGGAGAATATGGTGAGCTCCTAATAATGCCAGAAGATGGCAGATGGGATTTAATTGGGCGTTTAAAGGGTTAAACTGGCACTTTTTCAAGTGGGTAAGATCTCAGCTTTACAAAAAAAAATAGATGTGTTATAATAACCGAAATTAAGTAAAACTCAGGTGACTGTGTTAAATATAATACATTATATTAAAATATAATATAATGTATTGCATTACAATCGTTGTCCAGTACTTCGAGAGTAAAAGAGAAATACCGACGTTTCGACCTTCCATAATTACAAGTTGTAATAGCAATGTTTTAAAGTTTCGTGACTTGTTCCGACAAATCGGGATGACATCACGCGGCTGGCGATCAGCTTCCCCTCCACTCTCGCTGCACCCATCATTCTTAGTTCAGTGAAGTTCTGCTTTCATTAAGTGAGGGTTTTTTTTCTCCATGAGTTACGGCATTAGACTGTCCTTCAGTTATTTAATTAAATCTGAGCATTTTGTGCTGCTACGTACGTTATATTATTGAGATGAATAATTATGTTTTCTGAGATGGTTTTGTGCGCTTACTACATGTCGTTCGTAATTTCTTGGAACTATACAGGCGCTCCACATTCGTAATGAATTCCCACCTTATGATTTCGATGTTCGTGACGTTTTCAGTCCCAATTAATCACGAACGTCGAGGCCCTACAGTACTAAAAATCTTTCCGTACAGATCACCTGATCTTACAGTTTCCAATTTATTTTATCGAACATCTCCCATTCAGTTAGGACCCTTCCTTCTTCATGTTCATTAGGCCACGGGTTCATCTCTCACCCCTGAAGCCAGCGATCCTGACCAGATTACTCGTGATTTTTCCCAGCTCTCCAACATGACCCTCAATAAATCCTTCCGCTTCCTTTCCAGTTCATTATTCACTACTATTTGAAGCTGTATAATCTGAGTTACTATTGTCGCCCTCTGTGCACTGTACGGCCCTTTTTAATTCTTTACAGGCTGCTACCTCATTCCACTGTACGGTACCCTAAATTAAAAAAGCTTCCCTTCTGGGTTATAGTCGGAATTTAACCCCAGATTCGTTGAAATTTGTCAATGCAGATTGCCATACATAAGCTAGCATAGCATCTGGTTGACATTTGCGGCTAGCACGGCAGTGCTTGTGAAAATCCGAGCTGCACAAAGTATGACGCCGTGTAGGTTTGTATATAGGTACCAAGTTTTAGGAAGAGATAGACGCCCTCGTCTTCTGGGCCGTACAACCCTGAAGATGGAAGACGACAGCTCCTCCGAGACGTTGCTACCGTACACCAATCTACATGGCGTCATAATACGAAACCTTCATATGTGTTTATTGTTTACACACAACAGATCAATGTTTAGGGCTAATAAATGCATATCTATATCTGCATGAAATCTTCCCTCATTAATATTTCGAAAATTCCTATAAATCCCATATTTGTACTAACTCGATTCCTATTTCGCAGAAGACAATACGTACCATTTACAAAGACAAGCCATTTCAAATGACGTAAGGACACTGTGTGGATAAAACGAAAAGTTTCATTTAAAAGTCACGTGTCACATACAGTAACCACTTTATGCAATCCTTCGGAGTCGCTAAGTGCACCGCATCAACAGCAGATGTTGCTAACGGTGCTGTGCCGTCGGGCTCAAACAGCAAAACACTTCTCTTCAAATCTCACAATGCAACAAATAGTTTATTACATAAATAACAACAATATTATACAATTATTGGTATTTTGTTGTGGCAACATGTTTCCGTCTTTCTTTAGACAATCTTCAGGCTAACGTTCTTAAGTAAGAGGTTCCTTCTTAATTGATCATAAATACAGATATGCGTCGCTTAACGACGAGGATACGTTTTGAGAAATGCGTCGTTAGGCTATTTCGTCGTTGTGCGAACGTCACAGAGTGTACTTACACAAACATAGACACTATAGCCTACTACACACCTAGGCTATATGGTATAGCCTATTGCTCCTAGGCTACAAACCTGTACAGCGTGTTACTGTAATGAATACTGTAGGCAATTGTAACACAATGGTAAGTATTATAATATTATATTATAATATTAGTGGGCCCGGTAGTTCAGTCGGTATAACGACTGACTACGGGCTGGAAGGCCCGGGCTCGAATCCTGGTGGGGACGAGATTTTCCGCCCGTCCAGACTGGTCCTGGGGCCTACCCAGCCTCCTGTACAATGGGTACCGGGTCTTTCCCGGGGATATAGGCGGCCGGAGCGTGGGGCTGACCCCTCTACCCCATCTAGTGTCGAGGTCCTAGAAAGAGTAGAGCTATACCTCTACTCACCCCAAGGATGAAATTTACTTATTATAATATTATGAGACTACCGTTGTGTATGCGAATCGTCGTTAATCGAAACGTCGTTATGCGGCGCATACCTGTACTAATACTTTGTTTTCATATACACTACACCCTAAGCAACAGTATCTTAACCTTTAAGTAAACTTCTTAATTAGTATCGCGTACACTCTGTACATAACATGGGATCCTACAGTACATAGTGCGCACTGATTGTACCAACTCTTACTTACGAACGTTGGCCTGAAGGAGGTCTAAAGAAGGACCGAAGCATGTTGCCTTAACCAAATACCAATAATTATATACTAAAAAAGGTAAAGTGATCCCGTTACAAGCCCGGTGTGGCCCAGAGGGTGGGTAGAGGTATAGCTCTACTCCTCCATGACCGCGGCACTAGAAGGGGGTGAGTGTTCAGCAGCACGCCCCAGCCACACTTTACCCCCAGGGAAAGATCCGGTAACTATTTTACAGGAGGCTGGGTGGGCCCCAGGGCCGGTCTGGACGGGCGGAAAATTTAGTCCCCACAGGTATTCGATCCCGGACTGTCCAGCCCGGTAGCTCAGTCGCTATACCGACAGAGCTACCGGGCCCACAATAATTATATACTATTGTTGTGTTTTTGACGTAAGAAACCACATGGTTTATTGTGAGAATTGCAACACAGCGGGATGTCTTGGATTAAAATAACTTTTATCTTCCCCGTCAATGGATGTTACAGTCGGTAAACTGATGGCAGTGCAGTCTGTGACTTCTGTGTATCAAGAGTGCATAGAGCTAAACTTATTAGCGGACGAAAATTGGAAAAAATTATTACAATTAGTTACAGTCAACCACCGAAATAATGTCACATCAATTATCGCCCACCCAATTACATGAACAGCAATTCCGTCTTACACATTATGTCGATTTACCGAATTAAAATTGCAGTGAACAAACAGTGGATATTGTGAACCCACCTGATGACTTATACGTCGAAGGTGATTAAGCTCCTGTGACCCTCAGGACGTGCACATGTGGCGACAGGGCACTCTTCGATTAAAATTAAAAAAAAAAAAGTTATCTTCATTCTTCTGAGATGTTTGAAGAAATGGGCATTTCGACCCTTAAAAATGAGACCAGCACGCTCTCCCGAAACGTCGGACATGAATCGCCCAGTGACTACAATTGCACCGCTGTGAAAGGCTAAAAAGTGGCACTGCTTTCTTGGACATTAAGATTGAGGCTTAGCCCGCTCTGGTTCAAAGAGACAATATTTGGACTGCAATTACAGGAATTGATCTGAAAATTATATCATATCAAGAACAGAAATGTAACTGAAAAATGACGAATGATTGGTGCATTATCTGTATGACAGCAGGTTGATATCTGAATCGTTTAAAAAACTCAGTAGCCTTGAGAGAAGAGACGCAGTGTATTTTGGTAGATAGGTAATACTGACAATCTTCATGTTTGTATCGTGCATCAATGATAATTAAACACTTTATTATCCAACTAATGCACAATATATAATATGTAGATACAATTAAAATTATAAAATATTTAAAAGTGCTCCAACATATTTCGGATCACAGAGGATCCATCAGGGAGACTTGTACAGTGCTTGGCTAAAAATTACAGGAATGATTCTATCGTGTCCGTTGACATGGACAAGGTCAGAATATGCTGCCATAACACAGACCTTGTCCATGTCAACGGACACGATAGAATCATTCTTGTAATTTTTAGCCAAGCACTGCACAAGTCTCCCTGATTGATCCTCTGTGATCCGAAACACGTTGGAGCACTTTTAAATATTTTATAATTTTAATTGTATCTACATATTATATATCGTGCATTAGTTACATAATAAAGTTTTTAATTAGGTCATTCTGACGTTTCGAAAGCACCTGCCCTCTTCATCCGCAATGTAGGATATTCTACCCTGAGGCAGCATGTTATGAAATGTAATGCAATATGCATAAATTTTTTTATTCTTGATCACTTAAGATGGGACCGGCAGTTTGTCCCGAAACGTCGGTACGAATTTACCGCTACTTTCTGCGTAATAACCAAGAAGAGCGCAGTTCTCATTTAGAATGCACTAGTTTTGAGCCTTGCGGTATCGGTCGCAGTTCCACGCCCACAAAAATCCGGGACGCGTCCAGCGGTTTGCGAGACTCTTGCTGCCACAACCTGGAACTTCAGACAAACGCAGAGCGAGCGGAATTGTTCTTTATAACCACGGTGACTCCATGCAACAGAATCCATTCGGCACACTGGACCTGCAACCTATGCAGCTGGAAGGCTCTGCAAATAAACGCGGCTTTATGTCAGTTGAATATGAACAGAGAATCAGGAGAAATGTGAAGCCAGCGTCTGTGGTCAATTCTACAGCTGCCTTTCCTCGATTTGTGTATATGATAAACACACCCATGACAATAAACCAAGTGAACAACTGACGTGCTGTTCCCACGTCTGGTTTATTTGGCAAGCATTCGTACTCGTAAAGATTTTAGACCCGATACCTAAACAATGGCGGTCTCGTTGACTTGTTCAACCTTCGCAAGCTTAGCGGTTACTTTACTTACCACTGAGTTTAACATTCAGACAATCTGCACGGTGCTGTGTGTTCTGCAAAGATCTCAAACAAACAGCAACTTTTATTTTATACAGTTTTAACTGATTTTTTTTTGTAGACGAGGTGAAGATTGTTTACTGCGCGGTACGAACTGACACCTTATTAGGCGCGTTCGAAAAATTGCGAAAAGCGACTATTAGCTTCGTCATGTGTGTCCTCGTGGAACAAATCGGCTCCCGCTGGACGGATTTCCCTGAAATTTGATATATGAGTGCTTTTCGAAAATCTATTGAGAAAATTCAAGTTTCACTAAAATCGGACAAGAATAGCGGGCACTTTACATGACGAACAATACACATTTTTTATCATATCTCGTTCAATTCTTCTTAGAATGAGAAATGTTTCAGACAAAAGTTGTAGAGAAAATCAAAACATATTTTACGTTCAATAATTAAAAAAAAAAAATTGTGCCGTTTTGAGATAATATGGAAAAATATTGTAGAGCCAGGCAGGCCACGGATGACAATACGGCGCATGCGCATTTCATGCTGGATACCTGAAGCTACAAACACGCACTCAGAATATATAATACTTATATTTTTTCCATTGCAACAATAGTAGCACAAAATGTGCCATTGTTATGTTATACACACACATTTCCTCTCTTCTTTAAAACAGATTAGGCCTACGTTTCTTCTTTAAAGGGTTAACATTTATCCAGTCAGTGGTGAAAGGACAAGTGGACAGTGTCAGTACAAGTGTGCCGTACTGTCTCAGAATTGTTCTAAAGATTTGACAGTGCCGGTTGTTGTTATTATGAAATGTTGTAAATCGGTCACGGTAAAGGTAAATTTCACCCTAGAACAGGCCACGAAGGCCCACAGGGGGAGTAGAGGTATAGCTCTACTCTTTCTTTAAACTTGGCGCTAGATGGTGTGGATGGTCAAGGCCACCGCCCGGCCGCTTTACCCCCGGGAAAGACCCGGTTCCCAATGTATAGGAAGCTGGGTGGGCCCCAGGGTGGATCTGGACGGGTGCGGAAAATCTCGTCCCCCACCGGGATTCGATCCTCGGATCATCCAGCCTGTAGGGAGTGGCTGTACCGACTGAGCTATCCCGGCCTCGTTGTAAATAGGTGTCATTAACAAAAGCGGTGTTCTTACTGAATCACTGTACATGGGTGCCATTTCTGCGACAAGAAAACTAAGTGAAGTGTCCCTTTTATCGTGTCCCGGAACATGCCATCTGTTACGGAAAGTACCGGCAGTCGCAGGCTGCCGTGTTATGATCCCATATGACCATCATATAGACAGCAATCGTTAATCACTTTGAATATTCTTACAGTTGATTCGAGTCTGCACTTCCGGGTGCACAGCCGTAGTTCACTTACTGAGGTCGAAAGGTCAATTCTGTTCCCGCAATTTATTTGACACGTACAAAGAAAGCTTCCCTTCTCCTGTCGGTTTCATACATCTGACATGGGCCGAAAACTGACACTGATAACCATGGTGACGTAACAGTTGTGACGTCACAGTAACAATATATTCGGTTCTTCAGTCTGTTACTTTCAGAATAAAATATGGTACCTTATAACTACGATGCCTGTCCCAGTGGCCGCGCGGTCTAAGGCCGCTCGCCTGCTGAGACTGTGGATTCAAATCCCACCGGGAGCATGTCTGTCTGTTGTGAGTGTTGTGTGTTGTCAGGTAGAGGTCTCTGCGACGAGCTGATCACTCGTCCAGAGGCGTCCTACCGACTGTGGTGCGTCGTTGTGTGTGATCTAGAACTTTGAAGACCTAGCCGTAGATGGGAGGCCAATACCAAAATGGATCTTCAATAAATAGAAAGGAATGTAGACTAAATTAATCTAGCTCAGGATAAGGACAAGTGGCGCGTCTAGTGAAAGCAGTAACGAACCTTTGGTTGTCATAAAATGCGGAGAATTTAATAACTAGTTGGCGAAATGTTAGCTTCTCAAGGACTGTACTCCAGTAGTAGCAGTAAGGTACTCCAGTACCTTATAACGTAGTGCGAAATATCCTGCGAGTACGTCTCACGGGAAAAAGGACGCGACAGATGTTGACTAAATTTGGTACTGCTTCACCAGAAGTTGTGCAAATTCAATTTCGGTTCATATCCGTCCAATACAAGCTCTACAAGAACGGGAACTTAATGCAGCAGTTCTGTTCTTCATCTCACCCTGAATAGGTGAGCCGCGACGGGCGCCGTTAATGAGACGCGTGTTAGGGCGGCGCAAACCTGACAGAGGTGCAGAAGAGAGTCGTAACGTATTCTGCGCCAAGCTCACCCGTCAATAATAAACATTGCGTGTTTCTTGTTATTTAAGCATTTAACTTTTTAAATCAAAATAAGTACTCTGAGAATACAGGGAGAAGCAATTTTATATTCTTGCCTTGAGCTCAATATTAGCCAGTAGCGTCTGTGTTCAGTAGCACTGCCTGAGCTTAAGTTTATCCTTAACTGACATGTGAATTGTTTGGTTACTGTATCCACGGCAAGTTGCCAGGATTTGTTTATGTTTCTGGTTCCGATAGCTGCTATCTGCTGACTTCTGCCTCAAGAGGGCAAGGTCTGTACATTGATCTACCAACACAACGCGACCTGTGCTCTTCGCTCACGGCCCATACGTTTATTCAAATATAAAGATCGCAGGGAGCGAAAATTTTGATTCAACGCAATTAGTGGGAGTTTGTCAGTGTTATCAATAGCCCTTAAATCAAAGTGATTAATATAGGAACCACCGGGTTTCAACATTCAACAATTCTACGTTCTGCCCACACAATGTATTTATGTGTTTTGTATGGATATGAGAACAAACAGCGATCATTTCCCTATACTACATAAACTGACTGTTTTTTTTTTATAACCGAGACGGAAAGTGTTTACTGCGCGGTACGAACTGGATCTTTTAGTAAAAATCATGTTAATGTCAGTTTACAGTTTCAATAGAAAGGCAGTCAAATGCTGCTTCGATTTAGAAGGTTACAGATTCGATTCTTTTTCCAACGATCGGCTAGGGTGAATTATTTTCTTGGTTTTTCTATGCCATTCTTAGTAAATCGTGGAGACTAAGGTCGCTTACGTACATAACCATCAATCAACCATGTACCTCAGAAATATGTTCTAAATAACAGCGAAGTACATGGGTGTATAGGAAAATCTACTTATTAACGTTCAGACGTAACTGTCAGCCAAAAGTCTCCCTGATGATGATCTTTTATCGGCCGAAACATGTTTTAGTAATGACAGAGAATGCAATAATTGTACCCGTAAGTATCTTTTGATGGTTGTTATTTAAAACACACCATATCTCGTATTTAAATTGTGTTTCCTTAGGGCACTTCTTTTACAGAACTCTTTTTAGGGAGAATAACGTCTTAGCTAACTAACTGAACTCCATGAAGGTGATGCTGATAGTACCTCAGCTAGTCGAGAAATTTCCCACATTTTTGTATTCACAGCAGCACGCTACTTGGTATCTGCGCTCCTGCGGGAAATGACGCAGCGTATAGTGGTAATTACTGACCGACGTTTCGGGGACACCTTGTTCCATATTCAAGGGTCAAGAAATCCTTCATGGAACAGATAGGTAGTCCCGAGACGTCGGTAAAGAATTGCCACTATAAGCTTTGCTATGTCTCACAACAGGGCAAACCTCGTTTGCTTTGTCGCAGAAGCGTGAAATCAAGTCGGCTACTCGTCCCCACCCTGATCCCAATTCCAGGCCAGCTACTCGTCCCCACCCTGATCCCAATTCCAGCCCAGCTACTCGTCCCCATCCTGATCCCAATTCCAGCCCAGCTACTCGTCCCCACCCTGATCCCAATTCCAGCCCAGCTACTCATCCCCATCCTGATCCCAATTCCAGCCCAGCTACTTGTCCCCACCCTGATCCCAATTCCAGGCCAGCTACTCGTCCCCATCCTGATCCCAATTCCAGCCCAGCTACTTTCGCCTTAATTCTTTGATATCCCTTTTAATATATCATCCCATCTACGCCTAGGTCTTGTAAGTGATTTGTTTCCTTCAGGTTTCCCCATCAAAATGGTGTTACGTATTTATCTTTCAAGGTTAAACAATTCAAAATGATGCTGCCCATGCTTCCGGCCGCTATTTCCCTCAATTAACTCTTTGTCCGTTACAATGTGTCACACAACTCGTGATCCAAACGTGAATTAATAAATGGTTTCCCTAAAAACCCAAGCCAAATGAGCATTTCCCAGTCCCTAGATAATATTCGTGCACCTGAATAACATCCAAGCAGTCATCTATTATGTCCCAACGATGTCTCTCATTTAGGCTTTAAAAGTTGTAACTGTTTTCAGAAGTCTGTACAGGACTAAATGCACTTTTGTAACCAAAACAGTGGCATTTATTGTTGGCTAATTCTACGCAAGATAATGAGTCATGCACTCTGCTTCACCGCAAGCCTGGACTGTCTTCAAAGGAAGGCGAGACAGCAAGCCAGAGAGCGGTCAGTACCAATAGACAAAGAGACGTTCAGCGGAGACGCTGCAATCCGCTGTAAGTACAACAGAGGTGTCTGCAGACTTCAGACATCACTGTTTTCAAGTTTCTTCTTTCTTAAGTTGTTTGTTATTTATGGTTAATACATGAAATATAGCCTTTAACCCGGAAAAATACATGGAAAAACTGCAGAAATTTCGATAATTATCTGGGCGGTGACTGTACAGGTCTGCTGGAATGTGACACCGTGTATTCTGGTATAAACGGCGTCAGGTCCCACAAGAGACTAAACTGTAATATTTGCAAGGGGTGCAAGAAGAAGTACTTGAAATATACTTTCTCTACTGGACTAACCTAGTTATGTTGTATTACTATATTCAGTTTTGCAGAACTGAATGCGGTGGGAAGTGTATTGAGAGTATGGAAGTATCTGAAAGGCAGTGGTAATGTGGTATATGCCGGAAATGAAAATGGCGGAAATCTCATGTTGGGTAACAGAGGTGCTGCATCATACACTAGGGTGACCAAAATTGGGAAATAGAAAAGGTGGGCATTTTACCGTGACAGTAAAAAATGCTTCACAGGGTTGTTGCTTATCGAAATTATATTTAAAACTGAAGAAAACATAGCAAAGAAACTGAGATAGTCTGTCTATTCTAAACTTCTAAATTACTAATAAAAATTCTAGATGTGTGAACCAGCATGTTAGAAAGAGAGGACGATAAGTTTGAGCCGGTACTGAACACACATAATACTTACATCCCTTTACCTCATTCACCCCAATTTCTTTATTTGCCCCTCTTCTACTCAGCCAAAAGTAATTCATTCTTAGGTATAAAATATATTTGGGGCGGGGGGTATTTGCCTCACCTTCCCCCCCCCCCCAACCAAGTTACGCCTATGTGTACCAATACGGTATACATGCCGTTTTAAATGAGTCGAGATAAAGGGACATGACAGTAATAAGAGGAAAGTCTGGTCGACCTATCATGCTCCCCAAAACGGACTCCTGAATTACCACTATGCTGACCTGTTCCGTGACTGTACTCATTTTACTTAATGGGCTTTGAAGGGGGTGTTACATAGCATGATAATGTTTGTTCCAAAGTTTCAGATGAACCTATTGCTTCCAACTTCAAGGCGACGATCGTAATTTGAACCGCCCCAAAAACTTAAAACCTGTGAAAATGAAAGTGTTTCAAAAGATAAGATAATTAATTAGTAATGACGTAGAATTAATGTGGAAAGATGTGGGTCAAGCCTAATTCATCGCGCATATTATGCTGGGATATCTGGAGGGACTAAGAAAGGCCATGGAAAACAAAATGAACGTTCCTTAATGCTACACCCAGAATGTCAACTACTGAATTCAAGTCAGCAGTATTACTACAGTGCTAACCTGTACAGTGACTGTATATTTACTTCTGGTTTATTTACTGGCACTCGGAATCTCAAGTTGTAGGATAATTAGTAGATAATAAATTAGAGATGTTTATAAAGAAAACGGTGAAAGCCTGATTTGAGGTATTATTCAGGAAATTGTCAGAAGGGTTTGAAGACAGCCTCATTCAAAACAACTGAGCTGCAGACAGATATTTGAACCAGATTAACTAACTAACTAACTGAATTGGTAAAGTCCTTCTTTAGAAGCTGCGATTCCCATGTCTCCTCAAGAAATTTCCCACATTTCACAGCACCTGCATGTAGCAATTCCATACCCACAACAGCCTGCCACTTGTACTGTACCTGTTCTGAGCCAGATAAATCCAGTGCACGATTTTCCATCCTCTTTCCTTAACATACATTTTAATATTATCCATCTGTCTACGCCTAAGTCTATCAAGTGGCCTCTTCCTTTCACGTTTTCCACCAAAATCTAATATGCACCTCCTCTCTTCCCCATATATGCCACATGTCCCACCCATCTTATTATTTTTATGACCCTAATCACATTTGGTGAGCAATACGAATCACGAAGCTCCTCATTAGGCAGTCTTCCCCATTCCCCTGTTACCTCGTCCCTGTTAGGCCCTAATATCTTCCTCAGCACCCTATTCTAGAACACCCTCGGCCCATGTTCTCCCCATAATTTGACTGACCAAGTTTCACACCCATAACAAGAGACAAAACTATATTTCTATATATTTTATAGTTTACATTCATAGACAGTAAAAGGAATGACAAAAGATTCCGGAAAGAATGGTGGTGGGCATTCTTTGAATTAAAAAGTTTTTGAACCAGGTACCTCCAAAATTCTGAACCCTATAACATGCTTGTCCATTTGTTCTAGTTATCATGCTGCTTGTCTGGCTACCTGCACTGCTTGTGTCCACCGTTCTGGCTGACACACCAGCAAACTGCACGTTCAATGATGTTGCCGGCAAGTGGGTGTTGTACGAAGGCTCCAGGTTACACAACAGTTCCATCGACTGCAACAAGACAGGTCAGCAAAATGTGCACTCACCCCGATAATTTGTATTCATCCAACAGTGGGCATAGCTAGGGGCAGGGGCACCTCCAGGTGGCACAGTCCTAATAATGGCAAAATTGGATGTCAAATTTATTTTTTAAATGAAACAGTGATCATCTGTGGCCAACAAATTTTAAAATTATTGAGCCAAATGCAAGGAAATTTAGTAACTGTTATTTTTTTTTAAATTTGTAATTTCTGTTAGAAGTCATCATGATTACTTGCATCTGCCACCCAGCTACGCCAGTGCCTGTGACTCAGTCACAAACATTGACAAACCTCAAAACTTAAAGCCATCAAAAAAGAATACTATTGGATTAATCATTTTCACAGTTTGTTACTGTAGGATAAATTTTGATTAACTGCATTAAGTTGAGCCATTGGCAAATTGAAATGCTCACACCTGGTCAAGGAATTCTCCCACTTTCATGGAACTTGAAGGCTCATCACCATCAATGGCTCTACCATGCACGAAGAACCTATGCAACATTCAGCAAATACTGGTCACTGAAAACGATGGAGAGTTTGCTGCCTAGTTAGCCCACCAACTGCAGGACCACCCATTTTTGATGCTCATAGCTGTCCATTCAGTATATTTACAGCTACCTTCTGTAGTTTAGAATTCCCCCTACCTTCACTTGCATCTTCAGGACATGCTATAGTATGGTTAATATTATTTTTGTTCATAACCTCATCTTCACAGTTGTAAAATTTAAACCATAATTTTTGTACAACTTTGTTTCCTGCACATGTGTTACATGTCCTTCTCCTTGCTTTGTTACACTAGTAATTCCACATGAAAGGATATGTTAATCACAAGACTTGAGTCCCCTTTGTTGATTGGTGACCTTGAAGATGATGGCTCCTCCAAAAATATCTGTAACTCTTACTGTTCAACATGGTGTAAAATCCCAGGAGACTTATATTTCAGCAGCATTGCTGCAAGAACCCAAAATCTCACAGTGTGCAAAGTGTTAAGCAATTCATTATTTCTTTTTTTTTTATTTCCTGCTGTGATAACCTTCTCATATTCCAGACAGTAGGTATGAATTTATGTAAACCAGAATGTGGTGCTTGATGCATAAACATAATCTTTATGTCACACCTGTCACAGTACCTGTGTTGCGAAAGCTGCGTGTCAACCTGAAGTATCCTAACATTGCTGTTGATGAGTTTGGAAACCAGGGTCACTGGACCATGATATATAACCAAGGCTTCGAGATTACAGTCAACCAAAGGACTTTCTTTGCATTTTCATACTTCAAACAGGTAACAAGGTCCTGTTGTAGCATTTTAACTTAACTTCATGCCTTGACAAGTTTGTGATACCACAACTTGGCCTGTGTGTCTCCCCCATTTCAACTTGCTCTAGTTGGCTTCCACAGACATTGTGCCATTGGCAGCCATGTTGATTCTCAAACTCTGTTATTTACTGAAAGGTGACCTTGACCCTGTGCACCCGCCAGTATTCTGAGGGTTTTTTTATCAGTTTCCCTCAGGCACTCCAGGCCAATGTCAGGTTAATAATTCAAACTGTCATGACCCCATTAAAATTTTTTACAGTTCTTTATTTACTAATCATCTTGCTGTTCTATGCTACATAAAACCAGTTGGTGAAAGTGTTGATAAACAAACCACAAATACATAAAAATTAAAGTTACAATGAATGGTCAATAATTTTTAACATTTGTACATCTTCCTTATAACTGATACACATAAACAAGTTCATCACCAACAAACTGTGCCAATTCCTGCATATAAACACACTCCTACATGTTGTGGCTACTGTCATGGAGTATCCACTACATGTTGTGGCTGCTGTCACAGAGTACCCACCACATGTTGTGGCTACTGTCATGGAGTATCCACTACATGTTGTGGCTGCTGTCACAGAGTACCCACCACACGTTGTGGCTACTGTCATGGAGTATCCACTACAAGTTGTGGCTGCTGTCACAGAGTATCCACCATATGTGGCTACTGTCATGGAGTATCCACTACATGTTGTGGCTACTGTCATGGAGTATCCACTACATGTTGTGGCTGCTGTCACGGAGTATCCACCACATGTGGCTACTTTCATGGAGTATCCACTACATGTTGTGGCTACTGTCACAGAGTATCCACTACATGTTGTGGCTACTGTCATGGAGTATCCACTACATGTTGTGGCTACTCCCTGACAGTAACCAGAATAAGTAGGTGTGTTTTTACATTCAGGAATTGTCACAGTATGTTGGTGATGAACTTACTTTATAATCAATAATGTCTGTAGATCGATCCCATTGGCCATGTGGTCAAAGGCGTGGGTCTGTAGCATGCTGAGATTGTGGGTTCAAATCCCGCCAGGCATATGAATGTCTGCCTCTTTTGAGTGTTGTGTGTTGTCAGGTCTCCGCATCGGGCTGATCACTTTTCCAGAGGAGTCCTACTGAGTGTGGTGTGTCAGAGTGTGATCGTAAAGCCTCGATAATGAAGAGGCCCTGGCCCAGTAGGGCTGTTGTGTCATGGGAAAATGTGTTGTAGACTGGTACAGGAATCAGCTTCAAGACACTCCAACTTGGGAGTATCTCTATATGTATGGAACCTGACAGTCCATACACAATATTACATCTGGTCTGTTAATGGCAGGAATACTAAAACACTGATTACTGAAGCAAACATGCATGTTCCAATTCAATGTTCCAAATTACACAATTTTTGCAGGAATCATCAAACATCACCAGCTACTGTGATCAGACATTCCCAGGTTGGTCCCATGATGTCACATTGCGTCACTGGGCCTGTTTCAATGGACGCAAGCAGACTCCAGTTCCACCAAAAGTGCACCGTGATCCATTCCATGGTGTGACAGAGGTACTGCGTATGTCATATGCATCATGCATTGAAACAACAGCCATACAGACCAACCACACATATACCAGTTTCGAGCTTAACACACTCCTTCGTTCACTGCCTACATAACTAACTCCATGGAGCAAAGTCCTTCCTGAGAAGCTAACAGGTCTTCATCTATTCAAGAAATTTCTTGTATTTTATGGAGCCCAAAGATTATCACATTCACAAACACCTGCCACCTGTCCCTGTCCTGAACCAAATCAACCCCGTTCATGCCTCACCATTCCAGTTCTAGAAGATCCATTTTAATATTATCGTCCCATCTATGCCAGGGTCTTCCAAGTGGTCTTTTTTCATCAGGTCTCCCCACCGAAACCCTACATGTACCTCTCCTGGCCTCTATACGTGCCTCATGTCCTGCTGAGCATATTCTTGTTGATTTGATCACCAGAATAATATTTTCCTTCACACTAACACAAAACTAAAATTTGAGATTCTCACTGCCATGTTTGTAGATATTGAGGTCTCCTTGGATGTGGTGCTGTGTGAAGAAGTTACTGATGTTTCCATCTTCAATGTCAAGCAGTTGTTTTAATTACTGTGTTTGTTCAAAAATGTTAAGTTAAAGGTAAAATTATTCCTGTGCATAAATAATCACAATGTCATGAAGAAGTATGGGGGAAAGAAAGAAGTGGAAGAAGCCAGTTCTGGCATATTCCAACACACCATCCCACTTTGGAGGAAGCAGATTCCACTGAAATGATGGTACCTACTTAAGTACACAGTCCCACATCTCAGAAAATTATAATCTTTGTTTCAGGCATTGTCATCCCACATTTTACAAAGCATTTCAGAAACCCAATTTTAACTCCATCAAATGACATTGTTTGAGCCCTGCTGTATCAAAGTATCCAACAGAAAAGAATTCCTTGTTTTATCTACACTGTCCTAACATTATGGGATGAAAAGTACGGGGTTCAAATCCCAAAAGGGTTAGGAAAGTTTCTCTTCTTCACAACCATTCAGTTCGGCCCTGTGACCCACCCAGCCTTGTATTCAATGGGTATCAGGGTTCTCTCCCGAGGGTAAAGTAGGTAAAAAAAAAAGGTAAATCAGTCCCATTAAAGGCCTGAGGTGCCCAGAGGGTTCCAGGAAGTTAAGGTTCCCAGATTACGTGACAATGGCCCAGATGGTGGTAAGGTTGTCAGACTTACACATCGGCCATTTTTTACTCCCAGGTAATACTCCCAGTACTCATTTCTGTTAGAAGCTCAGTCAACCCCAGGGCCATAGTGCGATCAGAAGGATTATGTCAATGAAAAATTCCAATGACACCATCTGGAATTGAACCAGCGACCTTCCAATTTGTAGCACAGCACCTTAACCACTGTGTTACCACGGTTCCCCCGAGGGTAAAGTAGCTAGGGTGTGAAGTAGACCACTCAACACTCCATCTAGTGGTGAGGTTAAGAGGTTGAGCTATATCTCTACTCCTCCTAAATATCTTCATGGCATGTAGAAGAACAACTTTTCCTTTACCTATCCTAACATTACTTTCAGACTTTCATATGAAGGGCGTTTGTTTCTTTGTGGGAAATTAAGATGTATGTTCATCTCTTGCACAGCACAATGAGACACTGACTCTTGACACCATGCAGCAGCTGGTGGACAACATAAACCAGGCACAGACTTCTTGGAGAGCAGAGGTGCATCAGCCATTTGTTGGGATGACACGACACGAGATGATGACGATCAGTGGAGGCAGAAGGTACTGAATATTGTGGTGCTAGTGGAGACCGTAACATCAAACAAAGCAAGAGATTCTTGGGACTACTTTAAAATAGCTCTTCTGGGCCACGATAGGTCGATCTGCAAAGTGACTGATTATGGGGTCGTACTGCTGGCATTCATTCCTGACAGGCAGGTTATTTTTCCATTTATCAGACACAACTGTTTCCTACGTTATGGAAATGTGGTTTAACTATCAAATGCCTGCAGAAGATCCTGTTGGATTGTTTCTTATGTGTTTATTTTGTTTGTCATTCATTGAAGGAAAGGAACCATTTGGAAGACCTAAGTATAGATGGGAGGATAACATTATAATGCAAATTAAACAATTAAGTTGAAGGGTAAGGGCTGACAAGTAGTAGATTCTAGTAAACTTGGTAAATAAGCTTTGGGTTCCATAAAATGACAGGGTGGGGAATTTTTTGACCAGCTGTACTATTACCTTCTCCAGAAAGATGCTGCTAGTCGTTAATTAAACTATACCTGGGAATACACTTTAAATCACATACCTTAGGCAACTTACACCTCCTTCAAAGATCAACATTTTTTGTGGCAATGATAGCATAATACTTAACAATGAAAGGATGCAACAATGTGCTTATAGCATCACCCTTTGTGTGTCCACATGTAACAAATCCAGAAAAATGAGTGGTGCCTTCATCTTCGAGGGTTCAGCAATCATAAGAATAGCACACAGCTGCTCTTCTTGAAATACTTGATCCATGAAGATGAAGGCACTACATTCCTTTGAAACACTGTGATCCACTTGCCCAAAAACACAGTCTCTCATCCCAGAACATGAATGCCCAATGGAAATTTTACTGAAATTTTTTCACCATATACAAATTTTAATTCTACCTGTACATGTCCATGTGTTTCAGTGTGCATCTGCAGCAAAGCTCTTGCATATCGAGAAAAATATTTATAACAGCCAAAAAAGTTTAAAAGTTAAGTTACAGATAAAAACAAATTATACATTTCATGCCCAATTGAGTTTTGCCACAAATATTATTCTTTTGAAGTGGGGGGGGGGGGGGGGG